>Ga0182030_10001438_pt1 | contig 49050 bp, 35 predicted proteins | sample 812S3MmetaG_FD_121299 | JGI IMG/M metagenome (GOLD analysis project Ga0182030, IMG submission 121299) | Permafrost microbial communities from Stordalen Mire, Sweden - 812S3M metaG (Illumina Assembly) | ecosystem: Environmental > Terrestrial > Soil > Wetlands > Permafrost | place: Sweden... | reverse complement strand
GAAAGCGTTCCCGCCGCGTGATTTTCTTTTTGTCCGCGTATTCCGCCTGTGCAAAACTGATCTGTTGCTCCATGCCCCACTCTATCAAAATAAACGGTCTGATTAAATCAGCGTTTCCCTAACGTCAACTAAACCTCAACTAAATCGTAACCGGATTCCCCGGGAGCACGGGGGAGGTAGGTCGCCATCGGGTAAACAACTGCGGGGGTTTTCCCGATGCAGCCTTGCTTTGTCGCGTTCCACTCGGCGTCAGAGTGAAGCACCGACGCGTGGGGCCAAGCGCTCGCTAAATGGTCAATTGCGAGCGTTTAGAGGATGAACCGCAACACCCCTGTTGAAGCAAGCGGAGGTAGCCTTGGTTATTTCTTTTTGAATGAGGCCTGAGCTGACGACACAGCAGGTTTTTTCTGGTTACTGGCCTTCTTTGCGCTGTGTTGAGCCTGTTGTTTTTGCTTATTTTTCGGATTTGAATCGCCCATAGGGGTTCACCGTGGCACACATTCGATTAATTTGAAACCCCTGTTTTAAACAAGAGTGTTCATTGCGATGCCTTCCCAATATGCAAGCCATCGCCTCGGGCAGCCGAATGCGAACTCGCGTCTTCGCGATGATCGAATTGAAAGTGAGGTATTGAAACCACAGGGGGCGGGGGGGGATGGTGATATTCCGTTATGGGGTGGGATGAGGTGGCAAGACGAGGACATCTCGAAAGAATTCCGTCCGTGGGGGGGCATGGTGATATTCCGTTATGGGGTGGGATGGGGTGGTAAGACGAGGACATCTCGAAAGAATTCCGTCCGGGCAGGGAGGAGGCGCTTGTGGCGGATTTCTTCGTCGATTCGGTTAAAGTGTTTTTGTTGTTCGAGACGGCCCCGGGCGGCGGGTCATCAAGGAAGAAGAGGAGCTCGTTGAGTAGGGGGATGGGCTGGCCGTCAGCGTCCCTGGCGTGCTGCAAGCGGTGATGGAGCGAGTCGAGTCGCGGGACTTTCAGCGGCGTTGTGGCCGGTTGGTTTTCGTTGGTTTCGGGCGAAGAATCAAAATTTAGAGAAATCATAAGGCCGCCATTTTGCGGCAGCCCAATGAAACGCGGTAGCCTTAAACGGCTTAAAAAGCTTATAACGCCTAAAAAGATAAGTATTTTAAGCCAGATAAGATAATGGGGCGGAATTTAGATGCATTTTCAGAAATACAGTAGCCGCCGTGAGTTCATCGTATTTTGGGACCCGGAGGGTCGGAAAGAAATTAGCCGGTGGCGCAAGCCACCGGTGTCGCACGCAAGATCAACCGCCCCGGATGGGGCGGCGGATGAGTTTGCCTTCCGGAAATTCCACCGCCCCCGCCGGGGCGAATTCTTTTGTTACGTCACACCGGGGGTTTGCACCCCCGGCTAATTTCCGTTGGCCCTCCGGGCCAAAGGACAGAAATGCGGCTACGACATTTATGAAAATGCTATAATGCGGTGAATCGGCTAGGGCAGGGAACTCACTTAGATTGCGCCTGGATTTTTGCCCAATGGCCGCGCGGTGGCTTTTTCAGTGCCAGCTTTTTGCAGTGCTTCTCAATTGCTTTGTCCGAAACTCCAAGATCCCTGGCGATCCGGGACGTTGGTTTTTCCCAGATCAATTTTTCCAGTGCCTCGGCGGATGGCCAAACAATTTTGGCGCGGCGAGGTGGAGGCGGTTTTCGCTTGGATACAATCGGTGCTTTCAATGGCACTGGTTTGGGACGGCGCGGTCGCGGCGGTAGGGTAGGTGGCAAAAATGTGTTGGCCGACCCGGACTCGACCGGCCGTTTCTTGTGAAGGCGGTCACTAAGCCACTGACGCTGCCAATGGTTCATGCCGGAGTGGAAGGGACTCATGAAATTGTTCTCCTTTCAGTATTTTAAGCTCAAGTTCCATCGTCGTCCATAGACCCTGAAAGAAAATCAACCGCCCCCCCCCAACGACGTCAGTTTTTTATGTTAAGGATGGCGGCCTATCTTTAACTTAGGAGCGTTCGCCGTTAAGTTTTTTGCGCGGCAAACTGTCAGAGAAACTGTCAGAGAAGGGCTCGGCGAAAGTAGATGAAATTAGAAGAAAAGTACGTGCGAATCGACTTGCTCTACCCTCTGATATTAGCTGCAAGTATCTGTAAGCAAGCGGCTTGTTCAGGTCGAATCCCCCCTGTCCGCTTTACCTTTTAAGGTGAAAGCCGCGAAGAACTTAGATTCCCAGTTTTCGATTTCCGGCTCTCAATCGAACTTTCGCGGAGATATCCGCCTGCTTATCATGCAGACGCAACTTCGGCGAGAGTGCCGACGCTGTGGAAGGTGGCGTCCTTGGGGATGATTTCGCGGTCGCAGAAGTCGCCGAAGCCTTCGCCGACGTGGCGCTCGACGGCGTAACGCTTGATGATCGGCGTCAGGAGCGTCACGGCGTCGTCGATGGTGATGCTGGACGAGACGAGGCGGTTGAGCCGCGTGCCGTTGTACTTCGCGCCGAGATAGAGCGCATATTTATTGGGGGATTTGCCCACGAGACCGATCTCAGCGAGGTAGGGCCGGGCGCAGCCGTTGGGGCAGCCAGTGACGCGCAGGCTGATCGCGTCGTCTTTCAGTCCCGCTTCATCGAGGACGGTCTCGAATTTTTCCAGGATGTCGGGCAGGGAGCGTTCGCTTTCGGCGAGCGCCAGGCCGCAGGTTGGCAACGCGACGCAGGAGAGCGCATTGAGCCGCAACCCCGACTGCTTATTTTCTTCGGTCAACCCGTGCCTGGCGAGAATGGCATCAATGAGCGGCTTTTGTTCGTCGGTCACGCCGGCGATGCTGAGATTTTGTGACGGAGTCAGACGGAAATCGCCGGTGTGGATCCGGGCGATCTCGCGCAGGGCGGTTTTCATCGCCCAGCCGGGCACATCCTTGATCCGGCCACTGAGAATGTGCAGGCCGTAGAACCAGGTCCCATTGCCAACCCTGTGCCAGCCGAAGGGATCTTCGATAGTGGTGAAATGGAAGCGCCTTGCCGGAGCAAAGGTGACGCCTGAGCGTTTTTCGACCTCAGCTTTGAACCAGGTCACGCCGCGGTCCTCGATGGTGTATTTGAGGCGGGCATGTTTGCGGTTGGTCCGGTCGCCGTAATCGCGCTGGGTGGTCAGCACGGCCTCGCCGATGGCGTTGACTTTGTCGGCGGGAACGAAGCCGAGGACGTCGGCCAGGCGCGGGAAGGTTTCCTCGTTGCCGTGGCTCATGCCCATCCCGCCGCCGACCGCGACGTTGTATCCGACGAGCTTGTCGTTTTCCACGATAGCGATGAAGCCGAGGTCCTGCGAGAAGACATCGACGTCGTTGGAGGGTGGCAGGGCGAAGCCAACCTTGAATTTGCGCGGCAGATAGGTCGCGCCATACATCGGCTCCACTTCCGGCTCGCCCCCGGCGACGAGATCCTCATCGAGCCAGATTTCGTGGTAGGCGCGGGTCCTGGGCAGAGCGAACTCGCTCCAGGCGCGGGCGTGATCGTAAACCTGCTGAAGCACGGCGCTCTGCTCGGGATTGGGCGGAGCCATAACATTGCGGTTCACGTCGCCGCAGGCCGCGATGGAATCCAGCAGCACTTTGTGCATGCCTTTGATCAGCGGCTTGACGTTGCCCTTGAGTACGCCGTGAAACTGAAAGGTCTGGCGCGTGGTGATCCGCAGGGAAGGGGAGGCGACTTCCCCGGCGAGCTGGTCAAGCACAAGCCACTGCCGGGGAGTCGCCCTGCCGCCGGGCAGACGCACGCGGAGCATGAAGGCGAAGGCTTTCTCCCGACCGGCTTTCTTCAAAGCGAGGCGCTGATCGCGGTCGTCCTGCAAATAAAAGCCGTGGAATTTGGTGAGCTGGCTGTTGGGCTCGGAAATCGCGCCGGTGGAGGTGTCGGCCATGTCCCGGGCGAGGGTGCCGCGCAGAAGATGGGAGGCGGCTTTGAGGACTTCGTTGGGGTTGACCGGTTTTGGGGAAGGGGATTCGGAACTCATAAGGAATGGATCATCAGGGGAGCAACAATAGGTCTCCACTCGGGTTGAAGATAGCGAGGTTTCTGTCCCCGTAAATCATCAACGAAATGGGAACAGACACTATGCCGTATGAATACGCCGGCGTCAACATGTGTCTATAGGCAAACTATGGAATAACCGGCTTGGCAATACATCTTGGAAAGTGATGCTCGCCTGAATAAGATGGTTCTTAAATCGTCAGCTATGTATCGAGAAAACGATAAAATCATGGTTTTGGAAACGGGGGAAGTCCTGACCGTGATCATGGATTTCAGCGATGAGATGGAGCGTGGGATCGTCGTGAAGGAGAATATTGGAAGGAACTTGATGGCCTCCGAGGTTCGGCCAGCCGGTCACACCCGGCAGCGCGCTGATGCAGGTCGTGGGGTGGTAGCCCCGGACCCTTTTCCACCGCCTCCACCTGAAGCGAATGTTTAGAGTATTGGGTAGTCACGGCAGTCTCGCCGTCCTATTTATTTTATTTTGGGACGCGATGGGACTCGCGTCCCCGGGCATGGCGACCATGAAATGCCTGAAGATTTTCGGGTTGTGGTGCGTCCAAGGGGTGGATGTCAAAAGTTCTTCTCGCTGTTGATGGACGGATGAGTTTTCCGTGGAAAAGCTTCCTCATGTTGACGGCTTGCGCGTCGGCGTTTCTGGTCGCGCCGTTGCGTGGACAGGATGATACCGGCGCCGCGGCGCCTCCGACTGATAACGGCGCACCGCAAGCCGCGGATAACGCCGTTCCGGCACCGGAAGACGCCACAGGCGCTCCGGATGAGGGTGCTTCGTTTCAAACTTTCTACGATTCTCTGGGAAGTCAGGGTACATGGATTCAAAGCAGCGATTACGGCTACGTCTGGCAACCGGAGATCACCGATCCGGACTGGGCGCCATACGTAGAGGGCCATTGGGTTTACACCGATGACGGCTGGGCCTGGGTTTCCGATGAGCCATGGGGCTGGGCAACCTATCATTACGGGCGCTGGGTCAATCTCGATGGAACCGGATGGTGTTGGGTTCCCGGTTATACATGGGCACCGGCCTGGGTGAGTTGGCGTTATGGCGACGGCTATTGCGGATGGGCCCCGTTGCCGCCCGACAGCTTTGTGGGCATTGATTACTCCGATGACGGTTTTGCCATTGGCATTGGCTTTCATATCGGCGGGGATTGCGACGGCTTTTATGGCATCGGCGCGGGTTGCTACCATTTTTTGCCGGTGAATTGCCTGGGATACAGGAGTTACCACGGTTATTACCGCAACCGGCACGACAACTTCGCGCTCATCAATCACACGACGAATGTCACCAACATCAACGTCACAAGGAATGGGGCGGTCGCCGGAGCCGGGAGATTTCACCACGTTACCACCGGCGGTCCCATGCTGGCCGAGGTCAACGCCGTTTCCACAACGCCCGTGCAGAGGGTGACCCTGACCCATACGCATCAACCGGGAGGAGGCGGCACGTTGACGGGCAATTCGCTGGCATTGTACGCGCCGCACATGAATCCCGGCAGGACGGGGCAACCTTCCCGTGTGACGGGATCTATCGGGCAGATGAAGATCAATCGAGGCACAAACGTTTTGCATCCGCTTGCGGTGAATGCGCATCTGGCGCCCACTCCAGCAACGGAAGCCCAGGTGCAGCAGGCGCGCGTCGCCCAGGATCATGCTCCCGCGAGCGCGAAAGTTGTCACGGACAGCGCGGCGGTGAAGCCGGTGCTCCAGGCGCCGTTGATTTCCTTAAAGCCGGTGACGAGGGAGGTGACTCCGTCGCGCACGTTTAACTTGCCTCCGAATACGGTGAGCCCTACGGAACGCGTGCCCTCAACCTCGGGGAGCACACCGGTACCGAGGGTCTATCCTCAGACCAGTGAGGCTGGCAGAGCTCAACCCCCCGTTTATAACCCGGCCCCGGTCTATCCATCGGGGCCCTCATCTACTCAACCGCACTCGACAGCGGCAGGAACGGGCGGCGGCTCGGAGTTTCACCAAACCGTGCGACCTGAGACCCGTGCTGCTTCCGCAGCTTCGGCGCCTGCCGCGCCCGCAATTCATCAGGGCACGGGCGAGAATTCAGGCGGAAGCGGCGGCGGAGGCAGTCGTTCCCAATCAAGTGGCGGGGGAAGTTCTCACTCAGGTGGGGCTTCGAGCGGCAATTCCCAGCAGCAGGGCCAGAGCCATTGAGGTTCCAGGTGTGGTTGACCGCAGCGCTCTAGCCTCCGCTACGAACGCGTGTATGGTTACGGTAAGAAAAAATTTCCAGATATGTCCCAAGCTTGTACACGCGTTTTTCTGATCCGGCACGGTTCCACGATCCTGAGCGCCGAAGACCGGTTCGCCGGCGCCACCGATGTGTCTCTTTCCGATGAAGGCCGGCAGCAGGTGAGCCGATTGGCGGTCCGTTTGCAGGGAGAGCCGATCTCCGCGGTCTATGCCTCCCCAATGGGCCGGACGATCGAGACGGCGCGGATTTTGGCGGAGCCGCATAAGCTGGAGGTGCAACAGCGGGACGGGTTGCGGGAAATTTCCCATGGCCATTGGGAGCAAATGACCCGCGAGGAAGTCGAAGCGGATTTTCCTGAAGAGGCCTCGGAATGGGAAAAGGACCCGTATACCTTCGCTCCTGCCGGTGGCGAGAGCGGCCTGGCCGTGACGGCGCGCGCCTTGCCCACGCTAATCGAATTGGTGCGGGCCAATCCGGGCGGAAATATTTTGGTTGTTTCCCACAAGGCGACGATCCGGTTGTTGCTCAGTTCGCTGCTCGGGTTCGATCCGCGCCGTTACCGGGACAATCTCGACCAGAGTCCCGCCGCGTTGAACATCGTCGACTTCAAGGACCTGACGCGCGCGCGGCTGACGCTTTTCAACGACACGTCGCACTACGCCGTTGCGGGTCTTGCCATTCCCGCGGTTCCCGCAGCGCGGCTTTCCAAGTGGTGGAGCGATTCGACGATCAGGCAGTCGATTTAGAAGCGGGTCTTGAAGCCGCCAACGACGCTCTGGACAAAATAGTCGCTGGCTCCTGCGTCGGCAATGTAGTTGAGATAAAGCGCCATCGAATTGCTCAGCGTCGCGGTGAGGCCGCATGCGATGAGGGCGCTGTCCCGGCTGGGGGCGGCCGTCTGGATGGTGAAGGGGTTAGTGCTAAAGTCATTGAACGAACTGGTAATGCCCGAGCTGTCGTCGAGGTATTCGTGCTGCCACATGAGGGAGATGTTAGGCTGGAGGAGAACGTCCCCGGTAAAGGTCGCAAAAATGGCGTGGGCGCCCAGTCGGCTGCGGAGGCTGTCAGCGCTCTGGCTGTTGACGGTCAGATCGGCCGGGCTCGCGCCCGTTTCCGTGAAGGAGTCAATGTCCAAATGCGTGTAAGTGGCCCCGAGGGTCGGCCCGACGACCCAATGCTTGTCGGGATGAAAATCATAACCGACATCGAGATCGCCAACGTATTGTTGGCCATGGGGCTTGCTGGTGGCCGTGTTGCCCAGGAAGGCAATGTTGCGTTCGTTCGTGTAATTATTGTAACCGAAGGAGAAAAGTCCGTTGGCGTAGAAACCATGATCGGAAAAAGTGGCGAAGAGGCCGGGCGAATAGGTGTCGACTTTGGTCTTGCTGCCGCTGGCATCGGTTCTCGCGTCGGTGTGGTTGTAATTGAAAAGAACGCCCGCCGCCAGGTGGGAGTTCATTCGAAACGCGACTCCTGCCGCCACATCCGCCGCAGTGTAACTTGCCTTGCTGGACGGGGCATTGGCTGCGCTTTGATTTTGATTCAAGTCGGCCAGAACGGCATCACCACCGATGAACTCAGTCAAGCCCGGCGTCTCAGGGCCGGAAGGCTTCTGAGTAGCCATGTACGGGTTCGGGCTGTCGGAAATAACCTGCGAGGAGGAGTCCCAATTGGGCGCGGCCGAGGGGGAGGAAGTGCTTTCTTCCCCTCCGCCCGTGCTGGTTCCTCCACCTCCACCCGGATAATAATTAACGCCGTTGGGGGCGGTGTTGTGAAAGGAGGGCGGGTCGTAGGCGAGAAGAGATCCGAGCGAGCGGCCCAGGCTGCTGCTGAATCCGGGAGTGACAATGTTGACCGCGTTGGTATCGAGGCCTCCATAACCGGCGCGCAGATCCGCGTCGAAGCCGTTCATTCGGATGGCCAGAAGATTGGAATTTTCAAAGGAGATCATCCGCGCGTACTGCAGGCTTTCCGGGGTGAGCGACTCGAGGATAGCCGGAGCATCCGCCGCTGTCAGGTTGAGATTACTATTGATCACTCCGAAAATGGGGTTGAACGGATTTGCATTGAGCGCGGCAGCGACGGCGTTCTGATTGGGAGTTTGACCCATGATCGGGTTCGCATGCACGATCAGGTCCAAGTCGTTGGGGTTAGCGTCGAGCGCCAGGGTCGTGCTGAGGAGAAAACCGCTTACCGTCTGCAAGCCGCCGGGACCGGAAGAATTCAATACGCCCGTGCTCAGCCCGCCAGTTGTGACGATCACATGCGTTTGGGGTGCGGCTGTCGTCAGACCGGAGACACGTATAGTACCGAAAAGTTCAGCCGTGGTTGCGGTGTACTGGTCGGACTGATTTCCGTTCACGCGCACGACGAGCGAGCCGCCGCCGCTCGTTTGCTGGAAGTCGCCATTAATGGCGAACGTCGAGCCAACAGCCGTGGTCGGTACAATTCCGAGCGTTCCATTGTTTATCACGGACCCGCCTAGATTGTTGGCATAGAGCGTGAACCCTGGATTGATCGTGGTCAGGCCCGTATAAGTGTTGTTTCCAAAGGTGACGACTCCGGTGGTCGGAATCACGGTGCCCCCGGGGAATGGGGCGAGGGGCGCGCCGCCAATAGTAACGCCGCTGGCCGTGCCGTTGTCGCTGATATTACCGAAAGTGCCGCTGTAGACTTGGAGGTTGCCCGAGATACCGTTGTTGCCAAGGATGATGGGGCCGGTGAAAGTGCTCGTATTTAGAACTACGAAGGGATCTCCCGGGGTGTTAAAATTGATATTCAACGCGCCGGTGCCGCCGATGCCTCCGGTGTATGCGAGTCCGCCGGCATTCAAGTTCAGATTAAGGACCCCCGTAGCGCCGATATTCAAGAAGGTCGAACTGATAACATTGGATGCATTGGGTTGCAGATTCAGTGTTCCTGACGTGATCGTGGTTGTCCCTGTATAGGTGTCGTTGCCAGTGAGACTGAAAATCGTGGTGCCAGCCGTCCCGGTGAAAGTGAGTCCTCCGGTGCCGCTCAAATTCCCAGCCATGGTCACGGTTGTGATACCCGGCGTGGTGGCGGCATCAATCGTGGATGTTCCGGTCAGTGTGCCATCGAGAGGGTCCGTGAAGGCCCCTGCGGTAGTGCTGGTGATTTGAAGAGTACCGCCGGCAAAATTCAGCATGCCTTCGCCGGATGTCAGGCCTGTAAGGGCGCTGTCTCCGATCTGCAGGATGCCGCCACCGAGAGTATAGGAAGAGCCGACTGCGCTAAGATCGAGTGTTTGACCGGTGGGAATAATGAAAGTGCCGCCGGTTTGGTTTACGATTCCCGTTGCACCTACAACCACTCCGCTATTAAAAGTAGCGGTGCCTCCCGAGAGATTATAAGTTCCGGTACCTGATGCTCCAATCGTAACCACTCCTTCTGCTGTAAGCATTGTGCTGCCGGATTGCGTGACTGTGCCTGCGGATCCCGCTGCGAGTCCCACGGTAAAGCCGCTCTGAAAATCAGCACTGCCTCCAGAGAGCGTATAGTTACCTGTGCCAAAACTACCGACTTCAAAGAGGTTGGTGGCAGAGAGTGTTCCCCCTGTTTGGTTGAGGGTTCCTGTCGCATTACTGACAAGTCCCAGTATGAATGGACCTGTTATCAGGTTGCCAGCCTGCAAATTGTAGGTTGCCTTGTCGCCTGAGATAAGTCCCAGTTCTGAGGTAAGACCCGAGCCTGAAAAATCAACGGTCGAGGTGCTATCGTTTTGGGTAAAAGTAGCGTTGCCCATCTGTACAACACCTCCTGCAACCAAAGTGAAATTGTTGCCTGAACCCGCGATGCTATAGATTCCCTTACCTCCATTCGTACCGAGGTTGAATTGGCTAACAAGCACCGTGCTGGAGCCATTTTGGTTAAAAGTACCTGTGCTGCCGGCAGTAGCGCCGATATCCATTGCGCCTAAGGAAACATCGAACGTGCCGGAGGTTAGATTGAGCGTGCCTGGACCGGTGGTATAATTACTCGCAGTACCCAAATCGATGGAGCCGGATTGTAAAACCAAATTTCCCGAGTAATTGAGAACTTCACCCCCCGACACCTCAAGACTCGATCCGACTGTAAACGTCGTTCCCGTCGCGAAAGTCAGCGTTACGGTTCCCATCGTGGTTGTTGTCCCGGCAAATCCGTTTACGATGAGTATCCTGTCTGTTGCGTGACTGCTCGACGCGTTGATCGTGATATTCGATGGGCCGCCCAGAAAATAAGTATTCGGCAAGAGTTGAGTGGCACTTGCCCCCGGGAAAATGTAAGTGGAAGTGCCGCCGATGGGGACACCATTACTCCAATTGCTCCCATTTTCAAATGAGTTATCCGTTCCAGTATTGTTCCAAATGGTATTTTGGCCGAGTGCCAGCGGCGCGAAACTTGCAACAGCGAAAAAAAGAGCACTACTCAGGAAAAGTTTCATTTCGCGCGTAACCTACTGAAAATGGCCGACTAAGCCAAGATAAATTTGGGAGGAAGATAAATAAGGTCCAAGCTTAACTATTTCGTGCTGCGCCCTTCAAACATCAGGCAGCGTGATCAGGTCACATGCCTCTGAGATGCATCTATTTGTCCGACTTCACCTTGGACTTTGTTTTGACCCAGGCAACGATTTTGGACTGGTCGCCGCGTACCTCCCGGACTTTCTGCAGAAAATCAGCCGGATCGACGTAATGGGTCTTGAAGAATTTCCGGTCTCCACCGCAGCAATACATCAGATCGGGAGGCATTTCTCCGCGCAGCTTGGCCTCCGCCTTCGGAATGAGACGCGGCAACCAGCCGATGCCCTGGACTTCGGCGTCTTTCGGAGGAAGATCGTCCATGGAAATGCGATGGGCCGATAAAGCGCCATTTTGTTCCTTGAGGAAATAGTCTCGTCGCACTGAGGCGATTTTCAGCGCGGTCTCCAGGGTTGGTTCGCCGCCCTTCGCGAAGTCCTCCACAAAATCAAAGAATTCCTGTTCGGTGTGGCCAATCGAGGCCAAAAATTTTCGACCTTTCTCATCAACCAGACCACCGGCTTTTTGATGGCCTTCCCGATATTTCTCGACGGCATTTTGGAAGAGTTTGGAGAAGCGTTGTTCCCAAGTCGTGAAGAGCAGCGGCTGGGTTTTCTTTCCCACCGGCTCGGCGAAACCGGGGCCGGTGGCATCCAGGGCGCGCCGCCATTTGTCTTGCGCGCGCATATTACCAAGCGTATCGGCCCAGGTCATGGCGGGCCACGCGGCCTCGCGATGCCCCTGGGCGATGTGGTGCGCCACGAGGTCGGCTTCCAACGCATAGAGCGGGGCGGAGGAGACGGTGATCATTTCCGGCGACAGCTCGTTTTTCAGGACGAGAATTTGGGTCTCGCCTCCATCGACGCTGGCTGACCAGGGAGTGGGAAGAATCAGCGATCCCCCGGTGCCTTCGATTCGCACCTGATTGTCCTGCTGGAGCCGAAGTCCGCAGGAAAGCATGGCCACAATATCGCCGGGAAAGAGCAGCAGCGCGGCGGCATATTCATCCACGCCGCTTTCCAGCCCGAGCTGGCCGACGGCAAAGACCTTTTCCGGCTCGACCACGGCCCCTTGCTTCACTCCGGCAACCAGGCGCGCCATGGACGTGCAATAGCCGCCGACATCGAGAATTCCGCCACCGCCCAGAGTCCGATTGAAGAGCCGGCCCTCGAGATCGTAGGCGGCGCGGAAGCTGAAACAGGCCGTGATGGTGCGCACGTCGCCGATCGTGCCCGCGCGGAGCAGTTCGAGCATCCGGGCGATTTGCGGATGGCACCGGTACATGTAGGCCTCCATAAAGAAGACGTTATTTTCCCACGCCGCCTGCAACATTTCCACGGCTTCGTCGTAATGGAGGCCGAGGGGCTTTTCGCAGAGAATATGTTTCTTCGCCTGCGCGGCACGGATGGTCCATTCCCGGTGTTGTGGATGAGGCGTGGCGATATAGACGACATCGACGTCGGGATTGGCCAGGAGCGCATCGTACGATCCATGCGCGTGGGGAATCTGGTAAAGTTTGGCGAATTCGCGCGCCTTGGATTCCGTGCGGCTGGCCACAGCGGCCAGTTTCCCGGTATTCGAGCGAAGAACGCCGCGGGCAAATTTATGGGCGATGGCCCCGGTGCCGATAATTCCCCAGCGAAGCGTGGTCATGGTTTGGAAAATACTTTTTGGTGGATAGGTTCTTCAATGTCGCCCACGGCACGGCAAGTGCAAGCATGTTCCGAAGCCAGCCCTGCTCCTTATTCTCAAGTTGCGCTTGGAATGGGGAAAATGAGGCTTGCCCGACCGTTTTTTCTACATTAAATTGGTTATAATCAAAGCGCTACCCCTATTGAAAACGAACAATAGGGGTAGCGCTTATGTGGGTTTACTGGCAGATAAGCCATTTGTGCCTCGTAGCGGACGAGGAAAGCTTATCGCCCTCCACAAGCGCGCAGCGCCGAATCGCGCTTTCCCGAATGCTTCGGGCCCGCTATGTATCGACGATGAAATCGCCGGATAGTTCTCCCGCCCGCCCTGGTCCATGGACTTCACTTTGGGTCGTGGCGCTCCTTTCGCTGGTGGCCCAGCTTTGGTTGTGCCAGTTCTTTTCCTTTGGTGAACGGGTGCCGGTCACTATTGACGTCAATCCATCGAATCTCTGGAAGCTGGCATATCATTTCCCGCCCACCGGTTCCTTTCAGGTGCTGAACTGGCTGGGAGTCGCCTACCTGCCGCAGTCGTTGCAGCCGTTCAGCCTCGCGGCGGCGCATCTTTCGCCATGGTGGTTTTTCACCACCTATGCGCCGGTCGTGGCGACACTTGCTTTGCTGGCCATGGCGGCTTTCCTCCGCGAATTGGAACTGCCCCGGCCCGCGGCGCTTTTTGGCGGGGTGATTTTTGCATGGCAGGGTGATCTCCTGTCTTTTGTCTTTCCTGGTCACTATGCCTATATCACAACGTGGCCATTTTTTGCCGTGGCCGCCTGGGGAGCCCTGCGCGCCGAGCGGACGAGGCACTGGGCCTACGCGGTGATCAGCGGCGCCGGTTGCGGACTTATGGTTGGATTGCAACCTGATCGCGGGGCCATCGCCAGCCTTTTGATTGCCGCGCTCTATCTCGCCCCGATTTTCCAACGCTCCGCCGCTGGCCGAACGCTGGCCGATAATCTGGCGGGCCTTCGTCGGCTCATCTTGTGCGTGGGCGTGGCCGCGCTCATCGCGCTGGCCCCTTTGCTCGCGCTTTTCCAAAGCTACATCGTGGGCGTCAAAATGGCGGGCACCAGCAATCGGGCGCAGACTTACAATCTCGTCACCCAGTTCAGTTTCGGCCCGGCGGAAACCCTGACTTATCTCGCGCCCGGTTTTTTTGGCTGGCACAGCGATCATCCGGACGGCCCTTACTGGGGCTGGGTTGGGGAATGGCCCGACTGGCCGAAAAATCACCAGGGCACGCCCAATCTCAGCTTGGCCATCAGTACGACGGGGACGATCGCCGCCGTCCTGGCCATGATGGGTATCGGCCTGCTTCTGCCGGGGAGCCTGCTTGGACTCTCCCGGATGACGGAGCGGCAACGTTTTTATGGACGGCTCTTGTTGGCCCTTGGTTTCGTCGCGTTGATTCTGGCCTTTGGCTGGCACACCGTTTTTTACAGGTCCTTGTTTGATTACCTGCCGCTGATGGATAAATGGCGCAATCCGCTGAAGTGGCTGGAGATGACTAATTTCGCCCTGGTTGTCCTCAGCGCCCTCGGGATGCAGCACCTTCTGGCTTCGCTTGAAGCCGACGCGATCGAGACAAAATTCGTGCGGCGTCGCCTGATCGGATTCACGAATGTCCTCTTGGTCGTGCTGTGTCTGGGACTGGCGGTCAGTTATCCACTTGCCCTGGTCCTCGCGTCCAGGTTTCAAGCGGAAGGTTACGATTATCCCACCATCGACAGGATCACGAACACGATGCACACCTCGCTGCTCGTGGCGCTTCTTCTCATGGCGCTCCTATCCCTTATACTGCGCGCGCTTTGGCAACCGGAGAAGTTGCGCCGCCTGACGCTGGTGAATCCATGGCTTCACCGTCTCTGGCAGCAAATGCTCCAGCAGGAATATCTGCCGCTGACCTTGGCCCTGGCCCTGGCCGCGCTTGCCGCCGTGCAACTCGGTTGGGTGGCGAAGCAATTCATCCAGCCCGCACCCCTCGAGTGGTTGACCGCGACCAATCCGCTTTTGGAAGAGCTCCGCAGCGAGGGCAATGCCGTCCGGTGCAGCGTGGCGACCAGCGACCAACTACTGGATAATCTGCTGCTAAACCAGTTCTGCGCCATGAATATCTCCTGCCTCGATATTTCCGCGGCCTCGCGCATACCGGATGATCTCAACGCTTTTTTCCAGGCGCTGGAAAAAGATCGGTCGCGCCTTTGGTTTCTCACGGGAGTGAAAAATGTCGTCGTGCCCCAAGAGGGACTTCCTCAACTGCGAGCGGATCCCGGCATCGCGCCCAATATCGAACATGCCGACGGCTACACACTTGAGTCGACCGGTTCACCCGACTTACCCTCGCACGCCCTGGTGACGATGAAGGATTACCTGGCGAAGGCGACGCTCGTACCCAACGAGGAATTTTTCGACACCGATGAAGCGCTGCTGAAGCGGCTCAAGGATCCGGCGTGGAATCCGCGCGAGAGCGTGTTGCTCAATCCGAGGCACAAGCTGCAACCATACTTGGGGGATGTCATGATTACTCCAGACAAGATCGACCTAAAAACCTACACGCCGACGGCGATTGAAATTGAAGCCCATTCGGTTCACGGCGGATATGTCTTGATCAACGATCAGTACGATCCCGACTGGCAGGTGCAGGTCAATGGGCAAACCGTTGCGATGTATCGCGCCGACTACATCATGCGCGCGATCCCGATCAAGCAGGGCCATTCAATCATTACTCTGCATTACGTCGCGCAATATCATGTGGGAGAGATGATCAAGCAAATGGCGCATATCAATCTCGGAGACTTCAAATGGCCCGTCGTGGCCGTGAATAATTTCAGCGACGGCGCGATGCTTGCCGCGTGGCTGATCGCCGGCTTCGCCCTCCGGCGAAAAAAATTGGAGGGTCAGCCTCCGGCCTGACCCATCTCCTCGCTCCCCCGGTTGCACTTGGGAACGCCTCCTGTATCTCGCGAAAGTTCATTTCGCGCCGATCCATCTTGTCCTATTCCGAAGACACGCCTTAGCATCTCAGGCTTGAACGCAACGCCCCTAGACTCCTCCGCGCCAGTCGCTTCCTGGCGTGTAGGGCTGCTGCTTTTTATCGCCGTGCTGGTGCTTTCATTGCTGCAAGCGGCGCTGCTGCCGCTGCTTGATCGCGACGAGCCGCGCTTCGCCGAAGCGAGCCGCGAGATGCTCCAAAGTGGCAACTTCATCGTGCCTACTTTTAATAACGCGCCGCGCTACGCCAAGCCGCCGCTTATCTACTGGTGCCAGGCGGCTTCCTTCACACTCTTCGGCGAAAACGCTTTTGCCGCGCGACTGCCTTCGCTTCTGGCCACGGCCGGAACGGCATGGCTCCTCTTCTTTTGGTGCGCCCGGCTTGGTCAGATACAAATTGGTTTCAGCGCGGCGGTTTCCTACGCGCTCTGTTTCCAGACCATCCAGCAGGGCCGCGTCGCCACGGCGGACGCGTTGCTGATTTTTTTCATGACGCTGACGGCTTTCGTGGGCTGGCAGATCATCCGGCCCAGAGATACAGGCCGATGCAGTTCCTGGTACTGCGCGATTCTCCCGCTTTGTTGGGCTGGCGGATTTCTGGCCAAGGGCCCCGAGGCGCTGCTGCCGTTTCTGCCGCTCTTGTGGTGCGCGCGCGGGGCGGGACGGGCTGTTTTGTTCCGCCTCGTGCAAAGCTTCATCATCGGCCTCGCGCTCGTGTTGATCTGGGCGATGCCGGCTTATGTCGCCACCCATGGCGATTACTGGAAAGTGGGGCTCGGCCACGATGTCTTCGATCGCGCAGTCGGTGGCAATTTCCAGGGCCACGGTGCCTCGACGGTTGGCTGGTATTTGTTGAGCTTGCCGTTTTACCTGCTTCTCTTCTGGTTGAGCGCGCTCCCCTGGTCGCCACTGCTTGTCATCCATCGCAAAAAACTTTTCACCGCGTGGAAGCCAGACCTCATCGATACGTACCTGCTCCTCAACGCGGGACTTATCTTCCTGGTATTTTCGCTCATGGCGACCAAGTTGCCGCACTACACGCTGCCCGCATTCCCTTTTCTCGCGCTTCTCTTCGCCCGACGTTGGAATGCGGTCAGCTTGTCGCCGCACCATGTCACCCGGCTCGGTTGGCGAATGGGAACCGTATTTGCTCTTGTTGCGTTGGTGGGAATTCCCATCGCTATTGCGAATAATGCAACGCCGTCGCCGGTCGGCCAACTCGTTCGCATGGCAGGAAGCGACCTCAAACCCAATACCGAATATGCCTTCGTTGATTTCCAGGAACCGAACACGATCTGGGAAATGCGGCGCGTTTCAAAAAATTTTGGCCATTCCATCTCCGCAAATGATCGGGGAGATTTCATGAAGCTGCCCGGACCGCGTGCAGTGATTTTTCCCACCGAGATCGGCATCCTGCACTGGGTCGGCCCCTTCAATTGGAAACAATACGAGGTTCGCGGCTTCAACGCGGCTAAGGGTAAATTTATCGATCTCACGCTGGTCGTGAAGCCGTAATCATTTTGGAGGGCCGACGCCAAGCGTGCGTGCCCGTCCTGACGCTGACTGATTCTAAAGTTTCGCACAGAGGGCCGAAGAGACGGCTGCAGAGGACTGAAGAGTTCAGAAACGGAAGGTCCTGTTTTGCTCTGCCAGTCCTCTTCGGTCTCCTCTGCAGTCCTCTGTGCGAAATTCCCCCTCCGTTAATTCCGTCAAGATTCAGGAGCTTACTTCCCGATGCAAAAATTCTGGAAGAGGCGCGTGAGAATATCTTCGTTGTCCGTCTCGCCGATCACTTCCGCGAGATCGTGCAACGCATCGCGTAACTCGATGCTGACCAGTTCCAGACCTACCGCTCCGCGCAACGCCTCCAGCGCGCGGTCGAGCGATTGCGCGGCGCGTTCCAGCGTCGCGTTCTGGCGGGCGTTAATCGTGAGCACCGTTTCCGTTTCGTCCGGTATATCGGCGAGCAGCGTTGCTTCAATTTTCGCTTCGAGCGTGTCTAGGCCTTCACCGGTCAGCGCACAAAGAAAAATGGTTTCCGCGGGCAGGGAAGCGTGCCGTCCCAGATCCGATTTATTGGCGATTAGCAGGCTCGGGATATTTTCGGGCAGGTCGATTTTTGTCGCGGCGTAAGACTGATGCGCCTCGACGACGTGCAGCAAAAGTTGCGCGTTGGGCATCAGGGCACGGGCGCGGCGATTGCCCTCGATTTCCACCGGATCGAGAGAGTCGCGTTGACCGGCGGTATCGATCAGGCGCAGGGGCAATCCGCGCACATTACATTGGGCCTCGATCAGGTCGCGCGTCGTGCCGGGCGTCGGCGCGACGATCGCGCGGTCTTCGCGCAGCAGCGCATTGAGCAGGCTCGATTTGCCCACGTTCGGTTCGCCCACGATCACGGCCAGCGCGCCTTCCTGAAGGATGCGTCCCAGCGGCGCGGTGCGGAGAAGCTGGCTGATTTTTTCCCGGACGTTTTCGATGCGTGTGGAGAACTCCAGGCCGACGCGCGGCTCGATTCCCTCCTCCGCAAAATCGAGGCTCGCTTCGAGATGGCTGAGCAGATCGACCAATTCCACGCGCACCGCTTCGAGCGCGTGGCCGAGACGGCCCTCCTTCATCGCGCGGGCGCTGGCGAGCGCGCGTTCCGTCGGCGCATAAAGCAGATCGAGCAGGCCCTCCGCCTGCGTGAGCGAAAGCTTGTCGTTGAGAAAAGCGCGCTGGGTGAATTCGCCGGGGCGGGCTGCACGAGCGCCGAGTGCCAGGCACGTCTCGATAATATTTTCGACAATATGCGGATTGCCGTGGCACGAAATTTCGACCGTCTCCTCGCCCGTGTAGGAATGGGGCGCGCGCCAGAACGTGAGCACGACGTCATCGAGCGTCCTGCCTTGATGCGTGAGCGTGCGATAGACGGCGTGACCCGGTTTGCCGTCCACTTTTTTCGTGACGAGTTGGTTGAGGATCGCGCGACTTTCCGGGCCGCTCAAGCGAATGACTGCGAGGGCCGCGACGCCGGGCGGCGTGCTGAGGGCGACGATGGTATCGGTGGTCATTTATTTCGGCGCGTACGCCACATACGGCAACCCGTGCGCATCGGCGACCGCCTGGCAGGTGAGTTGGCCGTCCAGCACATTGACGCCGTGCGCGAGGCCGTCGAATTTGAGGCACGCTTCGGCGAGGCCATGCTCCGCCAGCGCCTCGATGTAGGGATAAGTCACGTTGGTCAACGCCTGCGTCGCGGTGCGGGCGTAGGCGCCGGGCATGTTGGCAACGCAATAGTGGAGCACGCCTTCCTCGACGAAAACGGGATCATCATGCGTCGTGGGGCGCGAGGTCTCCGCGCAACCGCCCTGGTCGATGGCGATGTCGACAAAGACGCTGCCCGGCTTCATCTGGCGGAGCATATCGCGCGAGATGAGCTTCGGCGCCTTCGCGCCGGGCACGAGCACCGCGCCGATGAGGAGATCGACCGTGGGCAAAAGTTCGACGAGATGCGCTTCGCTGGAATAGAGCGTATGCGTCGAGTGCATGGTGATGTCGAGGAAGCGCATGCGTTCCACGTCGACTTCGAGGATGGTAACGTCCGCGCCAAGGCCGGTCGCCATGCGCGCGGCATTGACGCCCGAGGTGCCGCCGCCGATCACGACGACCTTGCCCGGCAACACGCCCGGCACGCCGCCGAGCAGGACGCCTTTGCCGCCGTGGGGCTTGGCCAGAAAATGACCGCCGACGATGACCGACATGCGCCCCGCGATTTCACTCATCGGTTCGAGCAACGGCAGGCGGTGGTGGCGCGTGACCGTTTCGTAGGCGATGGCGGTCGAGCCCGATTTCAGCAACGCGGCGGTGAGTTCGAGGCTCGCGGCGAGATGGAGATAAGTGAAAAGGATTTGGCCCTTGCGGAGCAAAGGATATTCGCTAGAGATCGGTTCCTTGACCTTGATGATGAGGTCACAGCGAAACGCTTCTTCGTGGGAATCGGTCAGCTTCGCGCCCGCGGCGGCGTAGTCGTCGTCCGGGTAACCGGCGTCGAGACCCGCGCCTTTCTCAACGATGACGTGATGGCCGTGCTTGACGAGTTGATATACGCCGGAAGGAAGCAGCCCGACGCGATGCTCCTGCGCTTTGATTTCCCTAGGGACGCCGATGATCATAAATAAATTCCCGTCATCCTGAGCTTGTCGAAGGACCTCTAACTATTCCTTCATAATCCGCAATTCCGAGCAAATAGTTAGAGGTCCTTCGACAAGCTCAGGATGACAGGCTTTTAAAATTTAAGATCAAGCACAACTTTGGTGCAACGGTCGCACAATTCGGGATGCTGAGGGTCACTGCCGACGTGGTCGTAATATTTCCAGCAGCGGACGCATTTTTTCATGCCGTGGTCTTCCGCGCGGGTAACGATGATTTCCGTTCCTTCGTCCTCAACGCTTACGTTTGAAACGCCAAAAATCTCTTCTAGATTCTGTTTCCAGGGGGATTGGCTGATTGCATTGCCAGTGTCTGGAATGCGGATCATGGCTTCCAGGCTTTTCCCGATTAGTTTCGCTCGACGTGCATCCTCCAGCTTTTCGTTCACGCGGTCGCGTAGCGCAAGCAACTCGGTCCAATTTGCCTTTAGGTTCGGTATCCGCTCGGTCGAGATTGAGCCGAAAGGATACAGATGGATCGATTCCTTATTCTTCAACGCCTGCCACGTTTCTTCGGTTGTGAACGGCAGTAATGGCGCAAGCATTTTGGCAAGGCCTTCTAAGATTTGATGAATGACCGTCTGTGCCGCGCGACGATCCGTTCCGTTCTTGGCATCGCAATACATCCGGTCCTTCAACACATCGACGTAAAGCGCCGATAATTCGACCGCGCAGAAACGATTTACAGCCTGATAAACCTGTGAGAACTGATACGTCGCGTATGAGCGAAGAACATCTTCCTTCAAGTCGAGAAAGCGCTCATGGATATAGTGGTCTAACTCCGTCCAGTTCCTAGGCTCAATAGCGTCCTTCTCCGGATCAAAATCGGCGAGGTTGCCGAGGAGGATGCGGAGTGTGTTGCGGATGGAACGGTAGGTGTCGGCGACGCGGGCAAAGATGTCGTGCGAGAAGGGAATGTCGTCCTGGTAATCCTGGCTGGCGACCCAGAGGCGCAGGACGTCGGCGCCGTGTTCGTTGACGAGGGTCATGAGATCGACCGGCTTTTGGTAGCCGGTGCCCGACTTGGAAAGCTTTTTGCCCTCGACGTCGACGACGAAGCCGTTGGTGAGGACAGCCCGGTAGGGCGCGTGGCCGGTGGCGGCGACGGAGGTGAGGAGCGACGACTGGAACCAGCCGCGATGCTGGTCGCTGCCTTCGAGATAGAGGTCGGCGGGCGCGGGCTTGAGGTCGTCGCGTTTGCCGACAACGGCGGCCCAGCTCGTACCGGAATCGATCCAGACATCGAGCGTATCGTGGCCTTTTTTCAGGCCGAGCGGCAGGCCGAGCGCGGGCGCGAGTTCATCGGCGGAGCGCGAGAACCAAATGCCCGCGCCTTCCTTTTCGACGAGGTCGGCGAATTTACGGATGACTTTTTCGCTGAGGAGTGGCTGCCCGCCCTCGCCATAGAAAACGGGGAGGGGAATGCCCCAGGTGCGCTGGCGCGAGATGCACCAGTCGGGCCGGGTCTCGACCGCGCCGCGGATGCGGTTGCGTCCGTTTTCGGGAATCCATTTCACGCCGTCGATGGCCGCAAGCGCGTCGGCGCGGAAGGCGTCAACCTTGATGAACCACTGTTTGACCGCGCGGAAGACGATGGGCGTTTTCGAGCGCCAGCAGTAGGGGTAGTCGTGGCGATATTCTTCCTCGGCGAAAAGGATGTTCTTGCTCTTCAATAAATCGATGATCAGCGGGTTGGCTTTGAAAACGTATTGGCCGGTGAGTTCCGGCACGCCCGCCTCGGCGGTGAGGCAGCCGCGATCATCGACCGGCGCGAAGATCGGTAGATTGTGCTCCATGCCAAGTTGGTAGTCGTCATGGCCGTGGCCGGGCGCGATGTGAACGAGACCGGTGCCCGAGTCGGCAGTGACAAAGTTCGCACCATAAACCTTGTAGAGTCCTGCCTCTCTAGGTAATGCGCCAAAAGGACTATCGTAGCAGGTGGCTTCAAATAGATGCCTTCCCTTAAAGGTTTCTCCAATCAGGCGAGCGTTTTCTGTTTTTGGGATTTTTCCTCGCAATGCCACCGCGAATATGAGTTTTTCTCCGTCTATTTCATAAATCCCATATTCAAGGTCAGGAGAAACGGCGACGGCTAAATTAGCAGGTAAAGTCCATGGAGTAGTGGTCCAGATTAAAAGCGACACTTTATCCGATGGATGAATTTGCGGCAGCGATTTCAACCTGACGTTTATCGGAAACTTCACGTAAATCGCAGGATCGACTTTCTCCTTGTACTCGATTTCGGCTTCGGCGAGCGCGGTCTGGCAGCCGGTGCTCCAGAGCACGGGACGCAGGCCTTGGTAGACGAGATTCTTGCCGACGAGCGTGGCGAAGACGCGGATGGTTTCGGCTTCGTAGGCGGGATCGAGCGTGACGTAGGGATGGTCCCAATCGCCGAAGACGCCGAGTCGCTGGAACTGCTCGCTTTGCACACCGATGAAATGGCGCGCGGTCGCCTCGCACTTTTCGCGAATCTTGATCGGGTCGGTCTCCGCCGCGCCGAGTTCCTTCATGACCTTGTGCTCGATGGGCAGGCCGTGGCAGTCCCAGCCGGGGACGAAGGGCGCGTAGTGGCCGCTCATGTTGTGGTACTTCAGCACGATGTCCTTGAGGACCATGTTGAGCGCGTGGCCCATGTGAGCGTCGCCGTTGGCGAAGGGCGGGCCGTCGTGGAGGACGAACTTTTTCTCCGCGCCTTTTCGCGCGGCCATGATCTGGTCGTAGATTTTTTCTTCGCGCCACTTGGCGAGAAAGGCCGGTTCGCGCTTCGGCAACTCGGCGCGCATCGGGAAATCGGTCTTGGGAAGGAGAAGCGTGTTCTTGTAGTCCATCGGGAACGGAAACACTAGGGGATTGCCGGGAAAATGAACAGCGACTTTGAAGCAGGTTTCGCACGGAGGACTGCAGAGGTCGCGGAGAAAGGCAGGGAAGTGGGTCAGGACGGAGTCTGACCCTCCAAGGATGGAGCGCCGCTACAGCTTCGCCAGAATTGCCCGTAACTCTTCGGGCTCGGTCACGGGGAGGCGGCACGCGAAGTTTTCACAGAGGTAGGCGGTCGGCTTGGCGGCTTTGGGCGGAAGACTTGCGATTACGGCATGGCGCTCGGCGAAATAGTCGCGGGAGTCCTTGTCGGCGATCTGGATGACGACCATTTGCGGGAGATAATGCCGGCGCGCCTCGGCGAGCAGTGGCGCAAGACCGGGATGTGCCGGACCGGGACTGTGCAGGATGAGGTGAATCGGGGGCGTTTCCAGGAGCGAGGCGCCGACCAGCAGTAGTGGCATGGCGAAGGGTTGCGCTACAAGGCGCGACGAAAGCGCGCGTACGGCATGGCGCGCGTGATCGAGAAAGACGTCATTGTGATAGATCTGGCCAAAGCGCCACAGGTTCGACACCGCGACCGAATTGGGCGTCGGTTCCGCACCGTCGTAATCCTCCTTCATTCGCAAAAGGATCGCCGGATCGTGGTCCGAGGTGGAAAAATAGCCGCCGCGTTCCTGGTCCCAGAAATGAAGGTCGAGCACGTCCTGGAGCTGTCGCGCCCAGCGGAGCCAGCCGAGATCGAAATCGGTCTCGTAAAGATCAAGCAGGCCGTTGATGAGGAAGGCATAATCGACGGCGAAACCGCGGACGACCGACGGGCCCTCACGATAGCTGCGGAGCAGTTCGCCCGTGGCAGGATCGAAGAGATTTTTTTTCAGAAAGGCGGCCGCGCGTTGTGCGGCGCCCAAATAGGAATCGTCGCCTAGAAACTGCGTGGCGTGCGCGAAGGCGCCGATCATCAGCCCGTTCCACGCGGTGAGAATTTTGTCGTCGAGATGCGGACGGGGACGCAAGCCGCGGCGGGCCAGCAGCGCGGCGCGGTCGTCGTTGAGGCGGTGCTCCATGTTTTCCAGGGGGCGCTGAAAACGGGCCGCAGCCTCGGTCAGCGAGAGCCGCTGGATAAGCACGTTCATGTCTACCAGTTCGCCGTGCGGATCGGACTCAGCGAAGACATTGCCGTCCGGTTCGACGCCAAATGTAGCGCAAAATTCCGCGACCCTATCGCCGCCCAGGACTTCGCTGATTTCGTCGTGGGTCCAGATATAGAAAGCGCCCTCGCTCTTTTTGGGTGAATCTTTTTTCGGCAGGCTGTCGGCGTCCTCGGCGGAATAGAATCCACCTTCGGGGCTGGTCAGGTCGTGCTGGACGTAATGCAAAATATTGCGGGCCACCTGCGCAAAAACATCCTCGCTCGAAATCTGGTGCGCAGTCAGGTAGACCTGCGCGAGCTGGGCCTGATCGTAGAGCATTTTTTCGAAGTGGGGCACATGCCACCGGGCATCGACGGAATAGCGATGAAAGCCGCCGCCGAGGTGATCGTGCATCCCGCCCCCCGCCATCTTGCGCAGCGTGAAGAGGGCCATGCCTCGAGCGGTCTCGGCGTCCTGTGGAGACGCCTCTTTTTTCGCGGCCAGATGGAGCAGAAACTGGAGATTGACCGGTCGTGGAAATTTTGGCGCGTCACCGAATCCGCCCTGCATCGAGTCGAACATCCGGGTGTATTGGGAAAGTCCGAGCTGTACCGATTTGGCCACGTTCCATTCGTCGGCGCCGGGCGCGATAACCTCCGTTTCGGCTTCGCGCAAGGCGGAGAGAAGGGACTGTGCCTTCTCTTCGATCTGCTTGCGGTCCGATTTCCACAATTCCGCGATCCGGCGCAGCACCGTGATGAAACCGGGACGGCCCGGCATATCCGTGGGCGGGAAATAGGTGCCGCCGGTGAAGGGCCGCAACTCCGGCGTCAGCCAGACGCTCATTGGCCAGCCGCCGTGCCCGGTCGTGGCCTGGATGAAGGTCATGTAGACTTGGTCCACATCGGGCCGCTCTTCGCGGTCGACCTTGATGCTGACAAAATGCTCGTTGAGAAACGCTGCGATGGCGGCCGACTCGAACGATTCGTGCTCCATCACATGACACCAGTGACAAGTCGAGTAACCGACTGACAGGAAGATGGGCTTGTCTTCTTTGCGGGCCTTGTCGAAGGCCTCTTTGCCCCAGGGGAACCAGTCGACCGGATTATGGGCGTGTTGAAGAAGGTAGGGCGACTTTTCGCGGGCGAGACGGTTGGGCGACGACTTGGACGGCATAGATAGACACCTTAAGAGTAAACAGAGTTTGCCCATTCCGCCAGCGGAAGCCGTCATCCCGGGGTAATAAAATATCGCCATTCGCAGAACCGCGCTTGATCCGGGCGCAATTCGTGACTAAAAGAGGTCGTCATGTCCACGCCTTCTCCCGCCCCCGAAGCTGCCACGCCGCCCGCTCCTAAATTTTGCCCGATAGTGTGGGTGAAGGAGTGCATGATGCCGTATTTGGTGCCTTATTATCTGACGGTCGCCGCAGTGCTGGGAGCGATCACGGCCGGTTTTGCGATCGTGTTCGTGTTGCTGATCCTCGTCGCGACCAACTTCAATGTGCTCAGCTTGATCGAGTAGGGCCTCTCCGTTCCTTTCCGCTCATTCTGTGGTAGTATGACGCCCATGTACGGGGCAATTCCTCCTTTACTGCTGGCGAGAGTCATCTTTTTCATTGCATGGAAATGTCTCGTTTTCGCCGCGCCTTTTTTCGCGGTCGCAGCACTCTGGTGGCTGATTGACCAGACCGACCGGATCATCAATTATCTCTTTCCCGATTTGGAATGGGAAAAAAGCCTGGGCTGGTTGAACATTCGGGCCGAGCGCAGGGCAAAGGCGGCGTTGCGCTGGGTTGGCTATGGCATTTACGCTCTGCTGGTTGTGGCTTTGGTCGGGATCCTTTGGGCCGCCGAAGGATTACAGGCGCTGGACGCCTGGTCGGATCCATGGGTCATGGGGGACTTGGCGCTTCGAGTTCCGGTGCTCGCGATTTGCCTGGGGACATGGATACTTTATCTCGGCGCCTGGCTGATGCCGAAGTTGCGCGCTGAGCGTGAAGAGGTCGCGTTGAAAAAATTCCGCGCGCAAATGGAGGAGGACGAAAAGGAGCGCGAGAAGCATTCCCGTTCGCGCATCCAATCGCCCCTGCGGAAACCGAGGAGGAATGCGCCGCTGGAGTCGCTCGTTCCCGACCAGACGAAAAGGAAGCGGTAGTTTGAAAACCCATTACCGAAGTGGACGGGGTTTGAGCCGGGAGAGAAGTCCCGCTATTTCCTTGCTCCGTCGCGCTGACTTTGGCTTCATACTACGATGACCAAGTCGTGTCTGGCCTTGGCCTTTTTATTTTTCGTATTTGCCCTGCAGTTGCGGGCATTTGACTGGGAGACCGCCACATCGAACGGGCGCGAGTACGTCTCGCTCCGTTCCTTCTGCCTGTTCTATAATTTTTCCTATCAAGCGCCCGCCGGGAACGACCGTTTTGTCAGCCGAAATACGACGGGGCACTCGATCAGCCTTAAGCTTGGGAATGCCGACATATATCTCGACGGCGTTCACTACGTCCTGAGTTTCCCCGTCGAGGGCGGCGACCACGACTGGCTTGTCTCGCGCATGGACGTGATCAAGCTTTTTGAGCCGATCCTGCGCCCGACTGAAATTTCAGGCCGTCGTACCATCCGCGGCGTAGTCATTGATGCGGGTCACGGCGGTTCCGACAACGGCGCGACCAGCCGCCTTGGCAACGAGAAGACGTACACGCTCGACACCGCCAATCGCCTCGCCAAAATCCTGAACGATGCGGGACTCAAAACCGTCTTCACCCGCCGCACAGATGTCTTCGTCGATCTCTACGAGCGGGCGCACATCGCCTCGCTCTATCCCGACTATGCGTTCGTCAGCATCCATTTTAACTCCGCGATGGAGGAAGCGCGCGGACTGGAGACTTATTGTCTCTCGCCTCGCGGCGCGGCGTCGACCTCGTCGCGTTACCTTACGCGCGGGGACATCCAGAAACTTCCCGGCAATGATGACGATACCTTGAACATCCTGCTCGCCTCGATGGTCCATTCCGAAATCATCAAGCTCAATCCGGGCGACGCGACCGCCGACCGCGGCGTCAAGCGGGCACGGTTTGTCGTCATCAAGCAAAACGTTCTGCCCGCCATCCTGGTCGAGGGCGGCTTTGTTTCCAACCACATGGAGGCGGCGCGGGTCAATCGGCCTGATTACCGCCAGAGTCTGGCGCAGGCGATTGCCAGGGGTGTGATCCGGTTTGCCAATGTCATGGGTGACCGGCATATGCAGTTGCCGGGGTTGAGCCCGGATCAGGAGATTTCCGCGCCGGCTCCGAAACCGATCTCCCTCGCACCGCCTCCGGCTCCATCCGGCCTGGCCCATGATTCAGCCAACGGCACTATCAAAGGTGGAGTCACATCCAAGACTGGCGCTTCTCAACCGGTTGTGCCAACGCCAACGCCGACGACTTCGATCCACAAATCCAAGAAGGACAAAAACAAAAAAACGGTCGCCACTCCGGAGCTTTCCAAACCGCCCCAATCGGCCCCTGCGCCTGCGCCATCACCCGCGACGTCGTCGAACTCCACGGCGCAGACCGGTGCAAGCGGCAAATCCCCGACGTCGACTTCGGGCGGTGCGCTGAATTTAAGCGAACCCAAGGCGCCCGCGCCTTCGCCCGGCGCCGAGAAAGCGCCACCGGAACCGGATGAGCCCCCGACGGTGAATATCTATCCCACGGGTTCGACGCCACCGCCGCCGGGTTCCGCATCCGCCACGAACGCGAATCCCTCGCCGGCCCCGCCTTCGACCCGCTAGAGGCCATCAAAAGGCCGTATTGCTTGAACCGAAAAGGTGTTGTCCCCTTTTCTCCCCAATCTTGTCGAGGCGACCCGATTGGTATGATTCGTCATCACCAATTATCGCCTCACAATGACTCGAACGGCATCCTCAATCTGTTGCCTCGCAGAGCACCAGCCGCGAAGTCAGCGGCGTGTCGAGGCGGAGCGTCAGCCCCTGCTCGGACAGGGTGTGTCCGTCGAGCAGGCGATCCATGCCGCCGGGTTCGATGGTCACGCGATAGCGACGGCCGGGATCGAGGCCGCGCAGGCGCAGGCAATAGTCGTCCCGGTCAGCGTTGACCAACCGGAAGACTCCGGCCACGGCCCGGCGGCGGTCGGGTGCCACCAGCTCAAGCGCGCACCAGCCGCTGGCGTCGGCGCCGGGGATCACCGGGGTGTGGTGGTAAACGCGCGCTTCGCGGTGGAAGGGGCGGATGAAGTCGCGGTAAATAGCCAGGTACTTCTTTGTCACACGGAGCACCTCGGGGTTGGCATCGGCCAGGTTCTGGGCGAAATCGCTGACGACCGGATGGCACAGGATGATCGAGTGCAATTGCATGCTGAGGTTTCCGGCAATTTTGTGATGTACGGCGACTCCGAGCCACCGGTCAATGATCTCCGGCGGGAGCGCCATGGACATTCCGTTGAGAATGCGCACCGCGCGCGGCATCTTCATCCAGTCGGACGCCTGGGTCGTGTTGAAGCGGCTGAGCATGCCCAGGTCGTTGCGTCCGCCACCGCCGGAACAGTTCTGCAAAAGCAGGTTGGGATACCGGGTGCGTACCCGGTCGAAGATTTCCTGGATCACTTCGACGTGGCGCCAAAGCGTGTTCTCCTGGTGCCCCTCCTTCAAATTAAAGCCGCCTTCCCCGGCGTCGAGGTTGTAGTCGAGCCGGAAGAGGTCGAGCTGGTAGCGCTCGATCAGCCGCACGATGTGGCCCTCGATATAGTTGCGGACGGCGGGCTTGGTGAGGTCGAGGATGCGCTCGATCCGCTTGCCATAGCGTTCGATGAACCAATCCGGGTGCTCCTGAGTCAGCTTGGAGAGCTTACCCGCGCTTTCGATCTCAGCCCAAAGGCCGCACTTCAACCCTTTGCTTCGGGCGTACTCGAAGACAGGGAAGAGGTCGTTCGGCAGCCGGTTGCCGATCTGCCAGTCGCCGCTGGTTTCGAACCACGGGGTATTGACATCGGCATACCAGCCGGAATCGATGGTGAACAATTCGGCGCCGATTTCGGCCGCGATGTCGATCTCGCTCTTCAGGCTCGCTTCGCTCAGTTCATGCTCCGCGTAGCCCCAGGTGTTGTAGATGACGGGCTGCAGGCCGTCGCCGACGCGAGAAAGGACATGACGGCGGAGATAGGCGTGCCAGCCTTGGATGGCGTCGTCCAGGCTCACATGGTTCATCCCGAAATGCACATCGGGCAGCGTTACGGTCTCACCCGGTGCGAGGAGCCGCATCGGCGCCGGTCCGGTCGGTTGAAGGTCAAAGAGCAGCTTGCCGGCCCCCGTCAGGCGTGAATAGTCGCAGTGAAAGCTCATGCGCCAGTTGGCGGACCAGGCGAGACTCAGCACCAGAAAATCGCCGTAAACGTTGTTCTGGGCCACGGCAAACGGCGTGCCATAACCGCTCTTGCCGCGTCGCGACCCGAAGGCCAGTTCGGTGTTAAGCGGCACGTCGTGCCACTGGAAATTACCTTCGTAGCCCCATTCGTTTTCCTGCATCCAGCCCACCCGGTAGGGCATTCCGCCCGAATCGTGCAGGTTTTCCCTCAGGTTGTCGGTCATCAGCCAGAGCGCCCCGGCGAGCGGCGTCACAGAGGTCAGCCCCAGGGTCGCATTTTCCGATGTATTTCGCAGCTGCAGGCGCCGCCGGAAAAATCCGTGGCCACCTGCTGACGTGAGGATCTCAATCTCGATTGGCTTGAGGGTGTGTCGCAGCAACACGCGCGCGCTCGGCGATTGGGCGTCCGTGGCGGTCACCGTGGATTCGATCAGTTCCCAGCCGAACGCGAGCGAGTCGCCGTCGATCTGGAGATCGAATGCCGGCGTGGCGGATTCTTCCTCGGATGGGAAACAGGGTACGCCGCTGGCTTGAAACGAAGCGGCAAGCAGCCGTCCATCACGCAGGCGTTCGGTGTAAATGGTCGCACCCGAGTGGAAGCGCCACCCGCGATGGGGTTCTGTCAGTTCGGTTATCTTCGTTGTCATGTCTGCCGTGAAGGAGTTGGTTGTTAACGTTGGCACAAATTTGGTTTGTTTTGGTTATTGGTTTTAGAGTTCTCGTGATGCAGGCAGGTGGCAACAGGTGTCCATGTATTCGATGCGCAACGCGCGCACCATGCTCCCTGCCTATCCGTCTCATAACTTTGTGTCAACCCTAAGGACCAACCCCTTCATGGACCGAGCCCTTTTGCCTTTCGGTTTCGTCGCTCGTCCGTTACGTGGCTGCGGCTATGTTTCTCACTCGACTTCTTGCCGCAATGCAAAAACTCTTTCGGCGCGACCTGCGCGGATTTTTCGGATAGCCTCCGGTCATGAACGCTTCCGGTCTCGAGCAACCAATCGGCGCCTTTGATTCCGGTGTGGGCGGGTTGACCGTCGTCCAGGCCATGCGGGAGTTGCTGCCGGCCGAGGACATCCTTTATCTGGGCGACACGGCACGCGTCCCATATGGCAACAAGTCGCCCGATACGATCATCCGCTACTCACGGGAAATCATGGCTTACCTGCGCGGCAAGGGCGTGAAGGCAGTAGTAGTGGCCTGTAATACGGCTTCGGCCCACGCGCTTTCCATCCTCCAAAAGGAAGCGGACATTCCTGTCATCGGCGTGATTGCGCCGGGAGTGCAGGCTGCCCTCTCGGCCACCCGCAACGGCCGTATCGGCATCGTGGGCACGCAGGGCACGATCCAGAGCGAGGCTTACCAGAATCTGTTACGCCAGTATCATCCCGATGTTATCATTACGGCGATCGCCGCGCCGCTGCTGGTTTCGCTGGTGGAGGAGGACTGGCTTTCACATCCCGCAACACACTTGATTTTGGAAGAGTACCTGGCGCCGATGAAAGCCGCCCGGGTCGATACGGTGGTGCTGGCGTGCACCCACTATCCACTTCTGAAACCGCTCGCCCAGCGCGTTCTAGGGCCCGATGTGGTTCTTGTCGATTCGGCTCAAAATGCGGCGGCGGCCCTGGCGCGGACACTACTCAAGGGCAACCTGAATCGTCCGTTCCGTCGGGAAGCGGGTCAAACCACGATTTGCTCGACGGACGCCCCGGCCCAGTTTTCGCGCCTGGCGGAACGCTTTTTGGGGCAAAAGATCAAGGCCATCGAACAAGTGACTGTGGGTTAAGTCCGCGGCACTTATCTCTGCTGCTGCCACCTGGGCGAATCGCTCCAAATGATGTAGTTGGGAATCGGAGCGGGCGCGGCGATATGCGCTGAAAGGGGGAAGTTGGGCGGCATGGGAAGCCCCGAGGCAAAAGGGAGCCAGTCCTTATATTCGCCAGTAGTGAAGGTGGAGACGGGTTGTGACCAGCTAACCGGGGTCAGGAGGAGGATTCCGGTGGGGCACACATTGGAGTTAAAGTTTTCAAAATCGGCGATGGAATCAGGAAGCCAAAGGGAAGCGCGATCCGCGTACCAGGCCGTGGCCCACGGCATATCTGAGGTTACCCATTCATCAGGCTGGGCGATTTGCGCGTAGGCCTTGATTGCGGGCGGCCAGTAGGGTGGAAAGTTGAACGGAAGAATGCGGGGAGAGGTAACGGTAAGCAATAAGGGCAGGACGTTGAGCGTCAGAGTGAGGACCACGATCAGGTTGCGCAGGAGCAGCATTTGCAGGTTCAAACGATCGAGAAGTATAAAAAAGAAGGCGCTTCCTATTACGATCATGCAAGGGAAAAGCACGATCAACACATTCCAGGGACCGAGGGCATCCGGGGTCGCTATACCCAGATTATTCGCCCCGATAAGGACAATGGCGCAGCCAAGCAAAAGCCAATTAAACGCCTGGGTACGGCTGCGTTTGAATTGATGCAGAAAGGAGGCGCCAAAAAAAAGCATGAGCGGATTGGCCCCCAACAAGTCCCATGCGTGCTCAAAATGCCAGCGAAAACCTGTGGTCTCCTTTATACTTACGTCCTTGAGCAGTCTCTCGTAGCTGGGGAGAGAAGTTGTGCAATAAATCTGGTTGCCTGTGTAGTCGCCCTGGCCGGCCAGCACCAGAGCGAAATTGGATCCCATGGGATTGCCGGAAACGGTGTTGACGTGGAGAAACCAGGGCATTACCAGGCCGATGACCGCAAGGGCGATGACGACATACAGGAAAAAGCTGGCCCGGGGCATCAAGATCAATAGAACGAACAGCGGTACCAGCAGGACCAGGAGATGCAACCGCGTCAGGCAGGCTGCGCCGAGCAGAAGGGCCGCGGCACAGCCCCAAAGCCAGGCAGGGCCGAAGGATTGATCCTCGTTTGCGACACAGGCCTCCGCGATGCAATAGATTTCCAGGATGCACATCAGCATGGCGGTAACGAGAAACATCAGGACACTGGTGGAAAGAGCGGTCAGGGTATAGAGCCAGATCAGGTCCGTGCCCAGGAAGGCCACCAGGGCCAGCCAGGCGACCCGCTCGTCAAAAAGACGGCGGCCCAAGGCAAACACCAGGAGCGCGGTCAAGATCAGGAAGGCTTGGTTCAGCAACGGAATCCATCGATCCGGCGAGTACATAAGACCTTCGGCCATTTCCTTCGGTAGCTGGTCGAACTCAGGATGAACAAAATGGAACCACGTCGCCAGAAGGTAGGGATAGCCAGGCGGATTGTAGGTGTCCGGCAGGATTCGCGGGGTTCCGGGAGGGAATAGATCGGCCGGGAAGAGATCGCGCGGCTTTCCGCTCTGCAAGCTTTGGTTGGTCGAGTAATCACGAAGTTGCGCCAGGGCCTGGGGACGCAGGAACTCCGTGGTGAAGCCCTGGTGGCGGAGGATTTGACGGGCCAGTTGAGCGTTGTCCATGGACTGCGCATCATTTAAACCATGATAAACGACCTTGTCGTAGGCGCCTGCAACGATGAGAACAGCGGCGAGGAGGGGAACAATCCGGGCCAGGATCTGTCCCTTTCCCACTTCAATCACCTGCAACGTGCTTTGAATGAAATTCATGTTGGGTCAATTTTAAAGGTCTTGATCTTACGATGAAGGGTGCGGCGACTAATGCCAAGCAGTTTGGCTGCCTCGGTCACGTTCCCGTCCGTCAAACGAAGGGCCTGCCGGATAAAGTTTTTTTCCATCGCTTCCAAGTTGAGATTGGATGAGGAAAAACCTGCGGTGGAGAGCCCTTCCGTCGGTGCGCCTGCGGCAGCGCCTGTTTTCCCCATCACCCGCGAGGGCAGGTCGCGCGGGCCGATGCGTTCGCCGCGGCAGAGGGTCACAGCGTGTTCAATGGCGGCGCGCAACTCCCGGATGTTGCCCGGCCACTCGTAGCTCTGGAGCGCATCCCGGGCGTCGGCGGAAAGGCCGGTGATCCGTTTGTGGTTTTGTCTGGCAAATTCCTGGACAAAGGCGCTGATGAGCAGGGGAATGTCTTCTCGCCGCTCGCGCAGGGACGGGAGGCGGATGGGCACGACGTCGAGACGGTAGAAAAGATCATCGCGAAATTTCCCTTCCCGCACCATCGCCTCGAGATTCTTGTTCGTCGCTGCTATTACGCGCACGTCGACCTTGATGTTCTGGTTGCTGCCGACTCGCTGGATGGTTTGTTCGCCCAAGGCGCGCAAAAGCTTCACCTGGACGGCAGGATCGATTTCGCCGATCTCGTCCAGGAAAAGAGTGCCGTGATTGGCCTCCTCGAAACGTCCCGCGCGACGTTCGGACGCGCCGGTGAAAGCGCCCTTTTCATGCCCGAAGAGTTCGCTTTCGAGGAGTTGCGGCGAGAGCGCCGCGCAGTGAACGGCCACAAACCGGGCGCCTTTGCGCGGGCTGAGCATGTGGAGCGACTGGGCCACCAGTTCCTTGCCCGTGCCGCTCTCGCCCTCGATCAGGACGGTGGCGCGGGTGGGGGCAACCTGCCGGATGCGCTCAAAAATTTCAACCATGGCGGGCGCGTTGCCGATGAGTTTTTCCATCCCGAACTTTTTGTCGAGTTCCTCGCGCAACTGCCGGTTTTCCATTTCGACCCGGCGCGAATGAAGCGCGCGCACCAGCACCGCATCGAGTTTCTCAAGGTCCAAAGGCTTGGTGATGTAATCGTAGGCGCCTCGTTTCATTGCCTGCACGGCCACTTTCTCGGAACCGTAGGCGGTCATCAAAATGGCAACGGGGGGGTGGGGGAGCGATTGGGCGCGGGTGAGCATGTCGAGGCCCTCGGTGCCGCCCATGAGCCGCAGATCGGTGAGGAGCACGTCGACGGGCTGCGTTTCCAGGACATTCATCGCGGTCGCCACGTCGGGCGCGAGGTAGATGTCGAACTTGGTGTCGAAGTAACGCCGCAGGCCTTCCCGCGTATTCTTTTCGTCCTCGACCACAAGAAGGGTCGGCAAATTGTCGGATACCGCGCTCATGCCGGGCTCGCCGTCGTATCGCCGGGCGTGGTGCCGGACGGGGTTTCATCTCCCGCGCCCAGAAGCCGGACGCGCCGTTCCGCCAAAGGCAGAAGAATGCGCGCCGTCGTGCCGCGGCCCGGTTCGCTCAGCAGCTCGAGATGGCCCCCGTGTTCGTGCAGGATGCGCTGGACGATGAAAAGCCCGAGGCCCGTCCCGTTTTTTTTGCGCGTGAAGTAAGGTTCGGTGATGTGGGCCATGTCCTCAACCGAGATCCCGGTGCCATTGTCCTCGAAGGAGATCTGCAAATGGGTGTCGGAACGCGACGTTGTGACCCGCAGAATGCCTCCGTGGGTGAGGGCTTGCACGGCATTTTTAATCAAATTGTAAAAGGCCTGCTTGAGCTGGTCCACATTGGCAGGAATCAGGGGGAGCGCGTCGCCGAGTTCCTCCTGGACGATTACGTCGCGATCCTTGATTTCGGGCTGAAGAAACGCCAGCGATTCGTGGAGGACGGTGTTAATGCTCACCATCGTGCGGACGGTGTGGGCCGGGCGGACGGCGCCGAGGAATTGATTGATGATCGTGTCCAGCCGGTCCACTTCGCTTCGGGCAACCCGCACTGATTCCAGCAGGTCCTCATCCGATTCGCCATCGCCCCCTCCACCCTGCTCTCGATGGCGAAGGTCGCGCTCCAGGAGCTGGAGATGGATGTTGAGGGAGTTGAGCGGATTACCCAGCTCATGGGCGACTCCGGCGGCGAGCAGGGTCACGGCGTTGAGCTTCTCCGATTCGATGGCCTCGCGGGCCTGCGCGCGGCGCGCGGTCAGGTCGTGGAAAATAATGGCGAAGCCCATCAGCGAGGTGTCCTTGTCCTCAAGTGGGACGAGATAAAAATTCAGGTAACGCTGCTGGGGATAAAAAACTTCGAGGTCGCGGTTGACCACGCGGCCTTCGGCCAGGATCGTAGGCCAGTCGAGTTCCTTGAGATGCTGGGAGATGGGCGTGCCCATGGCCCGGGCCGGATCGATCCCGAGCAGCGTGGTGATGGCGTGATTGAGATAGAGAATCCGGCCTTGGGAATCGACCACCACGATGCCTTCTTGCAGTGTGTTGAAGATCGTTTCAAAAAAGCCCTTCTCGTTGTTTAGCCGTTGCAGATAAGCCTGCAGATCATCCTGACCGACGCGGTCGATCCGGTTGAGGAGCTTGTCTAGAAACGTATTTTTCACTGCGTAAAGAGAGCGGAGAGATCGGGGATTTTAGAGCCAGCGCCCCTCGGTGTCGGGTGCAAATTAATTGATCCTGATGAGCACAATCTCTTGTCGGTGCTCACCAGTCGCAGGGTATCGCTGTCAAAGTTGCTGGCGACCAGTTTGCCATCATTAAACACAAAGGACTGAATCATAAGACGGGCGACTAACTAACGTGATGTAGATCGTCGGGGCAATTCTTTTCGCAAGTCTGCTCAATTTTTCCGTAGCGGTACGTAAAAACCAAGTCCATCCTCGTTGCCTATTCGTAACATACGTAAATAAACAGCCTTGCAAGGTCCCTCTAAAGACGCTTTTATTATTGCCCACCATGTCAAGCCAGGCCCTAGTAACTCTCTGCCTTTTATTGAGTTGCCGTTTAGGCGTGGCGATTGATGCAGAAAGCCCTATGGACCCAACGATCCCGGCTACAGGAGGTGCAATGAACCTAGCCAGCATTGGGCCGACGAATCCGGGTACCGTCGGCCCAACGAATCCGGGTACTACTGAGCCAGCGTCCCCTGTTTTCATCCAGGCACCGAACCCGTCTACTCCCGCCACTCCGGCGATGATGGCTTTGCCTGCCGGCCCCCTTTCCGGCGATGCAAGTACACACAGGAAGTTCTACACCCTCACCGCCTCCTTGCGGGAAATCTACGACGACAATATCAACACCACGAGTGGCAATAAGCAGTCCAGCCTGGAAACACAGTTGACGCCCAGCGTTCTGGTCGATTTTCCGATGGAAAATAGCGATTTTTCCGCACGCTACAGCCTTGGCGTAACCTATTATGGCAACAGTTCGAACAACTCAGGCGGCAACGGCGGAAGCACGAGTACAATCGAATATACCAATGAATTTACCGCGCAATATAACCATGCTTTCTCCGGTCGTTTCAACCTTGGTTTAGCTGATCTATTCCGAAATTATACGGAGCCGAGCTTATTCGAAAGTACAGGTACAAATTATCGTAATGGGGCCTATAATTCCAATACGTTCAACGGGTCGTTTGGCGCGCAGATGACGCCCCTTTTGGGTAGCTCGACCTCCTATTCCAACACGATTGTCAAGTATGATAATGCAGCCGTGGCCCTTGATCAGAACAGCATGGAGAATACCGGGACTGAAAGCGTTAGTTTTGCCGTGCTTCCCAAGATCAGTCTCTCTTTGGGCGGAACTGGGGATAACATTAGCTACGATAGTGGCGTGCGAGGCTATACAAGTTACACAGGTTTCATCGGGATCCAGTGGCAAGCCCTGCCATCCGTGTCTGTGAGCGGCCAGGGAGGTGGTTCTTACACTGAGACCGTTCAGAACCAGACTTCCATCGCGCCATACGCGGCTTTGTCGCTTGGCTGGACGCTGGGTGCCCGCAGTTCGCTTTCTTTCAGCTATGCCCACGAGGTTACTCCCTCGGACCAAATTGGGGCAAATGGCCAAACGTCGGACCGATTGTCCGCGAACTTGAGATACGATATCACGACCAGTTTGTCATCGCATTTGCAAGGAATATTCACGAATGCAAATATTTCTCAACAATTGGCCACAGCGGGAGGGTCAAGTGGCTATAGCGAGTATGATTATGCTCTCGATACCGGACTTACTTATCACTATAACACCTTTCTCGATTTAGATTTCGGCATCACTTTGAGCGGCGTTACCTCGGATATCAGTGCTCTAAGTTATACGCGCGATGAAACTTATGTTGGAGTTCGCGGAACGTATTGATGTTATAACTTGGGAATGATATACTTTTGGACCAAGAGCTGCATACTTAATTTCCTTCTATGGCTGAAAATAGCGATCAGATACTTCATTTCCACGAATACTTTAAGATTATCCGTAACCGTCTATGGGTGATCTTTACGATTTTCATTCTGACCGTAGCCAGCGGTTACTACGTCACGAATGAAGTTCTTCAAAAGGTCTACACGGCAACCGCGCAGATCGAGATCTTTCCGCGTGGCTTTGTAAGCCTCCCGAGTTTGAACAATGCTAGAACGGAGCCCGGTTTCGATCCCATCTACTTCCAGGCTGAGTTTACAGTCATGAATTCTTCGGAAGTCTTGATGCCTATCATCACAGATCTGCAACTCGACAAAATTTGGGCCAAGCGTCTTGCCAAGACGAGCTTGGACGCTTTGCCGCCCCAGGACGCATTGAGGTACTTGAACGCAATCTTGAAACTCGATTTTCAGCGTGGGACGAATATTATCAATATCACGGTTTCGAGCGAGGTGCCAAAGGAATGCTCTGACGTGGCCAATGCGGTTGCAGACCGCTATAAAACCAAGCGCGAAATTGACGAAGAGCAACGGGTTAATCGCGGCACTGATGTCTTGCGCGACCAAATCGCGCAGCAGCAGAAAATTGTTGAAGACGCGAGGAAAAAAGTGGAAGACATGCGCCAGGATCTCAATAAGAGAGGCATTGATGTACCCGGCGGAGCCAACCCGGGCGCCACCGATCGGACTGAGACGGAACTCGATGAGCGTAAGAGGGATTTGCTGGTAGCCAAGGAGGATTACGACGCGCGCCGGGTCTTGCTCGAAAGTGTCATCAAACTGCCGGATGAACAATTTATCAGTACGCTCGACGGGCTGCAACGCCAACAAGCTGATATCGCCTCCCTGCGCTCGGACGTTTTGAAGATGGAAACCGATATTACCAATCTTCTCAACGATGGCTTTCAGGAGAATCACCCCCGGGTTGTGTCCCTGCAAGAGGAACTCAAGGCCAAGAAAGCACAGATTACAGAACTGATCGCAGGTCTTCGCCGCTCCATGCAGATCGACACCGACATGGCCAAGTCCCGCGTCGCGCTTCTCCAGACACAGGTGGATGAATTGACCAAAAGGGTTCTGGATGAGACCACGAACGGACTCGTGCCCTTCCGGGACGCGCAACGCCAGTTTGATCAGCAGGAGAGTCTTCTGGACGCCCTGAACGTCCGCTTGAAGCAGGATAAGGCGGATGCAGAGATGCAGGAAAGCCCGGTGCGAATTATTTCTCGCGCCGAACCGCCGAGAGATCCGAGCAGGCCCAATAAGAACCTTAATTACATCGTCAGCATCGCGGCCGGTCTCTTTGTGGGCGTGGGCGTCGCCTTTCTTATCGAGTATCTCGATACCAGTGTTAAAACCATGGCAGATGCCGAAACGCTTCTCGGATTGCCGGTGTTAACCGTAATTCCCAACAAAGGCGGCCCCATGCCGTTAATCCAGGATTCGGGGCGGTTGCCTCACGCCGAGGGGTACCGCATCCTTCGAGCCAAACTTGACCTGAAAGTGCAGAACGGGATCGGACCTTCCCTGACCATGCTGAGCGGCGGCCCCGGGGAAGGCAAATCGACGACCATTTACAACCTGGCCATCGTCTGTGCCCAAGCGGGCCAATCCGTGATTTTGGTCGATTGCGATCTGCGCCGCCCAACGCTTCATGAATTGCTCGGCGTTTCCAACGAACGCGGCTTGAGCAACTTTCTCCGCGGCGAGGGCGAGGCCGCCAGTTTTGTCCAACGGACGGCCATACCCAAGTTGCAAGTCTTGACGGCCGGAAACATGCCGATGTCTGAGATTGGGGTTCTGGCGGGCGACAAAATCCGGAACATGCTCGATGATTTAAAGCAACGTTACGACCTGGTTTTGATCGACGCCCCGCCCGTGCTCGGCATCAGCGACGGCTCGATCATCGCGCGCGAAGTTGATTACGTCATCCTGGTGATCCAACATCGCCGCTATCCGCGCGAAATTTCACTCCGTGCCAAACGCGCCATCGAGGAAGTGCATGGAAATTGTGTGGGCATGGTGCTTAACTGCGTGGCGGTCAAGAGCGATGATTCCTACTACTATTACAGCAACTACGGAAATTATTATAAGAAGAAGCCTGACCGTACGAAAAAGAAACGCAAAGATATCGCCACGGCCAACGGTAAGCCCGTTGCCACCACAACCCGAAAGACAGATTTGGATAGCGACGAATTTTAATCCCACCATGAAACTACTTGCTTGTTTTAGCGTCTTTTTGGCCTGCGCCCTCCTGACCGGATGCGGCGGTGCTCACCCTTCTCCTGCCACAGGCGGCGGCGGCGTGGTTCCTCCGAACGATGTGATGCGCGTGGGGGATAAAATCACCGTCCGGGTATCCGGCGTTCCGGACGAGGGCTCTTTCACTGAGTTTCAGATTCCGCCTTCGGGAGACATCAAGCTGAACTTGCTTACCCAGTCCTTTCACGTGGCGGGACGATCCCCGGCGGAATTGGCCTTGGAGATCACCGAGGCCTACAAGAGCCAAAAAATTTATACCAACCCGGTTGTCACGGTCATTCCTGAAGAACGCTACATCAACGTGGGAGGCGATGTTCGTGGTCCCTCAAACGTGGCTTGGAGGTCCGATTCGACGCTCATGAGCACGATTAACCAGTGCGGTGGCTTCACCGAATTTGCCAAACGCCGCGCTGTCCGCATCCTTCGCGGAAAGCAGGTGATTATCGTCGATTGTGTTGAGGCGGCCGGGACTCCCGGCGCCGATCCTCCCGTCTATCCAGGCGACCAGATATACGTTCCCCGTACCGCGTTCTAGAGCTCTTGGGCAACGTCGCTTTTGTTTGCGTTGTTTCCAGGCACCGTTGTCAGGGTTTTCCATATGGACTGCTTTCATGAACGTTTCCGGCAGCCGTTGGCTTTGATTGCCTGCCTCGTCGCCGTCTTGGGAGCGTCGTCGTGCAGCCGCATCGGGCAAACGAGCGAGCAGGCCCAGGTCACTCGTGCCTTTGAGTCCTGGAAGAATGCCATGATCAACCATCAAACCGATCAGGCCATGGCCTACATTCCCCGCCACGTCGACGACTACCTGACTGTGCTCAACTCGGCTCCGGCAAGTTCCGCCCCGGCCACGAACGCCGCGCAGCGCCCGTCGCCCGTAGTCGAGCTGTTCCTCAGGGCGGCCTTGGATAAAAAAGTGCCCTATCCCTTGCGTTCCAATTTAACTCTCGGCACGCTCCTGCAGCGCATCTCCGACCGGCAACTTTTCAATCCGCGCGATCTCCGGGAAATCACCATTGACCACGTTTCGATCAACGGCAATCGCGCCAGCGCCGACGTTTATTTCCAGAGAACGCTGACCGCCCTGCGCCTGTCCTTCCTCAAGGAAGGCGATACCTGGAAAATAGATGTCCTGGCCCTGCTGCCCTATGCTGAAGCGCTGATGCGGGTCGATCGCGCCATCAAGGGCGAGACGCCCGCGCAGCAGGTCGATCAACTTGTCAGCAAGCTCCCCACGCTTTAAGCTCAAAGCCCCATGCTCGCCAAACGTGTCATCCCCTGTCTCGACGTCCACGGCGGGCAGGTCACGCGCGGCCAGCAATTTGGCCGCGCCGAGGAGAATGGACTGCGCAACGTGGGCGATCCGGTCGAGCTGGCCATTCGCTACAACGACCAGGGCGCGGATGAACTTGTCTTCTTCGACATCACCGCCTCCTCCGAAGGGAGGAAGTCGATCATCGACGTTATTGAACGCACCGCCGACCGCTGCTTCATGCCCCTGACCGTCGGCGGGGGCGTCCGCTCCGTCGAAGACATGCGGCTGCTCCTCCGCGCGGGCGCGGATAAAATCAGCCTCAATTCCGCTGCATTGGCGCGCCCGGAAATCATCGCCGACGGTGCCGCGGCCTTTGGCAATCAGTGCATGGTTGTTTCCATCGACGCCAAGAAAACCGCTCCCGACGAATGGTCGGTTTTCTCACGGGGCGGACGCGACCGAACGGTTTGGGAAGCGCGCGCCTGGGCGCAAAAGGCCGTGGAGCTCGGGGCAGGGGAGATCGTCCTCAACAGCATCGACTCGGACGGAATGCAGACCGGCTACGACCTTGAAATCACCCGTCTCATCAGCGAGCAGGTGCCCGTGCCTGTGGTGGCCAGCGGAGGCGCGTGGGAATTGAGCCACTTCACCGCTGTCCTCGACCAGGGCAAAGCGGACGCCGTCCTGGCTGCCAGTGTCTTCCACTACGGCAAGTTCAACATCGGCGAAGTCAAGGCCTACCTGGCCGCGCACAACGTCCCGGTTCGGTTGTGAGGTAGCCGCCGCCGTCACCGACTGCGGGGCCCTCCTTGGTTTGGCCTAAAATGGCTTTCCGGCCCTATTTTCTTAAGCGATTTAGTCGCTATAGGGGATGGGGAGGAGTCGGGGAGCGCGGAGCCTGATCCATGGCGGGGGCGTCCCTAAAACTTCGCGTTTTTTTTTTGCGCAGCGAAGTGGGAGCTACTGGTGCCGCGGAAAATATTTTTTGACGAAGAGGAGATAGCCCAGAAATGGCAACATACAAATCGACGTCATCCAGATCATGCTGTTTCCTTCCAGCAGGCCGGTCTTTTGGATCTGCTCAATCTGCGCGTCGGGATAATCCATCAGGCGATACATTTCCAGCATATCATGCTGCGAATACGTAATGATGGTGGAGGCCACACCCACAATCATTGCGATAAGGATCAGCCACCAACCCCGCGGATCGAGGCGATACATGAGCCAACCCGAATAGCCCCAGAGGCCGGCGAGGGCCAGATAGAAGATGACGGCGGGCATACCCTTGAGAAACATTCCGAAAAATGGCGCCACACAATGGCCCATCATGGGCATTGTCATCATCATCGGCACACAAAGCCATCCCCACAGACAAAGAGCCAGCACGGGCAAGGGGCACGCATCGGTCCAGCGGGTTACGGGGTCGCGTGCCATGCAGGTGGCCTTTACATGCCGGCTGTTATAGAAAAAGATCCAGACCGCCGGCACGATGACGAAGAATATGCCGAGAAACAGGAACATGCCGAACATGACTGCATCCATTGCAGCCGGGGGCATCGCGGGATGGTCGGGCGTTCCAGTGCCGGGTAAGTTCGCCAGCATTTTCGGCATGATGAACGCCATCGCGCCTATTTCGATTATTCCCAAGGCGAGCCAGCTCCAGGAAAAAATGAGCATCAACGCCCAAGCCCAGCGTCGCGCCATGATGGAGCCAATGCCCAGCCATACCAATAACACTGCCAAACCCCCGTACATGAATATGGCGGGCAGGATGGTCGGAAAGCTGGTCTGCGGCGCATTCGGGACTGAGGCCGCTATCGCCTGTCCGAACAGCATCAGGGGGACGAACAATCCGACCAGGCAGCCCAGCGCTGTCGTCAAACCGCCGAAGATCATCAAACCGGTCGAGCGATCCTTATAAGGCATGGTCAACGGGGAGGATTCGTTCATGGGCGCGGGGTTGAGCACCGTGATGTTCACCGGTGGCGCCGGGTTTGTCTAGTCTATCCCCATTAGAACTGTGGAAGCAGTCTTTGATTGGTTGCCAAGATATCCGGAATACAGCGCGTCTCCTTCAACCTCAAATGCCAGTTTCGTTTCACACGCTGCACACGGAACTCCTTGTCTCTTTGCGGTCTCGCGCCATAATTCGCCACCATGATCAGGTATGCGCAACGGACGGGCGCCCGTTTTATCGGGATGCTCCAGATGGGGGGGCAAATCGTCTTCCTTTTTCAGGACATCATTCGTTGCCTGTTTCGCTATCCGATCCGTTTCGGGCTGCTGGTGCGGCAGATCGATTTTATCGGGGCAAAGTCGGTCCCGGTAGTCATTATCACCGGCGGTTTTATCGGGGCGGTCTTTGCCGCCCAGTGCGAGTTCCAGTTCCGGGCCCTGGGGATGAGTTCGGCCGTGGGGCCGGTGGTGGCCATCGCGATGTGCCGCGAACTGGGGCCGGTGTTGTGCGCGCTGATGATCGCGGGCCGGGTCGGTTCGGCCATGGCGGCGGAGTTGGCGACGATGAAAATCACCGAGCAGATCGACGCCCTGCGCGCGCTGGCGGTCTACCCGACGGAATACCTGATCGTGCCGCGCTTTCTTGCGATGATGATTTCCCTGCCGATCCTGGTCGGCGTGGCGATTATTTGCGGCGTCGGAGCGGGATACTTTGTCGCCGTTCACATCCTCGCCGTACCCGGAGTCTACTATTGGAACAACACGGAGAAATTCACCCACGACAAGGACATTTGGATTGGCGTGGTCAAGGGCTTCTTCTTTGGGCTTATCATTCTGCTGGTTGGCTGTAACAAGGGGTTGCAATCCTCCCAAGGCGCGGAAGGCGTGGGCCTGGCCACGACGGAAGCAGTGGTCGACGCCTTTATTATTGTCCTGATCGCCAACTTTTTCTTCACCTTCCTGCTTAACGCCATCCTCTGATTTCCGTCGTGCCCACTTCAACTTCCGCCATTAACGCCAAGCCCCTGGTCCGCCTCGTCGGGGTGGAAAAGAAACTGGGCCGTCAAAAGGTGCTCCGCGGGGTCGACCTGGAAATCCGCCAGGGCGAACGGATGGTCATCATCGGCCGCAGCGGCGGCGGTAAAAGCGTTCTGCTCAAGCATATCATCGCCCTGATGCAGCCCGATGCGGGTGAAGTCTGGTTCCGCGACAAGGACCTGGCCCAGCTTAACGAGGAGCAGCTTGTGCCCATCCGCAAGGAAACCGGGATGCTCTTTCAGAATGGCGCGCTCTTCGATTCGCTGAGCGTCGGCGAAAATGTCGCGTTTCCCCTGCGCGAGAAGGGCGGCGTCAGCGAGGCTGAAATCCAGGCCGAGGTGGAACGCGCGCTCAAGATCGTCGACCTGCCCAAGCAGGAGAACAAATGGCCTTCGGAATTGAGCGGCGGAATGCGCAAACGGGTCGCCCTGGCGCGGGCCGCTATCGCCAAACCGGCGTTGATGCTTTATGATGAGCCCACTTCGGGGCTCGACCCGGTGGTGGCCGACAGCATCAATAAACTGATGGTGCGCCTTGGAGAGGAATTAAACATGACTTCCGTCATCGTCACGCACGACATGGTCAGCGCCAGGGAAGTGGGCGACCGTATTGCCATGCTCCACGAGGGGCGAATTTATTGCGTGGACGATCCCAAGGTGGTGCTTGAATCGGAGGACCCGATTGTGAAACGCTTTGTGAACGGCATTTCCGACGCCAGTGATGCTATATTCTAAAAAACAACCCTATGAGACAGAACACCAATCTCGAAACGAAGGTCGGCATCTTCCTGCTGTTGGGCATCGGGCTCATCTGCACGCTCATCATTATTTTTGGCGAGGTGCCTGATCTCTTCAAGCCGACCTATACCCTGACGGTCAAGTTTCCCAACGCGAGCGGCCTGCTGAAGGGCTCCGATGTTTTTCTGTCCGGAGCGCAGATTGGCAAGGTCATCACCAATCCTCATCCCATCCCGGATACGGATAAAGTGGAGGTCAATCTGAAAATTGACAAGAATGTGGGCATTCGCACGGACGCCAGTTACGTCATCGGGAGCGCCGGACTGTTGGGTGATAAATTCGTCGAGGTACGTCCGGTGGAATACAAGGAGGGCGAAGCAAAGGCGCCCTTCGTCAAGGATGGTGACGTGATTGAAGGTGTGCAGGCAACGGATATCGATAGCATCATGAGAAGTTCCAAGCCGCTCATCGACAAGGCCAACGATATTGCTGACCAGCTTGATGGAATGATCAGGAAGCTCAACCTGGACGTTTTTTCCGCGACGAGCACCGACGACTTGAAGGAAACCATCTCCAAGCTCAGGCATATGGTCGACAACGGTGACAGCATGATCACCAACGCCAATGATTTGCTCGCGCAGGCCAAGACGGGGAAGGGGACCCTCGGACGTCTGATCAATGACAAGCAAACCGGCGATAACATCGCAGCCTTCATCGCGAATCTCAAGGCGCACGGCCCTATTTTTTATAAGGATGATACCGCCGATAAGGATAAAGATAAGGACAAGGACAAAAACGACGACGGTTCAAGAAAGAAATCGAAATGAGTGAACCCTTGAGCGCGGTTGTCGTGGCAGCTGGTCGCAGCCAACGCATGGGCTTTGACAAGCTCCTCACCCCGTTGGGCGGACGACCTCTTTTGTTGCATACGCTGGAACGGTTGCTGCAAACGGAACTGCCGGAGGAAATCATCCTGGTCATTCGTCCGGGCAGCAAAGCGGAAATGGAAGCGACGATTGAGCCGTTGCGCGACCAGGGCAACATCCGGCTCGTGGACGGCGGCGCTCAGCGCCAGGATTCCGTCCAGGCAGGACTCAGGGCCGTTTCCGATTCTTCCGAGTATGTCATGGTGCACGATGCGGCGCGTCCCTTTGTCACCAAGGAATTGATCGATACCGTTTTAGCCGCGGCCAAGCTTTCGGATGCAGCGGTCTGCGGTGCGCCGTGCAGCGACAGCTTGAAGGAAGTGGGGGAGGACGGGCTGGTCGTGCGAACCGCCGATCGCTCCACGCTCTGGACGGTGCAAACGCCGCAAATTTTCCGCACCAAGCTGCTGCGCGATGCCTATCAGGCGGCCTTGAAGAACGGCGCGATTTTCACGGACGACACGGCGGTGGTCGAAAAAATGGGGCATCCCGTGCGGATCGTGCTCTACAACGGCATCAATCTCAAGATCACCACACCGGCCGATTGGAGCCTGGCCGAGGCGTTTCTGCGGGCCGGCGAAGGCGAGGGGAGTCCCGGCCAGTTGCTGCGGAAGCAACTGCACGACATGAATAATCACCTCACGCCGCTGCTCGGCTACGCTTACCTGCTCGTGAATGAATTTCCCGAAGATTCGCGCCCGAAGAAATTCGCCAAGAGCATTCAGCTCGCGGCCGAGCGCTGCCAGGTCACCACGGCGGCCATTCAGAAGTTCGTCCGTGAACTCTTCCCGCGGAAAGGGGAGTAGCATGCCTTTGGTAGCCGTCGCACTCCGTGCGACGGTGCAGTTGTAGCAGCGGTCTGTGACCGTCGCTCTTTCGTTTCCTGTGCGCTCGCGATGCCGCGCTCGCGCACCCGGGCAACAAGTAGCCGGGCGACCCGAACCGTCGCATGGAGTGCGACGGCTACCTTCGGAGCCTTTTGGTAAGCCAGTGAAGATCAAAAGGAACTGCTCCGGGTAACGTCGTTTTGGGCGCAAATGCGACCAGATTTGCGACCGGTTTGGGAAGTCTGGCAGTAGTCGGCGATTGCTCCGCCAAAACTCTGCCAGTGCTCCCGAACGGTCGTGGCCGTGATCCTGCATGCTCTATACGTTGGAGCAAAATCATGCAGGAAAGATTCCGGATGTTCCGCCGCGCGGGCGGTAACTTTTATTCGAGAGACAAAATCACCGGACGATCCGAAAGCCTCGGAACCTCCGACCGCACGCAAGCCAAGCAACTGCTCGCGGCACGTAACCAGGCGGCCGCGCAGCCGCAGCTCAACCGGACGATGGCCAAAGCCTATCTCTCGGCCAAGTCGCCCGATCTGCTCACGCGCACTTGGGCCGATGTGATGGAGCATTACTCGATAACGGGCGTTGAATCGACGCGCAAACGAAAGGCCACGGCTTTCCGCAGCCGTCCTTTCGCTCACTTGCGCGGGCTGGCGTTGATGGATACGGAGGCGGCGCATTTGCTGGCCGTGCATGAGCACGAACGGGCGGGCAACTCGGCGCATCATTACCTGCGACGGCTGCACAACTACGCGCTGCATCTCGGCTGGCTGCTGATGCCTGTGATGGCGGACGCCGCATGGCCCGAAGTGCGGAAAAAGAAGTTCACGGCCATCACCGAGGAGGAACACCGCCGGATCGTGAACCGCGAGCACAATGTGGAGCGAAAACTCTACTACGAAATGCTCTGGGAAACGGGCGGTGCGCAGACCGACGTCGCCAGCCTGCATGCCGATCAGGTCGATCTTGAGAACGAGACGATACGCTTTCAGCGCCGCAAGCTGGCAGGCAAAGAATCCGGTGGAGAAAGCATCCTGCGCATCGGGCCTTCGCTTAGGCGGCTGCTCCTCCAGTTGCCGACGGAAGGTTACCTCTTCCCCAACGTGAACGCATGGAATTCGAACACGCGCTCCAGCGAGTTTTGCCGGCGTTGCCGAATGCTGGGGATCGAAGGACGCAGCCTGCACTCCTATCGCTACGCCTGGGCGCAACGGGCGCGTGCGGCAGGTATGCCTGAGCGAGAGGCCATGAACCATCTCGGGCACGAGTCGAGAGCGATCCATGCGGCCTATGCTGGCGGTGTCACCGTCGCGACCTTGCCTCTGGAATTCTACGAGGCGCAAAAACTCAAGAACGTGGTGCAGTTCACGAACGCGGCCTAGAAACGGCACCGCGGAACAACCCAGCGCTTCGAAGCCAAACCGCCCCATAAAGGCCACCGCCGGGGGCGGTTTGGAAGCGAAGCGCTGCCTCTATGGCCGATGAAAAACTAAACTGGTCCCCTGAGGTCGCGCATTTTCCCACCTTGGGTCAATGGCGGTGCCGTTGCGCGAACAGGTGGCGATCCTGAGGGCAAACCGAATTCCTGCTCATGCTGAAGCCGCAGGCGCTGAATCTCGGCGCAATGCTTTCGGCAAAAGCGCGTGATGGTCGATTCCGAAACGTTTACACCGTGCTGGGCAAGTAAATCTTGAATCTGCGAGAACGTGGCATCCTTGGCTCGCAAGCTTAGCACTGCCGACCGATGCCGTTCCAGATGTCGCCCAGCCTTGAGCTCGACAATGAAATTGCGCGCGGCGATGTCTAATGCGTTCACGGATCATCCATAGCCCATAACTGGCGATGATTCGAAAACTACCTGGTAGCGAAGATGACGGCGAAGTTAGTGGCGATGACTGATGCCGATGGTGGCGACGGATGATGACTGAAGACGCGCGTCCTGACGAAAATGACTTCCTTCGACTCCAAAACCTTGGAGGTGGCGTGTCCTGCCATTATTACACTGAGCTTAAGCTCTGAACTCCATGACTGACATCTTTCCTTGGTCGGAGAATTTAGGATCCTTGTTAATTTTCCGCATCAGTAGCGAACCAGCAAGTCGCCCATGATATTCATGGCGAGTTGTTCTTTGGGCACCGAATTGTCAAAAACATTGTCGGGTGTGTAGATTATGGCTCTCGTCCCATTGACATCGAGTTGCTCTACCGAGGAGGCAGCCGTCGGGGAATTGGTAAGATCAAACCAAGCTTTGGTGAAGATACGTTCCTTAGGTCCTATCATTTCGAATTTTTTATCGAAGTCAGGTATCAGTCGTTTCATTTCCCGCCGAAATGCGACGTCGAAAACCGAGCCCAATCCTCCTCTCCCATTGTCGCCCCAAATCACACCGCCCAAATGGATGTACGACCGCAGATTTTTGATCTGCTGATCCGTTAAGGAGAAATCTTTGCTACCCGTCAAAACGATGAAAGGAGGAGGAGCACTTTGCAATTTAGTGCTGTCGATATCGATCCAGGTGACTGCTGCTGTGATGTGGCCGCGGCTCCATTTATTTACTGAGTCGACAAAATGATAAACCCCACCTCCATCAATTTCCCCCTTGGGGCCAAAGTGAGTACCGTAATTCCAGTCACCGCCAGAATACTTGGCCAAATAAACCGGAAATGCCCCTTTATGCTCTAAGGCAAAAGTGTCGTCATCCTGCCCTTTTGGCTGTGCGGTGCCATCCAAAGAAAAGCATCCCAAAATGATGACCGCGAGAAGAGCTCCCCTAAGAAACACCACCATTCTCGATATAAGCAGTCTTACACAGACTCGTCACGCCATACTGTAACCTCGCAAGCATGCGACCGAATTTGCGACCACTGCGACCAGAAATGCGACTAAATGAGCAGTCGCGAGTTAGATCGAGTTTCCGCGAGTTCAGCTTGATAACGAGGCGCTTCGGGCGGAAAGTTGCGGCGTTCTAGAGTGTGTAGGTAGGCCGACGGCTACCGTTGAGGAACTTTTCGAGTGCGGCGATTTCGAGTCGCCGCTACAGTTCGCGGAATGCACGGTATTGATCTGCTTCACGATCTTGCGGT
>Ga0182030_10001437_pt1 | contig 49060 bp, 52 predicted proteins | sample 812S3MmetaG_FD_121299 | JGI IMG/M metagenome (GOLD analysis project Ga0182030, IMG submission 121299) | Permafrost microbial communities from Stordalen Mire, Sweden - 812S3M metaG (Illumina Assembly) | ecosystem: Environmental > Terrestrial > Soil > Wetlands > Permafrost | place: Sweden... | reverse complement strand
CCCACAAATACAGTGTGAGCCTGCGACCATGATCCATCACGCCACGCAGCGCCGTGGCCATTCAGTCCGATGGCGACGCACTCCTTCGTCGATGCGCAGGAAACCGAGTAGGCGAACGCCGCATCCAGGCTGGGAATGTTCGTCAAATCAGCCCACGTGTCGCCATGTATCACAATGGAACGCCCTTTGTCGGAGACCGCGAGACAAAACGACGCCGAGACACAGGAGACACTGATCAACCCCGACGGCCCGACCTTGGAAAGAGTCGTCCACTGCGAGCCGTCGTACGTCAATATTTTTCCGTTCCAGTTGACGGCCACGCAGTACGAGGTGGTGGCGCACGACACATCCAGCACGCGATCACTCATCTCGCCGGTGGAGACCGTTTTTTGCGAGGACCACGAATGACCGTTATAGACCGCCAGCCAACTCGGCTTCCCCGGGATTCCATTCGCGCCGGTTGCGACGCAAAACGTCATGGTGGGACACGAGATTTGGTACCCCTCTTGGGGTCCCGCGGAACCAACGGAGTTCCAGGTTCGTCCGTTGAAGGCCATCGCTTCACCTCCGACGGATATCGCCACGCAGAACGTCGTCGTGGGACAGGAGATAGAAGAAAGCGATCCACCCGCGTTCAAATGCTGCGAAGCTAACCACGCGCCATTTTTCCAAAAGTGCACGTCTCCGTTATTGTCCACGGCCGCACAAAACGTGGTCGACGGGCAGGACACCGCGCTGAGGGACGAGCGATCTCGGACTTCAACTGTTTGCGCCTTTGACCACGTTCCCGTCGTTGGCGCGGCCGAGGCGACCTCTCCTAGTGTCATGACGCACGCCGTCAGCAACACAATGGTGATCACACTAAGGCGAATGCAATAGTTAGCCACGTGAAGCCAGAGCGACTTCGCGGGGGCGTGGATCACTGGTTTGAGACTCGGGCTATGACTGCACGGTAGTCGTAATCGTCCTTAAAAAGTTTGAACGTAACTCGAACGTCACGGACGAACTCTCGCGCTCGTTACTATCGTCGTCATGCCACGCCATCGGATTCCATTGATGACGCTCACGCTGTTGACCCTGCTCGCCCTCGGGGCAGCGGTGCTGTCGATCAACACCGAAGGACACGGTGGTCCCTCAAAAGGGCGGGCCTCCTCACACCCGCGACTCCCGATCGGCTCCCCCGAGTATGGGTTCGGCGGATATCAGTTGTATCCTGTCGACCCCGTGACCAGCGTCAGTGCTGCATGGACCGTGCCCACAATCTCGACGAACTCCAGCACCGGTGATGCGTCAACGTGGATCGGCGTTCAGTCGCAATCGGGAGCGTTCTCCCAAGTGGGGACGGTGGAGAACCGCAACTCCGCCAACGGTAACGACCAGTACTACGCCTTTTGGAGTGATACCGCCAAGCAGTTCCGTCCGCTCTTTTTGATAGCGGTGAAGCCGGGCGACTCGGTCGAAGCGAGGATGACCCTTTACCCAGACGGTTGGTCCTTGGCGCTCGACGACGCGACGTCGGGAAAGGCTCGAACGATCCAAACGAACTACGGGGCGAACGATCAATTCAATTCGTGTGAGTGGTTTCAAGAGAACCCCGTCTATGGCCAATTCACTCACACCAACTACCCGACGCTTTCGACGGTCACGTTTCGAGACATGGCTCTCAACCACTCCACGCCCCAGTTCAACTTCCAGGATGCTCAGACCCTGTCGACGTACAACGACACCTTCTTTGTCCCGACGCACGTGAAAAGGCATCAGTTTTCGCTGGTGCCCGCGACGGGCAGTGCACTCGCATTTTTGACCGACGTCTATATCGAAGACCAACTTGGGGCTGACTTCTTTGAGAGCGCCACGCAAGGCATCGAGCCCGGAAACATTGCGACCAATTCCTATATCGCCGGTCTAGGACTTGACCTACCCATTCTTCAGTCAGAGACGTGGCCGAAACACGTCGCCAAGGCCATGTCTCGCTACATCGCCAACGAAAACTACCTCGAGACCTATATGCAGAACTGGCTAAACGAGCCACCCTCCGAGAGGCGTGCCAATCTTTCGAACGTGGCCAACGCTCTTCTGAAAGCCGATGGCTACGCTGACAAAGTTCGGTCTCGGCTCGGGTTGCCGCCGGTATACGGATAAGGCGACGCGTCGGTCACGGCGCGGGGACGGTGAATCCAATCTTCGCCCTCGAGGGAGGAATCACTTTGACCCACCTCGTTCCTCCATCGGTCGTTGCGTACACCGATAAGGACTGACCTGATCCCACAGTGACTAGAGCGTCATTGTTGTTCAACGCCTTTAGCGTCACGCCGTGCGTGGTCGCCGGTAGGTCAGAGGTGGTAGTTGATGTGTAACCGTCATTTTTATACGACTTCACTTCCGTCGTGTGGCTCGCAGGTCCCGGGCGAATCATCCACCAACCCGTCGGACTAAAAAGGTCAACCGATACCGGAGAGCCACTAATCGTGGACTGAAAACTGCACGCATGGCCTGGAGAACCGTCGTGAATGGATATATATCCCTTCACTGCCATGAGAAACGTCCGAGTTCGCACGAGGGACCAGTGCAGCCCGTAGTCCGCAGACGTATAAAACGCCAAGTCCTGGTGACTGCCGCTCGCGTAGTCAACGGCAAGTGACCCGTTTCGGCCAAAGAATGAGGGTTGGAAATAGACGGCGCTCACTTTGGACCCAAGCGGAGGCGGACGAGGCAACGTCATCTTGGACCAGTGAACACCTCCATCAAGAGTTCGCCACACGTAGGGCGTACTCAACGACACACCCGCACCTACTCCGCCCGAAGGAAGCGCAGCAAAACCGATGGATGCGTTCGCAAACACGTCGCTCAGAAACTCACAACCGTTATTCTTGGTGGTCGCGCGTACCACATTCGTCCAGGATGAACCCCCGTCATCAGTGCGCTGCAACACAAAGGGGGCGTTAGAGCCGTCTGCGAACTGTTGGCGCCATCCAAGGCGGGCGCTCACGAAAACGATACTCTCGCCGCCGCTGGCGCTCCCGGTTTCCCCGCCCGGCTGGGCAACCCAGCTGCGGCCACCATTCACGGTGTGCCTCAAGATCGTGCTCGCATCGGCGCCATTATTCGCAAGCAACCAACCGTCATTCGGCGACACAAATGATGCACTCGACCATGTGTCAAGGCACCCACCGGGACTTGATCTCAACGGTGGCGTGATGTTGCGCCAGTGCCTGAGATCGCTGGAGATATAGACCCGACTGCAACTGGACGAACTATTTAACGAGGCGATGACTTCGATACCGTGTCCGACATAGAGCACGTACGGTACGTATTTCCCCTTGGGCAATGACGCACTGGCTCCCGCTCCAAACAGCGTCGTGCACAGGAGACTTCCCACGACCGCCGCGCTCACACGGACAAGTAGTGGTCGCACGCCGGAGCGACTGAGTTTGGTCATGTCCAGCAACCTAGGTGCTTGTGGGCGGACAGTTCGATTCGTCCTATATGACAATTTTGATACGTAACGGCGTTACAGATTACGAGGGGTGTAGGAATTCAATCGACTGTCATTCGTCGGATCAGTCACGCAGGGCGGGAGAAGCTGAAGTTGTGACGCGCGTTCGAACCCGAAGACTTCGCGAGACCTTCGCCATCCTTTTGTCGTTGGCGGTACCGTTCTCGTACCCGGTGGAAAACCCTGCCTCTGCCTCGCCGACCAGCCCGTCGCCCGCTCGGATGACTCCCGTGACGTTGGCGCGAGTGCCGGGAACGTCGATCGTGTATTTGATGGGCTACGTCAAATGCGGTCCAAAGCTTTGCGTACGCCTAGCGCGAACGACTGATGAGGGGGCCACGTTCACCGCCGTGACGCCACCACCCGTAGCGGATCGAACGCAGGTGCAGTACGTGAATAGTTACGAGCTCGTGTTCGCGAACCGCGAAGTCGGCTTTGCGGAGGTAGGGCTGGTGTCCCCCTCTACGTTCTACGTCACGTTCAACGGGGCGAAGACGTGGCATAAAGAGAAGGTGCCCTTTGGCAATCGAATCGAGGGGTTCGCCACAACATCGAAGAACATCTACGCGGTGACCGCGAAGTTCGAAAAGAAACTCAACAAGGGCGACGGTGGGGACAAGGACTACCGGCTCGCGCGGTCGTCGCTCACCTCACTTCATTGGTCGAGCACACCGATACCGAACAGCAACTTTACGTGGGGTTTTCTCGGACCCATCGCGGCCTTCGGCTCCAACATCTGGATCTCTGAACAGCGCAGCCATGAACTCCTTGTGAGATCTCACGACTATGGAAAGACACTGACGACCTTGGTCCTTCCCTATCCCGCTCTAGGCAGCGTCGCAGGATGCGCGTTGACGGCGACGTCTCTCGTGACACTATGGGCGCAGTGTCCCACCGGAATGCAGGTTCAGTTTTATTACTCGGACGACGGCGGGGCTCGATGGACCCTCATCGATCCCGTGTCACAGATTATGGGCACGGGCGGCGGATACTTTGACCCGGTCTCGAGCAACCTTGGATACCTCGATGTAGGTCTTATGCACGACGGGCTATATCGCATCACGAACCACGCCCACTCCGTCAAGTTCGTGGGCACCTTCAAGTGCGTCAATCCCCTCGTCTTCACTGGCGAAGCGGACGGCCTGGGTCTGTGCGGAGGAAACTACAGTCCTCCGTCTCGACTCTTTCGCACAACGAACGGAGGAGCAACGTGGACTCGCGTGACCAACTACTAGGTAGGTCGACCGTTGGGAAGATACGCGACCGAAGAACATATCCGTAGCGCCTCACTGAGGTCGATGCCACCAACAGGTAAAACGTAGCGAAGGAACTGGAGCACCGTGAACAGCATTAAGACTTTTTTAGCGTTCAGCGCTCTAATTGTCGCGGCGACGGTGTACGCGATCGCGCCGGCGGGAGGGGCAACGCGAACCTCGGTGGTCTCGCGAGTATGGACAGAGCCCCAGAGTGGATATGGCTTCATTGACGCCGCGATTGACGGCGCCCGCACGAGCATCGATCTCTCAATGTATGAACTGTCGGACCCGACGATCGAACGAGCACTCGTCGATGAGGCGCAGAAAGGGATTGACGTCCGCGTCATCTTGGACGCCGCCTATGAGGGATCGTCGGAAAACGCCACGGCGGCGTCGGTACTTCGTGAAGGTTCGGTTCACGTCGTGTGGGCGCCGTCGAGTCAGATCTTTCACGCGAAATACCTGGTAATCGACAACTCGACCGCCTACATCGGGACGGGCAACTTCGTCCCGTCTGACTACTCGTCAACCCGTGACTTCTGGGTCACCGATATCCAACCGGCCGACGTCTCGGCCATCGTCGATACCTTCGACGGTGACTTTGATCACGGTGGTGCGACGAGCCACCAGTCTGGCGGCCTGGTCTGGAGTCCCGGATCGACCACAGCGCTCACGGATCTCATCGCCACGGCACGTCGCACACTTCTTGTGGAGAACGAAGAGATGGACTCCGCGCCGATTGAGGATTCGCTTATCGCCGCCGCACGACGAGGGGTCGTCGTTGATGTCGTCATGACCCAAGACCCTGACTGGACCGTAGCTCTGGACCGACTGGCCGCCGCCGGAGTTCACGTGCGCCTTTTGAGTGAGTCTCAGGTCTACATTCACGCAAAGGTCATTTGCGCCGACTGCACGACCACATCGGGGACCGTCTTCATCGGGAGCGAGAATTTCTCAACCTCGTCGCTCGTCTATAACCGCGAACTGGGCGTCATAACCGTGACGCCCGCGGCAGTTCGCGCCGTGCGCGCAGCGGTAGACGCCGACTACGCAGCTGGCACTCCGATTCACTCAACGACAACGACCACGGCGATCGCCGCGTCCGGTCACGGAGTCACAATCACCTCGGTCATCACGTCGATAGCCCCCGGCAGCTACGAGTCGTTGAGCGCGCACTCGGCCAAAGACAATGACTCGTGCTCGCTCTCGGTCAGACTTCCGAGTGGATACTCAAGTGAGTCCCGCGGACTCGGTCACGCGACGGCGAGCGCCACCGGGAACGTGACCTGGAGTTGGCGGATCGGGACTAGCACCGATCCCGGAACAGCGACGGCCACGATCACCTGCACCGCGGGAACGGCAGCCCGGAGTTTCACCATTACCTGAGCGCTGACGAGTCAGCAGGAGTGTCTCGGCTTAGTTGTCGCCCCCGACGGTGTCGGGGTCAACCGTGTCGCCGCCGCCTACGTCCTCGCTCGTCGTACGTTCAGCGCCACCCACGTCATCATTGTCCGTGCTGTCGGAACCGCCCACGGCGTCTGCCGCAGCCGTGTCCGCGCCACCAACGTCGTCGCCGTCAGCGTGGTCGGCTCCGCCCATGACGTCGTCGCTGCTACCTGATGAGTTGTCCATATGTCTCCTTGAGATGAAACGCTCGGGCTGGGAGGGGCAACCCTTGGCGCACCGCGAATTTAGTGCGAATCGGACTCGCGCGCTCAGGGAACTCTCGGGTCACCTTCTCGAACTCAGCTCAGTGCCCCGGCATCCAGGGCGCCTGCCAGGGCACGTGTCCTCGCAAAAGCTCGTTCGCGCTGGAGGGACCCCAGGAGCCCATTTCATACGGCACTGTCTTGGGCGGGTTATCGATCAAAGGCTGGAGGATCCGCCACGTCTCTTCCACGGCGTCCTCACGGGTAAAGAGGGAGCGGTCGCCAGCGAGCGCGTCGTGAAAGAGGCGCTCGTAGGGTCCAGGCGGCTTCCCCAACTCCTCGGCGAAGGGAAGATCGAGATGTACGGTGCGCGTCGCTGAGCCGTTGGCGTCCTTCGAGAGGACGAGCATGCGCACAGCGGGATCCGGATCGATGCGAAAGATGATCTGATTGGGCTCAGGATGCAGGGGCGCGTTTAAGAAACTAAGACGAGGTGGACGCTTCAGGATCACCCGAATCTCGGTAACCCGTTCAGGGAGTTCTTTGCCCGCTCGCACAAAAAACGGCACACCCGACCAACGCCAGTTGTCGATGCCCAGACGCAACGCGACGAACGTCTCGGTGTCGGATCCGGGCCTGCAACCGGGCACCCGCTGATATCCGTCATACTGGCCACGCACGCAGTGAATCGGTTCAATGCTGGCGATGGAGCGAAATACTTCGACTTTCTTGTCCCAGAGGGCCGTCGGGCCAGGGCCGACAGGCGCCTCCATCGCGATCAGCGCAATGAGTTGGAAGAGGTGATTTTGCACGACGTCGCGTAGTGCCCCCACGGGGTCGTAGAACGCCCCACGGTCATCGACGCCAAAATTTTCGGCCATCGTGACGTACACGCCCGAGACATGGTCGCGGTTCCATACGGGCTCTAGTAGCGCGTTGGCGAAACGCAAGTACGAAATATCCGTGACTGGCTGCTTGCCAAGAAAGTGGTCGACGCGCAGAATCTGGTTCTCTTGGAGGACTTCGTGAAGCTCGTCGTTCAAGGCGCGAGCGGACGCAAGATCGTGTCCGAATGGCTTCTCGATCATGACGGTCGCCCCGGTCACGAGGTTCGCCTTGCCCAGCGCGGTGACCACGGGCGCGAAGAGGAACGGTGGAATCTCGAGGTAGTACAGCGGGTGCTTGGCCGACTTGAGTTGTATCGCCAGCGCCTCGTACGTCGACTGGTCATTAAAGTCGCCGTGTATATAGCTCACGCGCTTGGCCAGGCGATCGAAAACCTTGTCGCTGAAGCCACCGGCCGTGACTAAAGCCGCGCGCATCGCATCGCGTATCTGTTCGATCGACCGGTCCTCCACGGCGACGCCAATGATCGGGCAACTCAACTGCTTGTCCGCCTCCATTTGGTAGAGCGCCTGGTAGGTCATCTTCTTCGCCAGGTCTCCCGTGATACCGAAGATGACGAGAGCGTCCGCCTCGCTCAACTCATATTCACTCATCGCTCGCTCCTCGTCTCATTGCTTATCTTCACAGACGGCGGAGAGCGCCGTTTGGGAACCTCGCACGACCACAACAAATATCCGAGACAGGCGACTTTTGTCATGAACATGACAGCATTCCCGGCGTTCGGCGTGACCGCCCTCACCTAATGTAAAACGATGAGAAAAAAGCTCGCCATCATTGAGCTCGCGAAGCATCGCGAGCCGGGGCTGCTGATCTCGGGGCAGGCGATCTCAAACTTCGGCGACGGTGTCGCCATTGTCGCCCTCACCCTGCTCGTCTTAGACACCACCCACAGCGTCACCGCACTCGGGTGGTTCGCCGCGGCGCGTATGACGCCCCAAGTCGTGTTCTTACTCGTGGGCGGAGCGATCGTCGACCGATTCTCGCGCCGGCTTCTCCTCATTCTTTCCGATGTCGTGCGCGCCGTCTTGACGGGCGCCATCGTCATCTTGATCATGACCCATTCCCTGCACTACTGGGAACTAATTATCTTTGCCGTCTTCTTCGGCAGTTTCGACGCCCTCTTTTACCCCTGCATCGCGGCCTTCACACCCGAGATCGTGCCCGAGGATCTCTTACCCGCCATGAACGCAGTGCGACCCTTGGCGAACAATCTCATGGGCAGCACCATTGGCCCCGCCGTGGGTGGCCTCCTGGCCGCCTTCAGCACCAGTCTTTCCATCGGCGTGGACTGTGCCACGTTCGTGGTGAGCGCGACGGCATTAGCCCTCATGAAATCAACGCCGAAGCCCAACCGCGAAGAGGGTGCCACCATGCTCGGCGACATTAAAGAAGGACTGCACTACGTCGTTCACACCCGATGGTTGTGGACGACGTCACTGTCGGTGACGTTGGTCAACGCGTTTGTCCTCACGCCCATGTTCGTTCTCATTCCGTACTTCTTGCGCCACAACTTGCATCTCGCGAAGGATTACGTCGGCTTCGCCGTCGCGGCGGCGGGCATCTCGGGCGCGCTCGGGGCATTGATCGTTGCCAACCTGCCGCTACCCAAACGGCGTATTCGAGTGATGTGGATCTACTGGTCGATTGGATCTATGGCCGCCCTCGTCATGGGAATTGCCACCAACTTCTGGGAAGTGATCATCTTTCCCATCGTCGTCTCGCCGACGATCATTTTTGGCAACGTCATCTTTGAATCCATGATGCAGAGCGAGGTCCCGCGCGAACTTCTCGGGCGTGCCAGTTCGGTCGACTGGTTTGTCTCCCTCGGCGTCGCCCCCCTCGGCCTGGTGATCGCCAGTCAAGTCGCCAACGTCATTGGTGTACGGGCGTATTTCGTCGTCTTCAGCATCATCTGCGTGATTCCGGGCATATGGATCATCGTCTCGAAGCGGATCAACGCGATCGACGCCGATCGCGTTAACCCAGTGGCAGTTTTGGAGCCGTAGCCAGCGAGAGTCCCATGATGCGCGCACCCTTGCGCGCTTCACCCGGGAAGATCAAGTCAGGACGAAACGACCGACCTTTGGCTTCGCCCACCCGTCCGCCACGAACTTCTACCCATTCATCCCCCGTTGCTTCGTTCACGACGTGGGCCACAAAGGTCCAATTCTGGCGCCTTTCTTTGGGCGCGTTCACCACGACCGCGTCGCCATCACGCACACCATTCCACTGGCTCGAGCGCACGATGAGCCCCCGGCGAACTGTGGCGGGCTTCTTCGGCATACCTCCATTGTTGCCGATCCTCGTGACGTCACAGGGGTGACCTAGCGTTTTGTTATGGCCTTCACCCAACCGCTCCCCCAGTCGCTCTCGCCGTCGCGCCTGTCCGACTTTCAGGCCTGTCCCCGTCGCTATCAGCACGCCTCGGTTGATCGCATCCCCCAGCCCGCCACCTACGCAACCGCGAAGGGACGTTTCATTCACTTCGTGTTTGAACACCTCCTTCAACTGCCCAGCGACGAGCGCACGATTGAACGCGCTCGCGCGCTCGTGACCAGCGCCGAAGAGGAGATCCTTACCGAGGATGTTCAGCGCGACATTGCTCTCGATGACACGATGAAGGCGCGACTGCTCCAAGAGACTGACGCCATCATTGCTCGCTACTTTGAGATGGAAGACCCCACGGGCGTTCACCACGAGGGCGTGGAACTGCGTATCGGCGTCGACGTGAAGGGTGCCCCGCTCTATGGCATCTTGGACCGATTGGACCGCGCCGAGGACGGCACCCTCACCATCGTCGACTACAAGACGGGCGGTCTGCCGAATCGTAACTACGACAGTCAAACATTTGCTAACGCCGAACTGTACGCCGCACTGTGCGAAGCCCAGCTCGGCGAACGACCGACAAAAATACGCCTGATGTACGTAGCCCACGGTCAGTCGATCGAGCGACCAGTCTCAGAAGTCGTCGTGAACGCACGAGCCCAGGCCGCTGCTGGTGCGTGGTCGCGCATCACTCGCTACTACAACGACGGCGATTTTCCCGCCACCCCGTCGACCAACGCGTGTCGGTTCTGCGCGTTCAAGGACCTTTGCCGCTCGAACGGAGTGGCCGTCCCCGGACGCTAAATCCCTAGGCTGGCTTGGTGCTGTCCTTTCAACTTTCGTACGACTACCGCTGCCCTTTCGCGAAGAACATTCACCTGCACGTGATCACGGCCCTTCGCGCCGGCGCGGACTTTGACGTGACGTTCGTGCCGTGGACAATGAGCCAGGGCTATCGCGCCGACGGGGCACTGGACACGTGGGACGACCCAACTCGCGATCCTGAGCATCTCGCGCTGGCCGTCAGCACGTCGATCCGCGACAGTGTCCCTGAGCGATTCCTCGACGCGCACGAAGCGCTGTTTCGAGCTCGCCACGAACGGGCCATTCGACTGATCAACGAGGACGAAATAACCCGAGCGCTCGAGGGAGTCGACCTCGATCTCGGCCCAATCTTCGAGGACGTCGCGTCGCGCCGTCCTCACAAGGTCATCGCGGAAAGTTTTCGAGAGTTCGAGCGATACGAAGCCTTCGGTGTGCCGACGTTCGTCGTGAACGGCGACGCGACATTCGTTCGTTACATGAATCCCCCAGGCAATGACGCGTCAGCGTCCATTTCTCTCATTGAGTCGTTGGTGGGTCTCATGAGTAACCAGAGTGCCTTGAACGAGTTCAAGCACACCAAAGTCGCGTTCTAGTTCGGCACTAGCCGAGGCGACAGATCACTTCGGCGAGCGCCATCACTCCGAGTACCAGCGCCGGCGTGACGTACTTGGTGGCGTCTCCTTGACGCAGATGGACCCTGACGGCCATGCCCATCATTACCGTCAACGCCGCCGCGGCGATCTCGTTGAGAACGCCGAGGGCGGAACTTCGTGAAGCAACAAGACCCGCGATGACAGTCAGGGCACCGAGCAGTTCCACGAAGCCAATTCGCTGGTACCCGCGCTTGGTAAACCCGAGATGTTCGGCGGCTTTCGACGTCGCCGGATTGAACACGATTTTCTGGGCGCCCGCCGAGGCAAACGAGACAAACAGCACAACCGACAACAGAACGGCAACAACGAACATTTCTATATACCTCGTAGGGGCCACGTAATCGTCGCGAGAGGTCGCAACGTGAATGACTAACTCTAATGGGTTCATTTCGTGCAGATTGTCGACACGCGCGTCGCCGACCGCGCAAAGGTGCCTCTCATCGCCGCTATCGTCTCCAACGTGTCGAGCCCCGAGTCCACCGCCAACTTCTCGCGCGTCGGCATCGTCGGGGCCGGACAACTCGCGCACATGATGGGTGAAGCCGCGGGCGAACTCGGACTGACTCTCTCGGTTCTTGCCAGCGCCCCCGACGACTCGGCCACGACGACCATCCACGACGTGGTACTCGGGGCGGCGACCGATACCGACGCGATTCGACGTTTGGCCGAGCGGGTGGAGGTCATTACCTTCGACCACGAGCTGGTGGATCTCGAAGCCCTGGAAGCCCTGGAAGCAGAGGGCGTGACGCTTCGCCCGAGCGCCCAAGCCCTTCGCTTCGCGGTAGACAAGGCGTTTCAGCGCCGCGCCTTTCGACAAAACAAACTCCCTGTGCCGCGATTTCTCGTCGTTCGTTCGTCGCTCGACGAACGGCTGGCCACTTTTCTCGACGAGATCGGAAACGCACCCGTAGTGAAGGCCGCCCGGGGAGGCTACGACGGACGTGGCGTGGCGTTCGCGAAGAATCGCGAGGACTCCCTCGCCCTTATCGACGAGTTAGCAAAGTCCGGCGAGGTGGTCGTTGAAGAGCGCCTAGACCTTCGCAGCGAAGTTGCCCAACTTGTCGCCCGTACGGCCACGGGCGAACTGAGCTTTTTTCCGGTCGTGACGACCGTCCAGCGCGATGGGATGTGCGCCGAGGTTCGCTATCCGAGTGAACTGGACGACCTCACCCGCGCCGAAGCGGGGCGCCTCAGCGCCGCAGTCGCGTCACTCGTCCGCGGGGTGGGAATCATGGCGATCGAGTATTTCCTCACCGCCGATGGGTTGGTCATCAACGAGGTCGCTCTTCGGCCCCATAACAGTGGCCACTGGTCCATCGAAGGCGCCACGACGAGCCAGTTCGCCCAGCACCTGCGCTGCGTGAGCGGACTTCCCCTTGGGCCCATCGAGGAGACGAGCCCCTACGCGGTAATGGTCAACGTGGTGGGGGCTCTCGCTCCCGGCTCGCTCGACGCGGCGCGCCAGGTCGAGGACGTCTACGTGCACGACTACGGCAAATCGTGGCGACCCGGTCGCAAACTCGGCCACGTCACGGCGCTCGGTGATGAACCGCGCGGACCCCACGTGAGAGCATGGGAGAGTGCCCACGCATACGGCACGGTAACTCGGGAGGCGTAGTGCAACCAGTCGTCGGCATCGTGATGGGTTCCTCCTCCGACCTCGAGGTGATGAAGGACGCTGGCACAACGCTTGAGCGCTTCAGCGTCGAGCACGAACTGCGGGTCGTCTCGGCCCACCGCACACCCGCCGCGATGCTGGAGTACGCGAGTGGTGCGAAGGGTCGCGGGCTTAAAGTGCTCATCGCCGGAGCCGGCGGCGCCGCGCACTTACCCGGCATGCTGGCCTCGTCAACAACGCTGCCGGTCATTGGCGTACCGGTGGCCCTCGCCCGGCTCGATGGGCTCGACTCGCTGTTATCGATCGTTCAGATGCCGCGCGGCGTGCCGGTCGCGACGGTGGCGATCAACGGCGCTACCAACGCTGCACTTTTGGCGCTACGGATTCTCGCCTCCACCGATGAGTCTCTCGCTGATCAACTGGAGTGTTACCGTCTCGAACTTGACGCCGAAGCCCGGTCGCAGGACACAGATTTACCAAGATTTTAGGATCGGCGACGTCGCGTGCGCTCGTGCGTCGAACTCCTTGCATCAGTTGGCCCTAGTCTGGTCGAGTAGCAAAAGGAGGCCCACGTGGGCATTTTGAAGCGAGCACAGGGTATCTTTCAGGCCAAGGCCAACAGCGCCCTCGATAAGGCCGAGGATCCTCGCCAGACGCTCGATTACTCGTACCAACAGCAGTTAGAGAACCTGACCAAGGTGAAGCGCGCCGTGGCCGATGTTGCCACCGCGAAGAAACGCATTGAGATCCAGGCCGAGACATTAAAGAGTCAAGGCGACAAGTTGGCCGAGCAGGCGAAGGCCGCTCTCGCCCAGGGCAACGAGCCCCTCGCCCGCGAAGCTCTCGTCCGCCGTGAGGCCATTGCCGGTCAACTGAAGGACCTCGAGGCCCAGCACGCCTCCGTGGATGACCAACTTCAGAAGCTCGAAGCCACCGCGACCAAGTTGCAGACCGAGATCGAGGCGTTCCGAACGAGAAAAGAGACCATCAAGGCCACCTACACGGCGGCCGAAGCGTCGGCGCACGTGAACGAGGCCGTGAGCGGTATCTCGACCTCCATGGGTGACGCTGGTGCGGCGATGCAACGGGCTCAGGACAAGGTCGCTCAGATGCAAGCGCGAAGCGGTGCGCTGGACGAGCTGTTGGCGTCGGGTGCTCTCACCGACTTGACCAGTACGAGCGACGACATCCAGGCCCAACTCGACAAAGCGTCCGCCCAGTCCGACATCGACGCGCAACTCGCGGCCCTGAAGGCGACGGGTACGACAACCCAACTGCCCGCGGGAACGAGCGACGCCCCCGCAGAAGCGCCGACGACCGAAAGTAACTAGCCGTGGCAACAACCAAGATTGAGACGGACCACAAGTTAAACGTCCGCATGTTCATCACGGGTCTCGCGCTCGTGGCGCTCTACGCCATCATCGTGTCGGTCATGATCAGCCTCGGCGTCGCGCTCGTGCTGGTGATCGTCATCGCGGGTGGACTGCTCTTCTCGCAGTACTACTTCTCGGACAAGATCGCGATGTTCTCGATGCACGCGCACGAGGTCACGCCCCAACAAGAGCCCAAGCTCCACGAGATCGTCGACCGACTATGCCTGCTCGCGAATATGCAAAAGCCTCGCGTGGGTGTCTCCGAGATGGACATGCCCAACGCCTTCGCCACCGGACGTAGTCCCAGTCACGCTGTCATCTGCGCCACGCGCGGATTGATGCAGCGATTGAATGACGAAGAGCTCGAGGCGGTCTTGGCTCACGAACTCTCTCACGTCGCGCACCGCGACGTCGCCGTGATGACCATCGCGTCGGGCGTGGGCTTGCTGGCGGGGTTGATAAGTCGGATCGCGCTCTTTGGCACCATGTTTGGCGGCGGCGGTCGCGGACGCGGCGGGCAGAACGTCGTCCTGCTCGAGATGGCCACCCTGCTCGTCTCTATTGTCGTCTACGTCATCGCCTACCTCTTGACTATGGCCCTCTCGCGTTACCGCGAACTCGCGGCGGACCGCTCGGGCGCCATCCTGATCGGCAAGCCGAGCGTCCTGGCGAGTGCCCTCGTGCATGTCACGGGTGACATGGGAAAGATCCCGCGTAATGACCTTCGTAAGACCGAGGGCATGAACGCCTTCTTCTTTGCACCGGCCCTCGCCGGTGGCACCGCCGCGACGCTGTTCTCGACGCATCCCTCACTCGAGGTTCGCTTGAATCAACTGGCCAAGCTAGAAAAAGAACTCAACGGCTAGTGGGACTGCGCGACACGTTCTTCGGGCGAACCAAACAGGCAGCTCCAAACCTCGACAATCTCTTCGCCCTCTCGACTGCGGCTCTCACCTTGGAGAGTGAATTGGACCTCGTCCCCTCTGGACACGGCGGTCTGTGTTTCAAGGCCGGTAGTGGCGAGGGTACTCTCACCACCGACGCGGACATCAAGGATCTTTTGAACTTTGATGAGACCAACAACAAAGTGACGTTGACCAAGGATGATCTCGGCTTCGAGTGGCTCCTGGTCGCCGACCCCGATCTCGAGTCCCTCGTGACACGGATTCACTCCGCCGATACCTCTATGGTCGAGCACGGACTCGGGGCGCGACTTCTCTGTGCCGTATTTGGCTTCGTGCCCAAGACGCCTCCGGGCGAGGGCAGCGTGCGCCTCGTGTACCTGCTGAAGCAAGGAACCTTCTATCCCTTCGCTCCGACCGGTCCCGAACAACGCAACAACGAGCTCGAACTGCGCGTGCGTTCGTTTCTCAGTACCGACTTGCCGATCGAGAAGGATCTTTCGCGCTGGATGGCCCTATGGAACGTGCCCGTCGAATAGCCGGGTAGGACGTTCGTTTTTTCTCCGTGGCGCACCCGAAGCAACGGTGTTACGCTTCGCTCAAATTCGGACCGGAGTTAAGGAGACAACATGGCAGCCATCGCAATTATTGTTTCGCAAGTTGCGGATTACAACTCGTGGCGAGCCGCCTTCGACGACCACGAAGATTTTCGCGTCATGAACGGCATGACATCGTCAAAGGTTCACGTGTCACCCGACGACCGGAACAGGGTCGTGGTAGTGGGGTCGTTTGACTCCGTCGAAGCCGCCAAGACATTTGCCTCCCTCCCCGATCTAGCCCAGGCGATGAAAGACAGTGGCGTCGTCGGACCGCCTGAGATCACCTTCGCCGAGGTGGTGTAGGGACTACAGACTGCCTCGTACCTGCGGCTTTACATCAGTGGTGAACGAGTAGGTTGCCCATTGGGGATCATTTCGCAAGGAGAGTTATGCGCAGCCTGGAGCCAAAGAGCAGCCCGCCCTTTAGTGACGACATCCTGAGTGACGATGAGTTGACGGAGATGGCGCTGGCCGCCGATCCCGGCGCACCCATCGATCCCGACGCGCAGCCCTGGCATTTCTCCCAGGGCTTTTCCCGGAACCTTCTACCCGAGTGGTACATGCCGGTACCGATGGCTCGTGGCCGGGGTCGAGGCGCTCAAATCGCAGCCATCTCGGTAGTGGTCGGCATGATCGTCGTGTGCGCATTCGGCCTCTGCATTACCTCAGGCTTCTTACAACTGGCGTAGTTACGGGTGAGTCATCTCCTCGGGGATGACGGCCGCGTCAAACTCTTCGCCCGTCAAGAATCCGAGCGCCAACGCAGCCTCGCGTAGCGTCATGCGCTCCTTGTGCGCCTTCTTCGCCACCAGTGCCGCCTTGTCGTAGCCGATTATCGGGTTGAGCGCGGTGACCAACATCAGCGAGTTATTGAGGTGGTTCTGGATCTGCTCAAAGTTGGGCTCTAAACCCTCCACGCAGAATTCCCGGAACCGATCGCATGCGTCCGTCAAGAGATCGATTGAGTTGCAGACGTTGTAAATGATGACGGGCTTGCACACGTTGAGCTCGAAGTTGCCCCTCGACCCACCAATGCCGACCGCCGTGTCGTTGCCAAAGACTTGCACGCACACCATGATCATGGCTTCGCTCTGCGTCGGATTTACTTTGCCCGGCATGATGGAACTACCCGGTTCATTTTCGGGCAACTGGAGTTCGCCAAGACCCGAACGCGGCCCCGAGCCAAGCCATCGAAGGTCTTCGGCGATCTTCGTAAGACTCGCCGCGAGGGTCTTGATCGCGCCGTGGGCAAAGACGAGAGCGTCGTGGGCGGCCAGCGCCGCAAACTTATTCGGCGCCGTCACGAAGGGCTCGTGCATCAAAGAGGCAATCTCGGCCGCCACTCTTTCGCCGAACTCCGGATGGGTGTTGAGGCCGGTTCCCACCGCCGTTCCGCCCGCCGCCAATTCATAGAGGCCGGGAAGAACCAGGTCAAGTCGAGTGAGATCAGCGTCTAGCTGAGCGACATAACCGGAAAACTCTTGGCCTAGCGTCAAGGGCACGGCGTCCATCAAGTGCGTTCGTCCAATCTTCGTTACGTCGACGAAGGCCATTGCCTTGACGTCAAGCTCGTTGCGAAGACGCGTCACGGCCGGTATCAGTCGGCCGGAGATCTCCATCACCGCAGCGATGTGCATGGCGGTAGGAAAGGTGTCGTTCGACGACTGCGACATGTTCACGTCGTCGTTGGGGTGAATGGGAGTTTTCGATCCCATGACCCCGCCGGCTAGTTCGATGGCGCGATTGGAGATCACTTCGTTGACGTTCATGTTCGTCTGCGTTCCAGAGCCGGTCTGCCAGATCCGAAGAGGAAACTCATCGCCGAGTTTGCCGTCAATGACCTCGCCAGCCGCACGCTCGATGAACGATGCCTTTTCGCCGTCCAACTTTCCCAGTGCGTTGTTCACCCTCGCGGACGCCAGCTTCAAGACGCCAAAGGCAGTAATCACGGCTGGAGGCATTGTTTCGCGACCGATCGCGAAATGGTGCAGACTCCGTTCGGTTTGCGCCCCCCAGTAGTGATCCGCCGGCACCTCAATGGAGCCCATCGAGTCAGATTCGACGCGCACGTTACTCATCACTTCTCCTACTTTTTCGTCGACTTCTTTGTCGACTTCCTTGTTGCCGACTTCTTGACTGCTTTCTTGGCTGACTTCGTGGCTGACTTCTTGGAGACCTTCTTCGCCGTCTTCTTTGGAGTCTTCTTTGAAGTCTTTACGGATACCTTCTTCGCAGTTTTCTTCGCCAACTTCTTGGCAGACTTGGTAACTTTCGCCGTCGATTTCTTGGCGATCTTCTTTGCCGCCTTCTTCGAGACTTTGGTTGTCTTCTTGCTGGGGGACTTCGCAGCCACTTTTTTCTCCGTCTTCTTTGCCAACTTCTTGGCCGACTTCGCAGCCTTGGCCGCCGCTTTATTCGGAGCCTTCTTGGTCGACTTCACCACTTTTTTCGCAGCCTTCTTCGCCGCTTTTTTGGTCGACTTCGTCGCTTCGGTAGCGGACTTCGTAGACTTCTTCGCCGTTGCCTTCGCCGGAGTCTTTGTGGACTTCGCAGCACCCTGGACCGGTGCCGCGGGAACTACTTCTGGCAGCAACTCCTCCCAGTCGGACGAGCCCTCCCAAAGTGCGATGCCGGCCCTGACGACCTGCTTCCCGACCTCAACGTCCTCGGCGCGCGGACCATCTCCCGCGCCCGGTACTTCCAGGAGCAGCGGGAGGTTTCGAATAAGTGGGTGTCCCGTCAGCGTCGCAAGCCCACGCGTGCCGATCGTGCCCTCGCCGATGTTGGCGTGACGATCACGGTTCCCGCCGAGTTCAGTTTTCGAGTCGTTGAAGTGGAAGCAGCGCAGGCGGTCCATGCCCACACTTAACTCAATCTCCTTGATTAGTCGCTCCGTCCCAGCGACCGTCGAGTAGTCAAAGCCGCTCGCCCACAAGTGTTGAGTGTCGATGCAGAGTCCCAGTCGATCGTCACTGTTGCAGGCATCGATCAGCAAATGGATTTCTTCGAGCGAACGTCCGACGGTACCTCCCGAGCCCGCGGCGTTCTCGATCAGTATCGGGCAGTCGGCCTCGCCCTCAGGCGCGGGGTCCGCCTCGGCGAACGCGCGCTCGAAGGCGTCGGCGATCTGGCGCACCACTTGATCAAAGCCCGCACCGTGATGTGAGCCCACATGCAAGATGAGTCCGGACGATCCGATCCCGCGCGCCACTGAGAGGTTGTGGGTGAGGCACGCAATGGACTTCTCATACAGCTCAAGATCGGCCGTGGCCAAGTTGATCAGATAGGTCGCGTGGCAGAACGTGTCGGTGATGGTGAGGTTCTTCGCCGCCGCCTCTCGGTACGCGGCTAAGACCTCGGGCGCGTACTGCGAGGGCTTCCACATTCGAGGGCTCTGAGTGAAGATCTGGATAGACGTCGCACCCATCTCCACACCGAGCTCGAGGGACGGGACTAACTTGCCACCACCGCGTACATGCGCGCCTACGTTCATTACAGTAAAACTAGTAGGCCTTTTCCGATCGAAACACAGGAGTTTCATGACTGACACTTTCAGCGCCGCTTCCCGGGCGATCTTCGATAAGCAGGTGCTCGCGCACGTGGCCAGCCTCGACGCCGATGGCGCGCCCAACGTCACTCCCGTGTGGGTGATGCTGGACGGTGACGACATCGTGATCAATACCGCGCTGGGGCGCGCCAAGGCTCGCAACCTCGCCTCAGACTCGCGAGTGGCCGTCTCCCTGGTCGACCCCGATGATCCCCAAGCGAGCATCGCCGTTCGCGGAACCGTCGTCACCTTTACCACCGACGGCGCCGACGCCGTCATCGACGCCCTAGCCAAGAAGTACACGGGGCTCGATACGTATCCGTACCGCACCCCAGGTGAAGTACGCGTGACGGTGAAGATTCGACCCGATCGCATCTCTCGCCAACCGGACTAGTCCTCGAAGTAGGTCAACTCCAGGTCATCGGGCGCATCACGGGGCATCTCTCGTAGCGTCCCCTCGGGGCTCGAGAGTTCAGTGTTTTCGTAACTCCACACCGTGAGCGGTCTCGGCGGAGCCGGCCGACTGAAGGCGTGCGTCAGTGTCGCGACGGAGTTGGAGAAATTCACTTCCTCACCGCTTAAGAGCACGCGCACGACGTCGGCGTGCTCGTTGGCTCGATCCGCCGCTTCGATCACCACGTGACGCAGATTCGTCAATACCGACAGTGTTCGTACATCGCGCGCGACGATCTGGGCGCTATATCCGTCTGTGACTCTGAGCCAGACCCCGACTTCGCTCGTCAGCGCGTCACTCCAGGAGCCGAGCACGATGGCGGTATCGGCGTCATTGCAGCGAAACACCGGCGTGGCGCCTGTAAACGCGGCGACGGCACTCCTCGACGCACGCGACGCGACGACAAGAACGAGGCGCATCTCAGGGTTGAAGATCTTCTTTGGGCAGACGTTCGATGTTCACGTCGCGAAAGGTGAGAATTCGCACCGACGGCACGAAGCGGGCCGCGCGGTACATATCCCAGACCCACGCGTCGTGCAGCGTGATCTCGAGCAGAGTGGGCGTCGCGTTCGATTTCACCTCTACGGCGACGTCGTTGGCCAAATAGAAGCGGCGATCGGTTTCTACCGCGAAGTCGAACATGCCGACCACGGCTTTGTACTCCTGAACAAGCGCGAGTTCGAGGGTCGACTCGTAGTCGTCGAGCTCTTCTTCGCCCACCAGCGACTACGCGCGCTCGTTGACGCGAAGTTCCTTAATCTTGGCGGCACGGCCACGAAGATCACGCAGGTAGTACAACTTGGCGCGTCGCACGTCACCGTACGAGTCGACTTCGATCTTCGCAATCGTCGGCGTGTGCACGGGGAACGTGCGCTCGACACCGACGCCGAAGCTGATTTTGCGAACGGTAAAGGTCTCCTGGACACCCGAACCCTGACGGCGAATCACGACGCCCTGGAAGACCTGGACGCGCTGGCGGGTGCCTTCCACCACGCGTACGTGCACCTTGACGGTGTCGCCGGGGCGGAACGAGGGGATGTCATCGCGTAGCGAATCGCGGTCGACGAGGTCGGTGGGGTTCATGAGAGCGGTCCCTTTCGGATCACAGGCTTTACGAGTTTAGCCGCTTCTCTCGACTTCATCCATTTCCGGGAATTCATCGAGCAGAGCACGTTCCTGCTCGCTCAGACCCCCACGCCGCGCGATCAGGTCGGGCCGACGCGCCAGAGTCACTCTCAGCGCCTGGGCGCGGCGCCAACGTGCGATACGTTCGTGGTTTCCCGAGAGAAGAATCGCAGGCACGCCGTGCCCTCGAACGTCGGCTGGTTTGGTGTACTGGGGGTACTCCAAGAGTCCGTCGCTGAACGACTCTTCGGCGCTCGAGGCGTCATTTCCGAGCCCTCCCGGCAACAGGCGCACCACGGACTCGATGACGCACAGCGCCGCCAGCTCACCGCCGGCCAGCACGAAATCACCCAGTGAGATCTCGTCATCCGCCACCAGATCGAGCGCGCGTTGATCGAATCCTTCGTAGCGACCGCTCAACAGGGTGAAGCCCGAAAGTGCACTCAGTTCCACCGCGACGTCGTGGGTGAACAGCCGACCCGACGGCGTGAGGGCGATCACCGGCCTCGCAAGTTCGGGGATCGATTCGACGGTCGCGATGATGGGTTCGGCGCGCAGCACCATTCCCGCTCCGCCGCCAAAGGGCGTGTCATCGACGCTGCGGTGCGGGTCGTTCGTGGCGTCGCGAAAGTCGTGCAAGTGCACCTCGAAAATCCCTCGTTCGCCGGCGCGCCCCAGAACCGACGTCGTCACGTAGTTGGCGATCGCGTCCGGAAAAAGAGTCAAGACGTCGATGCGGATGGTCACTCGAAGAGCCCCTCGGGTGGATCGATGTCGACCCGCCGATTGGCTTCGACGGCAACCACGAAGGTGAGAGGGACGAGGGCACCCGTATCAAGCACCATGAGGTCGCTCGCCGGATTGGCCTCGACGTCCACGACGACTCCCCGGCTCACCCCACTGGCGTCTACGACTTCGGCTCCAAAAAGTTGATCGATCCAGATCACGCTGTCGTCGTCGATACGAGGCGCCACTAGAACGACACCACGCCAGTGTTCTGCCTCTTCGCGAGTAGTGATGCGGTCGAATGTCACGATGTAGCGCGTTTTCTGGTGAACCGCCGCGGCCACGACGACGAGAGGTCCGCGATCGCTAAAAAGGGTGTTTCCGGCGGTGAGCCGCTCGACGCGATCACTCGAGAGATCGACCAGCACTTGGCCTCGCAGTCCATGGGCCTTCACGATGCGCCCAACCTCGAGCGAAGGACGCTCGTCGGACACGGTTAGTCGACGATGTCGACGGAGGTGGTCACGCCGTCACGCGCGCCCGCGGCGCCCACCAGTGCGCGAATGGACTGCGCGGTGCGGCCGCGACGTCCGATGATGCGTCCCATGTCGTTGGGTCCCACACTGAGAGAGAGGATGACCTTGCCCTGACGCTCGCTGACCTCGATTTCAACAGCGGTGGGGTCCTCGGCAAGGGACTTGGCGATGAACTCCAGCACGGCAGTCGCGGTGGCGGCTTTGTCGGTGCCGACTTCGTTGGCGTCGTTGGCGTCGTTGGCGTCGTTCTGGTTGTCGTCGAAGTCGCCGGCGTCGTCAATGGTGTTGATGTCGCCTGCGACGTAGTCATCCTGAGCGTCGCTCACTTGGCGGCCTTCGCAGCCTCGAACTGCTCGAGAGCACCACTGACCTTCAGAAGTTTGGCCACGCGTTCGGTGGGCTGGGCACCTTGACCCAGCCAACGCACGACCTTATCGTTGTCGATCTTCAGTACCATTTCGGGCTCGGCGATGGAGAGGCCACGCGGCTGATAGGTGCCCACGATCTCGAGAAAAGCGCCAGAACGGGCGCGGCGGCTCTCCGCGGCGACGACGCGATAGGTGGGTTGCTTCTTCTTACCCATGCGCACCAAACGTAGTTTTACGGCCACAGCGAAAATCCCTTCGTACCTTTTTCGTCCCCAGTCGGGACAGGGTGATATACCCGAGCGTCAAAGTTTAGCGTTGTTTGGGAGGGGTAACTCTCCCGCCCTTCTTCTTCTTGTTTTTTCCTCCACGTGAGGCCGCGGCGCTCGCCATCCCCGCGCCCAGCGCCTCGAAGCCTGCCGGCAACTCCTCGCCACTGCTTTTCGCACCCTTGGCCGCCATTGATGCCATACGACCAAGCCCGCCGGGCATCTGGGGCATGGAGCCGCTGCCCATCTGGCGCATCATCTTTCGCATCTCGCCAAACTGTTTGAGAAGTTGGTTCACCGCGGCGACACTGGTGGCCGATCCTCGCGCGATGCGCGTGCGACGCGACCCGTCGATGATGGTGGGATCTCGACGTTCCTTCGGCGTCATCGAGCGGACGATCGCTTCTACTTTGGCGATCTCTCCGTCGTCAACATTGTTGGCCGCGTTTCGCATCTCCTTGGTCACCCCGGGCATCAGTTTCATAATGCCGCCGAGTGAACCCATGCGACGTACTTGATTGAGCTGAGCGAGAAAGTCATCCAGGGTGAAGGTGCCGCTCATCATGCGTCCGGCCGATTCGGCCACGACGTCGGGGTCCATCGTGCGCTCGGCCTGTTCGATCAGTGAGAGGACGTCACCCATGCCGAGAATGCGCGAGGCCATTCGCTCGGGGTAGAAGAGGTCGAAGTCCTCCATCTTCTCGCCGCTCGAGGCGAAGACGACGGGCCGACCCACGACGCCTCGGGCGCTGAGGACCGCTCCCCCACGTGCGTCGTAGTCGAGCTTGGTGACGATGAGTCCGGAGAGTTCAAGGACGTCGTGGAAACTTCGCGCGGTGTGCACCGCGTCTTGGCCGGTGACGGCGTCGATCACCAAGAAGGTGTAGTGCGGCGAGGTGGCGGCAGAGATGTCGCGCACCTCGTCCATGAGAGCCTGGTCAATGGCTAAGCGACCGGCGGTGTCGATGATGACGACGTCGCGACCAAGCCGGCTCGCCTCGGCGACACCCTTCTTCGCGACTTCGACCGGCGAACTCGCTTCGGAGAAAACGTTCACACCAATCTGGGCGCCCAGCACGCGCAACTGCTCGACCGCGGCGGGTCGCTGAAGGTCGGCCGCAATTAGGTACGGCTGGCGACCTTGTTGCTTAAACCAGTTGGCCAGTTTCGCCGCCGTCGTGGTCTTACCGGCACCCTGGAGACCGGCGAGCAGCACCACCGTCGGAGGCCGCGACGCGTAGGTGACCTTGAGCGGCGCACCGCCGAGTACCTCAATCAGCTGCTCGTTGACGGCCTTGATGACCTGTTGACCCGGCGAGAGGCTTTGGCTCAGTGCTTCGCCGCTGAGCCGTTCACGTACGGCGTCCAGAAAAGCACGAACCACACCGAGCTCTACGTCCGCTTCCAACAGCGCGGAACGAACGTCGCTCAGAGCTTCGTCAAGGTCGGCGTCGCTCAGGCGCCCCTTGGATCGCAGCGACGAACTGAGGCGTTCGAGGCGTTCACTGAGGGCGTCAAACATTCTTGAAAGTCTAGGGTTACGGTCCGAGAAGCGAGTCCACGAAGGCTTCGGGGTCAAAGACGATCAGATCGTCGACTCCTTCACCCACGCCCACGAACTTCACGGGAATACCCAAGTCCCGCTCGATGGCGATGACGATTCCCCCGCGCGCGGTGCCATCAAGTTTGGTGAGCACGATGCCCGTGACCCTGGCCGCCGCCAAGAATTCCCGGGCCTGACTGAGCGCATTCTGACCCGTCGTCGCGTCCAGCACGAGCAGAGTCTCCACGACTTCACCCGGTTCACGATCGGCAACGCGTCGCACCTTCGCCAACTCATCCAGCAAGTTCGAGCTGTTCGCGCGGCGCCCGGCGGTGTCGGCCAAAACCAAGTCGATGCCGCGCGCCTTGGCTCGACCGATCGCGTCATGCACCACCGAACCCGGGTCGGCACCCTCGGTGGCCCGCACAATCTCCGCACCACTCCGGGCGGCCCATTGCTCCAGTTGGTCGGCGGCCGCGGCGCGAAAGGTGTCTCCCGCCGCCAGCAACACGCTGCGTCCCTCGTCGTGTTGACGCTTCGCGAGTTTGCCAATCGTCGTGGTCTTGCCCACGCCATTCACGCCCACGAACAACCACACCGCGACGCGACCGTCATCGGCGCCGGTCTCCGCATGACGATCGCCACGAAAGGAGTCGAGCAAAATTGCGCGCAGCGCCGCCGCGACGCCCGCGGGCGCGCCATTGGTTCGCAGTTCGTCCAACACCGACTGGGTCATGACGACGCCCACGTCAGAGCGCAACAGCACTTCTTCGATTACGTTCAACTGCTCGGCGCTCACCTCGCCCGTGCCCGAGAGCGACCGCACGCGTTCGAAGACGCCCCGAGACGACGCCAAGCGAGTTTCGAGAGATGTGTCCTCCAGGACCGGCATCGGGACGGCCTCGGTGACCAGAACCTCGGGCATGGCCGCGCGAGGTGGGGCGACGAGGGCCACCGGCCGCGGTCCGCGCCGGCGCCGACGCACCACGATGGTCGTCCCGATGAGCACGACAACAACCGCGAGTACAACGTAGAGCGCGATCACGCCGTTTCAACTTCCTTCGGCCGGTTGACGCGTTGACTGACCACCTTGGACGATGCGCCTGGCACCATAGTGACGCCGTAGAGCGCGTCGGCTGCTTCCATCGTGCGCTTTTGGTGCGTCACGATGAGCAGCTGCGCTTCGTGGCGGAACTCATCGACAAGGTTGAGGAAGCGTTGCAAGTTGACGTCGTCGAGGGCCGCTTCCACCTCGTCCATCAGATAGAAGGGCGACGGCCGTGAGCGAAAGACGGCAAAGAGGAAGGCCAGCGCCGCCATCGAGCGCTCGCCGCCCGAGAGCAGTGAGATACGACGGACGTTGCGCCCCATGGGGCGAACCTCGATCTCGACGCCAGTGTTCAAGGGGTCCTCTGGTTCGCTCATGTTGAGGCGACCCTGACCTCCCGGAAAGAGCATGGCGATCAGTGAAGAAAAGTGTTCATTCACGTCAGCGAACGCGGCCGTGAAGGTCTGCATGATCTCCTCATCGAGAGCGCGCAACACTTCTTGAAGCTCGCGACGAGCGTGACGGACGTCACTGACCTGGGCGTCGAGCTCTTTGTAGCGATCTTCGAGGGCGGACAGCTCTTCGAGGGCAAGCGGGTTGATCGGTCCGAGCGACGTGATGCGAGCTTCCAGCTCGCCCACGCGTGATTCGAGTGTGACGCCCTCGGCGAGGTCCACGTGAGGCGCCGGGCCCATTTCGTGGGGTTCCACGCCCAGATCGCGATGAATGACCTCGTGAACATTGGAGACCTTCACCACGAGTTCCGCCTGTTCGATCTCGTAACGACGCATCACCTCACCCAACTCACTAAGACGAGTGTCCGCACCGTGACGGGCTTTGCGGACCTCCTCGAGGAGTTCAGCGCTGGCTCGGGTGGCTTCGAGTTGTTCGCGGTAGGTCGAGTCCATGGCTTCTTGGGCGACACGAATTTCGTCCGCGGCGCGTTCAACCAGCGTGGCCAATCGACGCAGAACTTGAATGTCGAATTCGAGAAGCTGGCGTTTGGCGGCGGCCTCTTCGCGCTCGCCGGTGCGTCCTTCGAGGCGCGCTTCGATCTCTCCCTGACGTTGCTCGATGAGGCGACGTCGCTCGCCGTAGCGCGCTTCGTGTTGGGAGAGCACCGTGGCCATCTCATCCACCTCACGACGACGCGCTTCGTACTCGCTCTTGGCCGCCACAAGTTGTTCTGCGCGTTCAGCGCTCTCGCTCATCGTTGCTTCGAGAGCCGGAAGTGCGTCACGAACGACGCCGAGTTCCTCAAGGAGCCCGTCGCGCTGGGACAGCAAGACACCCGCGTCATTACGAAGGGTCTCCATGGTCGCGATGAGTTCGTCACTATCGAGTTTCTGTCGCTCGACGTCTCCGCGGAGCCGCTCGATCTCTCCGCGCACGTGCACCACGGCGGAGTTCGCGGCGTGATGACGATCAAGGGCTTGGGTCAACGACTCTTCGGCCCCCTCGCGGCGCCCACGCAGCCCGGCCAACGCGTCGGCCGCGCTCGCCGCGTCGGCTTCGGCCGCGTCGACCGTTACTCGCGTGACGATGGCGCGACCCGACGCGACGCGCCAACCCGACGAAGAGAATCGGTCGCCCTCCAGCGTGACGAAGGTGAGGGATCGATGCACCAGGGCTTCATCGATCGCCGCTTCCCAGTCGTGCGCGACAAAGGCGTTGAAAAAGAGTGCGTCGAGCACCCGCGAGACGTGCTCGGGAGCGCCGCTGCGCGCTCGAACCAGATCGCGAACCGCTCTCGTTCCGGGCGGCGCTTTCGCGAGCGCGATCTCGGTCTCTGCGACGGGCAGAATCAGGCCGGCGCCACCCTCTTTGCGCAGCGCGGCGAGAGCTGCGCGCGCCGAACGCTTCCCGTCCACGACCATGGCGCCTACCGACGCACCCGCGGCCGCTTCGACCGCGCGTTCGCATCCCGTGTCGACTTCGATCAGATCCAAGAACGAGCCGAGGACGCCCTCTAGTCCGCCGATGATGGCGCGACCATCAGCACCGGAGAGTTCCTCGAATGCGCGCGCCAGCGTCTCAGAGCGTGCCTGAGCGCGCGAGGCGACGTCCGCTCCGCGCGTGAACGCTTCATCAGCCGCACGACGTTCCTGCTGGGCTGACTCTTCGTACGACGCCGCTTCCTCAAGGAACCCGGTCGCGTCATTGAGACTGCTCAGGGCCTCGGTCAGTTCATCTTGGGCGCTCTGGCGGGCCGCGCCCAGTGCGGCCGAGCGACGTTCGGCGTCTTCTAGTCGCGTGCGGGCCCGTTGCTCCCCGTCTTCGACGGAGGCCAGGGAGCGCTCAAGGAGTCCGATCTGCTCGCGTGCGGCACGTAACGCCGCCTTGTCCTGATCGATCGAGGAGCCGCCGATCTCGTTGACAAACGTCTCTGCCACGGCGAAGCGTTCTCGTGACTCGCCCAACTGGTCGCGTAGTTCTCCCAGAGCGAGTTCTTCGGCGCGAAGCGCCTCTAAGTCTGTGACGAGACGCGCGGCGTCGGCTTCGAGGGTGGCGATGACGTTCTCATCTGCTGAGGCGATCAGTGCCTGACGGAGCGAGCGATCGCGCTCTTGGATCACCGAGGACGTGCCGCGGGCGCGTTCGGCGAGACCCTGCAGGGTCCCGAGAGTTGAGGCCAGCATCTCCTCCTTGCGTGAGGCCATCTCCGCGGCGGCGGCCGTCGCTTTCGCGTCAAGAGTCACCAGTTCGTGGCGTAGTTCGCGCTCGCGAACCGCGGCCTCCTCGAGAGAGTGCTCCAGTTCGCGGCGACGCTGCTCAAAGTGGTGCAGTCGCGAGGCGAACAGAGCGTGTCGGGTCTCGCGCAGTTCGCTCTCCACGTCTGAGTAGCTGCGCGCCGACGCCGCTTGTCGCTCCAGGGGACGCATCTGGCGGCGTACTTCGCGCACCAGATCGCCCAGGCGCTCCAAGTTCTCTTGAGTCTGGGCGAGGCGTCGCTCGGAGCGTTCTTTACGCCGACGATGCTTCAGGACGCCCGCCGCTTCTTCGATCACCGCGCGACGATTCTCGGGATTCGACGAGAGGATCGAGTCCAACTGACCCTGGCCGATGATCATGTGCTGCTGGCGACCAACGCCCGAGTCGCCGAGTAGTTCTTGGACGTCGAGCAGTCGACAGGTCGTGCCGTTTATGGCGTAGTCGGAGTCGCCGTTGCGAAAGAGAGTCCGCGAGATAGTGACTTCCGCGCCGTCGATGGCGAGTCGACCCGAGGAGTTGTCGATCGTGAGAGCCACTTCGGCCCGCCCGAGGGCCGCCCGATTGGCCGTTCCCATGAAAATGACGTCGTCCATGCGCGAACTGCGCAGCGCCCTCGTGCTCTGGGCTCCGAGCACCCAGGTGACGGCGTCTACCACGTTGGACTTACCCGAGCCGTTCGGCCCGACGACGGCCGTGACGCCGGGCTCGAACTCCAAAACGGTGGTATCGGCGAAGGATTTAAACCCCTTCATGATCAATCGCTTAAGAAACACGCCACGACGCTAGCAACCTTCTGGTCGCCGTCAGAGAGTTAGGCCTGGCACTTCTCGCAGTAGTAGGTGGAGCGTCCGCGCACGGTCTCACGCTGGATCGTCTGACGACACTGGAGACACGGTTGACCCTCGCGGTTGTAGACCTGATGGAACTGTTGGAAGTTGCCGGGCTTGCCGTCGGGGTCGACAAACTGCTCGTCGTCCAGAGTCGATCCCTCGTGCTTGATCGCGTCGGTCAAGACCTCGCTGATGGCTCGATGCAGGCGTCGAATCTCGATGGTCGACAGTGATTCAGCGGAACGATCAAAACGCAGGCCCGCCGAAAACAGGATCTCGTCGGCGTAGATATTGCCAATGCCCGCGATGATGTCCTGGTCGGTGAGCACGGCTTTGAGGGGCGTGGTGCGGCTCCGCAGGATGGCTGCGAAGCGGTCCCACCCGATCTGGTCCTCGAAGGGATCGAGTCCGAGGTGCGCCAACTCGGGCACCGCGCGGCGCAGCGCCGTTCCATCCCCCCCAATGGACAGTCGCGCAAACTTGGACAACTCCACCGGAGGATCGTCGTCACTGGGAACCTTGGAGACATAGAGCTCCCCGAAGGTCCGAGGGTCCACGTAGCGCAACTCGCCTCCCTGGGTAAAGGTAAAGACGACGTGGGTGTGCTTAGGCTTTAGATCCTTCGGACCTTTCGCACGGAGCAGTTGTCCGCTCATGCCCAGATGAATGACTAGGTGCGACCCGTTGTCCAGACCCACGACCAGGTTCTTACCGAGGCGCTGAACGTTGCGCACACTGTGACCCTCGAGCATGGCGCGGAAGTCTTTCGCGGTCTTGTGGCGACGTACGACCCGACCATTGGTCACCGAGACGCTCTTGAACTTTTTGCCAACGAGGTCGCGCGATAGTGACGCGCGCACCGTCTCCACCTCTGGTAGTTCAGGCATCATCGTGCACCTGCCAGGCCGCACGGGCGGCCTGACCCTCGGCGCTCTTCTTCGATCGACCCTCACCGAGCGCCACCAGGTCACCCACTCGCACCGTCGCGTAGTAGGTCACCGAGTGAGCGGGACCGTCGGCACTCACGTCATATTCCGGCGTGCCCAACCCGCGCGACTCCGCCCACTGGCGCAGGCGGGTCTTGGGATCCACGTCGCTGGGCGCCAACGCGGCTTCGGTGACGTCGTCAGCGAGCGCCGCGTGAACAAACACTTTGGCGGCGTCGTATCCGCGTTCGAGATAGAGAGCGGCCACCACCGCCTCGAAGGCGTCGGCCAGTAACGACGGTCGTTCGGCACCGTTCTCCTTCTTCACGCCGCGACCCACGCGAAGTACGGGGCCTAGTTCGAGGTATCGCGCGGCGCGCGCTAGAGCGGCTTCGTTGACGACACGACTACGAACCAGAGAGCCCGAACCTTCGTCCAGATCGGGGTAGCGCGTGATGATGAGATCCGCCACCGCCAAATCGACCACGGCGTCGCCGAGAAACTCGAGTCGCTCGTTCGAGTCGACGTCGTGTTCGGCGGCAAAACTTGAGTGTGTCAGCGCCGTCACTAAGAGCGGGCTCGCAGGGTCGAGCCCGAGGCGCTCCGCGACGGTGTCGAGAGACGGAGTCATGAGGCTCACGGGCCTCGTTAGGAAACCTGCAGCTTGAGGGCGACGTAGTTGACGGCGTCGCGGACCGACGCGAGTCCTTCTAAGTCCTCGTCGTCGATGTGAAAACCCGCCGAATACGTGGCCAAGTTCTCCTCGAGTGCTTCGACGAGCTCGATCAAGGCGAGCGAGTCCGCGCCCAGGTCTTCGAAGGAGACGTCTTCGGTGATGTCGCTCGGACTCTTTTCGAGGATCTCGGCCAGTTGGTCGCGAACCAGTACTACGATGCCGTCTCGGTCCAACGGTGCGGTGGTGTCAGCGCTCATTGACGCCTCCTTATAAACGTGTTCCAACACTACTGAGTGTCGGTGCTCCAGCGGCTGGTTAAGCAGCTTGATCAGGTCGTATGGTCAAAGCTAATTTGGCCACGACCTCGCCTTTGTCAACCTCGTCCGCCACGCGCAAGGCGTTCATGATGGCCGTGGCGTTGGAGGAGCCGTGAGAGATGATGCAAATGCCCTGCACGCCGAGCAGCATGGCGCCGCCCTGGCTTTCGGGGGTGAGCTGGCTCGCGACGGGCCACAGGTGCTCCAAGAGAACGTCGCCCGCGGCTTTGGTTTGTTCGTTGGTGCCAATTGCCTCGAGCACCGCAGAGAACACGAACTTGAGCGCCCCTTCGAGTGTCTTGAGCGCGACGTTGCCGGTGAAGCCATCGGTAACGATGACGTCCACCGGGGAGGGGATGAAGTCACGCCCTTCGACGTTGCCCACGAAGTTCAGCGTCGTCATGTCGCGCAAGAGTTCGTGGGTCGCCTTGACGAGAGGGTTTCCCTTGGTCGCTTCTTCGCCAATCGACAGCAGACCGACTTTCGGCGCGACGACGTCATAGCGCGAGGCGACGTAGGTCGAGGCCATTTGGGCGAACTGCACGAGCATCTCGGGCGTGCACTCGGCATTCGCGCCGGCGTCCACCAGCACAACCGGCGTGCGATTGGGATTTGGAATGGGCGTGACAATGCAGGGCCGATGTACGCCGGGCAGGCGTCCCATGCGCAACAACGCCGAGGCCATGGTGGCGCCGGTGTTTCCGGCGGAGACCATGGCGGAGGCTTTTCCGTCGCGCACGAGTTCCGCCGCGCGAACCAAGGAGGAGTCCTTCTTCTTTCGCACGCTGGCGCCGGGATCGTCGTCCATGGCGATGACTTCGGTGCACTCGACGACGTCGAGGCCGAGGGGGTCGCCCATTAGTTCGGGCACGCCAACGAGGGTGACGCTGAGCCCCAGTTCATCGACGGCCCGTCGGGCGCCCGCGATGATCTCTTTGGGAGCGAAGTCACCACCCATCGCGTCCAAGGCGATGGGGAGGGTCAACTCAGTTGACCTCTACCGCGACGCGGCCCTTGTACCAACCGCAGTTCGGGCACACCACGTGGGGCAGCTTGGAGGTCGCGCACTGGGGGCAGACGCTGCGGGCGGGTCGCTCCAAGGTCCAGTTTGCCGCACGGCGGCTACGGGTCTTGGCTTTGCTGGTCTTGCGCTTGGGTACGGCCATCGATCTTCTCTTTCACCAGAAACGGGCGAGCCCGTCACTATTTAGGATCCCTCGGACTCGGGGTCCGCAAATTGGAGTCCGTCCAGTGTAGCCCACCGGGGATCACGTGGCGCCTGGCAGTCACAGTTCGCTTCGTTGCGGTCGATCCCGCACTGGGGGCACAGTCCCGCGCAGTCCGGCCGACAGAGGGGCGCGAGGGGCAAGTCCAACAGGATCGCGTCGTGCACCAAAGGGGCCAGATCGACAAAACCATGCTCGATCGGGTAGCTCAGTTCGTCGCTGGCGTCGGGGTCGTCGACGAAGCGTTCGTTGACCGCCACGTCAGCTACTCCCAGCACCGGCGCCGAACACCGACGGCAGACTCCGTGCCAAGGAGCCTCCACCCGCCCCCGGACGCGAATTCCCCCGCTGAAACTCTCGAGGCGCAGCTTTACGTCCACCATCGCTTCGGCAAAGACGTCGGTCTCGACGGCTCCGCGAGGCTCAAACTCATGCGGTTCGTCAAAAGGTGCCTCGAAATCAACCGACACCGACGAGGGCACGTCACGTAGCAGCGCCGTGACGGGAACGAGATACGGCGACGCCATTGCTCTAGAAGGAGTCCTGATCGAAGAAGGACCCCTCGTCGGCGTCGGACTCTGACGCGCGCGAAGGGGCGGGCGCCGGCGACAGGAAGTCGTCGACGCGAGGTTCGGGATTGAGCATCGAGCTGGGAAGGCCCTGAGCACTCAGGCGTTCGCGGCCCGAGTGCGCCGTTTTCAGGAGACGCTCCAGCACAATCTCGAAACCGCCGAGTTTTCCATCGATGAAATCTTCGGACTCGTTGATCATCTGACGGGCCTGGGCGTGGGCGTCGGCGATGAACTGTTCGGCCTTCAGTCGCGACTGACGAACAATCTCGGTCTTGTCGACCATGCGGGCGGCTTCGGCGCGAACTTGATTCATTAACTGCTCGGCCTTTTGGACTTCGGCCGCCATGAGTTCCTCGCGATCGCGCAGCGCCCACCTGGCTTCGCGAATCTCATCGGGCAGGCTGTGCAGGGCCTGTTCTAACAAGGAGAGGACCTCGTCGCGCGAGATAAGCGCCGAGTTCGACAGCGGCATCTGCTTGGCGTTGGCCACGATGTCGATGAGGTCGCGCAGGTCAGCCTCGATGTCACGACGTACGTGGCGCGCGGGCTCTTCGAACTGCTCGGCGTCGTAGCCGTCAAAGGAGGTCACGAGACACCCTCGGGAAACTTCTCGGCCAGGCGCTTGGCGACCGGTTCGGGGACGAAGGCGGAGACGTCCCCGCCGTATCGCGCGACCTCGCGCAACAAGCGCGAGGCGATGAAGGAGTGATGGGAACTGGAGGGAAGAAAGAGAGTCTCCACTCCCGAAAGCGACCTATTCATCTGGGCCATCTGCAGTTCACTTTCGAAGTCCGACACGGCCCGAAGACCCTTCACGATGGCCGTGGCGTTAACGTCGCGAGCGACGCTCACGAGCAACGTCGAGATGGAGACAATGCGCACGTTGTGGACGTGGGTCAAAGAGTCCGCGATCATTTCGCGGCGTTCCTCCAGGTCGAAGAGCGCTTCGGACTTCTGGGGGTTGCGAATCGCCGCCACCACGATTTCGTCGAAAATCTGTGATGCGCGTTCCACGATTTCCAGATGACCGTTGTGGAACGGGTCGAAAGACCCCGGAATTAGTCCAACCGTGGTCACTCTTCGTCCCCTCTACTGGGTTCCAACATCGTTACGAGCGTAGTGCCGTATCGTTTCGTTTTCGTCACGACCCAACCGTGCGGGGCGTCCATGTGGCGATCGTTTTCGATCACGACGCGACGGGCGCTGACGTCGTGGAGCACGCTCGCCAGATCCAGTGGACCATAGGGTGGGTCGGCCAACACCAGATCGAGATCGCGCGGCGGACTCCACGTCGGAAGGTTCGAACGCACGAACACGGCTTCCCCCTCCAACTTGAGAGGCTCGAGGTTGTTCTTGGCCGCGGCCAAACACGCGGGGTCGGTGTCGACGAAGTAGACCTTGGCCGCGCCACGAGAGAGGGCTTCGATGCCCATGGCGCCCGAGCCACTGTAGAGATCGGCGACGACGAGGTCGCTCAGACCTCCGCGGCTCTCGAGCATGGAAAAGATCGCTTCTCGCGCGTAGTCGGTCGTCGGGCGAACTGCGGCCGGCAGTTTCGCCTTGAGCTGACGCCCGCGGGCCGTACCACCAATAACTCGCACCCTTTCAGAGTAGGGGCTAGGGCTAGCTCTTGAAGAGATAGGTGGCGTCGTCTTCGTCTACGAACAGTCGCAGTTCGTCCTCCATCGCCGCCAGCGACTCGTCGTCGCTCTCCACCATGGATGCCGCCAGTGTTTGAGCGCCAAGAAGGAGGTCTTCGTCCGACTTCAATTTGGCTAGTTTGAGGTCGCTGCGGCCTTGTTGGCGCGCACCGAGCAGCGTGCCCTCGCCGCGCATCTCGAGGTCCACATCCGCCAACTCAAAGCCGTCGTTGGTCGCGACAAGGGCGTTCAGGCGAGCCTCGCCGTCTTCGTTCGGCGGGGTGCCGAGTAGGTAGCAGTAACTCTGGAACTCCGATCGGCCCACGCGTCCGCGCAATTGGTGCAGTTGGGCGAGACCGAAACGCCACGCGTCCTCGATCACGATGACGCTCGCTTCGGGCACGTCAACGCCGACCTCAATCACCACCGTCGCGACAAGTACGGCAATCTCGCCCGCGCGAAACTGATTCATGACGAGTTCTTTTTCGTCGCTCTTCATTTGGCCGTGCAAGAGACCGACGGCGAGACCTCTTAGCTCGTGGGTGGCCAATCGTGTTCGCTCGTCGACCGCGCTCGTCGCTTCAATCTTGTCGGAGCCTTCCACCAGTGGACAGATGACGTAGGCGCGGCGCCCGGCAGCCACCTCATCGCGCACCCGTTGCCAACACGAAACGATCTCGTCGTCCTCGCGTGCCCACGTCGTCTCGATCGCCCTGCGCCCCGCCGGAAGTTCGTCCAACACCGAGACATCCAGGTCCCCAAAGAGCACCATGGCGGCCGTGCGTGGAATGGGCGTCGCGGTCATTACCAAGAGATCGGGGTCGGCGCCCTCGTTCGAACGCTCGCGGCCCTGGTCGCGCAGTCGCGAGCGTTGTTCGACACCGAAGCGATGTTGCTCGTCAATGACAATGAGCCCGAGCGAGCGAAAGCGCACGTCGTCGCTCAAGAGGGCGTGGGTGCCGACCACGATGTCGACCGAGCCTCTCGCCAGACCGCCCACGATGGCCTGACGTTCTTTGGTGCGCACTCGGCCGGTCAAGAGCTGCACCGAAACCTCACGCTCTCCTCCAAGGACCGCGTCGTCGCTGACCATGAGACCAGACAGGTCACGACGAAGCGACGCCAGATGCTGTTCAGCCAAAACTTCGGTGGGCGCCATCAGCACGCTTTGACGCGAGCCATCGAGCGATCCCAACATGGCCGTCACGGCGACGAGCGTCTTGCCCGAGCCGACATCGCCCTGGAGCAGTCGATGCATCGGCAGAGGTCCCACCATGTCGCGAACAACGTCGTCCAGAACTCGCCGCTGCGCGGTGGTGAGGGTAAATCGGTGTCCGCCGAGGAAACGACGTACCAGGGTGTCCTCTCGTGACACGAGTGATCCGGGTGCGACGTCGAGGTCGTGGACATCGATCGAGTGGCGAATACCCGCGGCCGACTCTTCGAGTCGACGCCGACGTAACGCCAAGATCAGTTGAAGTCGAAGGAACTCATCGAAGGCCAGGCGGCGGCGAGCGGGGACTTGGTCGCCGAAGTTCTCGGGAAGGTGAATTCCCCAGTACGCGCTCGTCCTATCGATCAACGCGAGAGGCGCCCGCTGCGTTTCAGACAGTGGATCTAACAATCGGCCCGCTCGACGCAGGGACTCCTCGATGAAGCCGCCCATCTCCCAGCTGGTGAGACCGGCCTTGCCCGACGCGGGGTAGATCGCGACTACTCGGCCCACTCGTGAGGGGTCGCGTTCTTCGCCGGTCGCCCCGACAATGACGTCGACGACGGGGTTGGCCATCTGTCGCTGTCCTCGGTAGTCGCCCACTTTGCCAAAGAACAGCGCCTGAACCCCGACCAGAAGCTGACGTTCGCGCCACCCCTGATTGAAGAAGACGATCTTGATCGACTCTCCCCCGTCACTGACGGTGACCTCCACCATGACCTTGCCCTGTCGCGTACGGCGACTGGAGACCTTCGTTACTTCAGCGAAGATGGCCGCCTCGTCGCCGACCGAGAGGTCGCTGAGGTCGACCTGTCGCGTGCGATCGATGTAGCGACGGGGATACACGGTGAGCAGGTCAAAGACATTGGAGATACCCATCGACTCGAGGGCCGCCGCGCGTTTCTCGCCGATGTGGCGCAACTTGTCGACCGGCACATCGCCCAACTCGCGAAGTCTGCGCGCCGACGCGTCACTCACTCGAGGCCGAAGTAGTAGGGGTAGAGAGGTTGACCGCCGTGGTGGACCTCGACGACGATCTGAGGAAAGGCCTCGGCCAAATACTCGGTGATCCGGCGCGTATTGGCGGGCGTTGCCCCGTCGCCTTCGATGAGGGTGAGCAGCTCGTGCTCAGGACGGATCAGCGTCGCGAGTAGCCGGTTGCTCGCCGCGGCGATGGAGTCAGCAATCGCGAGAACCCCCTTCGCCCCGAGGCCAATCCAGTCACCCTCGCGGACGTCACCGGCGTCGGTGGACGTGTCGCGCACCGCGCGCGTGACCTCGCCGGCCACGACGTTGCACGCCGAAGCCCGCATGGCCTCAGCGTTCGCGTCCAGTGACGCGTCGGGGTCGTAGGCGAGGAGCGCGGCGAAGCCTTCGACAATTGAGTTAGTCGCGACAACTGCGACGCGCTCGTCGACCAGGTCGTCGACCTGACCGGCCACCGGCGTGATGTTCTTGTTATTCGGCAAAAGGATCACCTGGCTCGAACCCGTGGCCCGTACGGCCTCGGCCAGTTCACTGGTCGAAGGGTTCATGGACTGGCCCCCCACGACCAGCCGCCGGGCGCCCAGCGAGCGAAAAATGCGACCAACGCCTTCGCCCACGACGACAGCGACGACCGCGGTGGTCGGTGCCTCGGTGACTGGCGCGTCAAAGGGCGCCTGGGTGGCCTCACGCACCCAGCGCTCTTCGATGACCTGCTCGGCGAGATCGGTGACGCGGATCTCGCGCGGTCGACCCACGTCGAGCGACGCCTCGATGGCGGCTCCGACGTCGTCGGTGTGAATGTGGCAGTTGTAGAGACCGTCGCCCCCGACGATGACGATGGAGTCGCCGAGTCCCGCCCAGACTTCGCGAAACGCGGCCATCTTCGTATCGTCGGCGTCGAGGAGATACATGACTTCGTAGCGCAGTTCGGCCAGTACATGTTCACTGGGGTCTTCGTGCGCGTGCACATCAATGGTGTCGGCCCTCGGCGCCACGGGCAGTTCGTCACCCCCAAACTCGTGACAGAGCGACTCGAAGAACAACAAGAGACCGGTACCCCCGCTATCGACGACGCCCGCCTGCTTTAGGACCGCGAGCTGCTCAGGCGTCTTCGCCAGAGCCTCTTTCGCCGCGTCGCGGGCGCCGTGGGCGAGGTCCACCATCGAGTCCTGGTGCGCGAGAGCGCCTTCGGCCCCCGCGCGCGCGACGCTCAAGATGGTGCCCTCGACTGGTCGTACCACGGCCTGGCGCGCCAGTTCGTCCGCGTGGCGCAAGGCGAGGGCCAACTCGGGTGGGCTGACCTCGCCCCGCACGGGAAATGACGCCACCAGCCCGCGCAGAAGCTGGGACAGAATCACTCCCGAGTTGCCCCGTGCGCCCATCAACGATCCCTTGGCAATCGCCTGGGCCACTTCGCCGAGCGGCGCGTTCTCGTCCAGGTCATTGAGGGCCACCACCACCGATTCGATGGTGAGGGCCATATTGGTCCCGGTGTCGCCGTCGGGTACCGGGTACACATTCAGGCGGTTAATGACATCGCGATACGAGTGCAAAAGTTCCCCGTAAGTGGTGATCGCCGCTCGAAGCCCCTTGGCCGACAGCGTTTGGGGAGAACTCATCGCTAGCGATGCTACAATGGACATTCGGTTTGACCCTCCGGCGCAATCGGCCCGGACCTAAGGAGAATGTTCATCATGGCATCAGTCTGCGAAATCTGCGGTAAGAAGCCGTCGTTCGGTATGAACGTCTCTCACTCCCACCGCCGGACCAAGCGTCGTTGGAACCCGAACATCCAGCGTGTGCGCGCGCTGATCAACGGCACGCCCAAGCGCGTGAACGTCTGCACCGGGTGCTTGCGCTCGGGCAAGATCGTCAAGCCGTCGCGCTCCACACTGCGCGCCTAGTTATCTAGAGCCGGTGCTGAAAGCCCCGGCGCGTCAGGTCTTCCCCACGTAGCGTGCGGGTCGTTCGATCTTCCAGCACTCGACCAATGGTGATCGGGGCCGCCAGTCCGCGATCGATGAAGACCATCCGCAACCTATCGGCGTCGTTCGTCGCGATGAGCAACTCATAGTCCTCACCCCCGCTAATGGCCTCTTCCTCAGTGGCCCCGAGCGAGATCGGCAGGTCATGGAGCTCGAAACCCACTCCCGACGCGTCCGCCAGACGATGGAGATCCAAAGCGATGCCGTCACTCAAATCCATCATGGCGTGAACGTGGGAACTTCGAGCCGCCATACCTTCTCGCAGGCGCGGCCAGGGTCGCCGATGGGCCTCCACCAGTTCGTCACTTAAGTCCGCACCCTCTCGTCGACGACGCAGTCCCGCGGCCGCTCGACCGAGTGGTCCGGTGACCAAGAGTTCGTCCCCCGCTCGCGCACCACTGCGAAGCACCGCACCGCGCCCCGGGCACTCACCAAAGACGGTCACCGCCACGGTCACGTCGCGCCCGCCCGAGAGATCTCCTCCGACGATGACGGTGCCGGTCGCTAGCGCCGCCTCAGCGGCGCCCGCGTGAATCTCCTCTAGGTCCGTTCCCGGTGGAGCACTGACGGCAAGCACCAGGCCGCGTGGTCGAGCACCCATCGCGGCCAGATCCGAGAGCGCGCTGGTGACGGCCTTGTAACCCAGGTCCCGAAGTGAAAAAAGTTCACCATCTAAGTGAATTCCCAGGATCGCTACGTCGGTCGAAATAATCGCCTCACCGACAAAGGGCTTCAACACCGCAGCGTCGTCGCCGACGTAGTGCTCGCCCACGGGAACGTTGTCCGTATGGACAATTTTGGCTATACGCTCTAAGACGTCATCTTCGTGCTGGCTCCGTTCTTTGGTTGGGTCGGTCGGTGCGCTCATGACTGCGAGAGAAGTATCGCGTTGCGACGAGGCGACGTGATGAACGTAGATGAGGACGACGTGACGTACCCAACCAAAAATAAAGCGCTCATTGAATGGGTCGAGGAAGTGGCGCGGCTCACAACCCCTGATCGTATCCACTGGTGCGACGGGTCAGCCGAAGAGTACGACGACATGTGTCAGATGCTCGTTGACGCGGGCACCTTCACCAAACTCTCCGAGGCGAAGCGCCCGAACAGTTACTACGCGGCCTCGGACCCCGGCGACGTGGCGCGCGTGGAGGACCGCACCTTCATCTGCTCGAAGGACGAAGCTGACGCCGGTCCAACGAACAACTGGCGCGAACCGGCCGAGATGCGCGAAACATTGAACACCCTCTTTAGCGGATCGATGAGGGGCCGCACGATGTACGTCGTGCCGTTCTCCATGGGACCTCTCGGCTCCAACATCTCTCACATCGGCGTCGAGATCACTGACTCGCCCTACGTGGCTGTGTCCATGCGTATCATGACCCGCATGGGGCGCGGCGCCCTCGACGTACTCGGTGACACCGGCGAGTTCGTGCCGTGCCTGCACTCGGTCGGCATGCCTCTGGCCAAGGGCCAGGCCGACGTGCCGTGGCCCTGTGACGCGGAGAACAAGTACATCGTCCACTTCCCCGAGACCCGCGAGATCATCTCCTTCGGGTCGGGATACGGCGGCAACGCGCTGTTGGGGAAGAAGTGCTTCGCGCTACGTATCGCTTCGGTCCTCGCGCGTGACGACGGCTGGCTCGCCGAACACATGTTGATCTTGAAGTTGACCAATCCCGCCGGCGAGTCGCGCTACGTGACCGGCGCGTTCCCGAGTGCCTGTGGCAAGACGAACCTGGCCATGCTCGTACCGACCCTTCCGGGCTGGAAAGTGGAGACCGTCGGTGACGACATCTGCTGGATGAAGCCGGGACCCGACGGCCGCCTCTACGCCATTAATCCCGAAGCGGGATTCTTTGGCGTGGCCCCTGGCACCAACATGGCGACGAACCCCAACGCGATGTACTCGGTCGAAGCCAACACCATCTTCACCAATACCGCCCTCACCCCCGACGGCGACATCTGGTGGGAAGGCATGAGCGAACCACCCGACGGCCTCATCGACTGGACGGGCAAGCCATGGTCAAAGGATCTCGGCACGCCAGCCGCGCACCCCAACTCGCGCTTCACCACTCCCGCCGACCAAGACCCCGCCATCGCACCGGAGTGGCAGGATCCCGCGGGCGTGCCGATCGACGCCATCCTTTTCGGCGGTCGGCGCGCGAGCGTGATTCCGCTGGTCTTTCAGTCGCTTGGTTGGGACCACGGCGTCTTCTTGGGCTCGATCATGGCCTCAGAGACAACCGCGGCCGCGACGGGCGCGGTGGGCAACCTGCGTCGTGATCCCTTCGCGATGCTGCCTTTTTGCGGGTACAACATGGCCGACTACTTCGGGCACTGGCTCACCTTCTCCCAGCGATTCGATGAAGAGAAGTTACCCAAGATCTTCTACGTGAACTGGTTTCGCAAGAGCAGCGATGGTCGTTGGCTGTGGCCAGGGTTCGGCGAGAACTCGCGCGTGCTGGAGTGGATCTTCGATCGCACCGCCGGTCGCGGCGAGGCGGTGGAAACCGCCATTGGCTACGTGCCAGCGAAGGGCGCCATCAACGTCGAGGGACTGAACGTCTCGAGTGCGGACATGGACGAGTTGCTCAACGTCGATTACGAGGAGTGGCGCCACGAGGTCCCGCGAATCCGCGAGCATTACGCCCAGTTCAACGAACACCTGCCGAGCGAACTCGACGATCTGGTGGTCGACCTCGAGCGCCGACTCGGCTGAGCTACCTCGCCGTCTCGGCGTCCGCGACGATGAGACGAGGTCCTGAGGGCCAATCGAAGTAGCGCCACGTCCAGTTGATAAACACGCGGATGCGATTGCGAAAACCCACCAGGTAAAAGAGGTGTAGGCCCAACCAGGCCCACCATCCGAGGGTGCCCTCGATCACGGGAACGTGGGGAATCTTGGCGACGGCGGCGCGTCGTCCAATGGTCGCCATGATGCCCTTGTCGACGTAGTGAAAGTCCTGGGTCGATTGGCCCCCCAGCAGTCGCAGGATCTGCTGCGAAGCGTGGCGTCCCGACTGGATGGCGACCGGCGCGAGTTGGGGGTAGAACTTCGTCGGATCGCCGTGCTGTGGGATGGCGGCCGCATCGCCGACACACCAGACGTTCTCACTGTCGATAATGCGAAGGTCTGCGGTGACGAAGGCTCGCCCGTTGGGGCCGCTCGTTTCTTCGAGTTGGTCGGCGATGGTTCCCACCGCCGTGATGCCCCCCGCCCACACCACGGCCCGCGCCTGGAGAACCTCGCCGTCGCTGAAGCGAATGGCGTTCGCTTCGACTTCGACCACCGAGCGTTCAAGTTCAACGTCGACACCCATCGACTCGAGGTGTTTCAACGCGTACGAGCTCGCTCGACTGGGAAAGGCCGTCAACAGCCGCGAGGCGACGTCCACCAGATAGATCTTCACGTTCTCTGGATCAATCCTCAGTCCGTCACGACGCATCGCGATGTCAATGAGCTCAGAGAGTGCTCCGGCGGTCTCGACGCCGGTCGGACCCCCGCCGACCACGACGAAGTTCAATTGCTGTGGTGCCGACTCGCTGGCCACTTCCACGTCTTCCAGCGTGCGCAACAGCTTGTTTCGAAGTCGCCGAGCGTTCGCCAACGTGTACAGCGGCATCGAGAAGTCCTTAGCGCCGGGAATATCGAAATACGCGGCGACTGTTCCCGAGGCGACCACCAAGTAGTCATAGGAGTACTCGGTTCCATCCTCCAGGGTGACCACGTCGCGCTCGCGATCGACTCCACTGACTCGCGCGTGACGCACGCGGACGTTCTTCGCGTGCCCGAATATCGTGCGGATGGGATAGGCCACGTCCGCGGGTTCGAGGCCGGCGGTCGCCACCTGATAAAGCAACGGTTGGAAGGTGTGAAAATTATGGCGGTCAATGAGGGTGACGCGCACGGCTTGGTTAGCGAGGGCCTTCACCGCCGAGATGCCAGCGAATCCTCCGCCGACCACCACCACGTGAGGCAAAGACTCAATGTCGACCGGGGTCATTTCAGGCGTTTCCATATCCAATTTAAGCAGAGTCCTCACGCGCGCTATGGCGGCCGATCGGATAGACCGCGGCGGCGATGAGCATGAGCACGGCCAGTAGTCGGTCCCCGACGCCGAAGCTGAGCACGATGGCGACGGGAATCAACGCCCCGATGACCCAGAGCAGCTGCTGGCGCACCGCGAAACGTGCGAAGGTGCGACCTTGTGCCCCCGGAGCGACGTTGCGTTGAGTAATCGCGTCGAAACTCGGCTGCGCCACCGCACCGCTCACGCCGATCCAGCCCGCGAGGAGAACCTGAACAACGAGCACGGGGTGCAGCGACGCGAATGCGGCACCCACCCCCGTCGCGAAGAGGGCGATCGTGAGCAGCGTCGCCTCCTTCAGTACGTTGCGCATCCGCGTGACGAATGCCAGTCCACCTAAGGAACCGATGCCACTTAATCCCAGGGCGAAGGCGTACCAGCCGAGCCCCGCCGACTCACGGCGTAGGCCAAAGGCCAGAAGAAACGTGGCGAAGCCAGCCGCGAAGCGCATGATCGCGGCCGCTCCGAGACCCCACGCCACGTCTGAGTCGCCCAAAGGATTGAGGGCGTTTCGATCGCGCTCCTCCTGGGTGAGTCCGACGACTTCGTCGAGCACGACTTGAGTGGGACGTTGCAGTCGCGCGCTGGCGACAGTGGCGCCGAGGTAGACGAACGACGCGACAACGAGCACGGCGGTGGCACTGATTCCTTTGAGAATGCCCGCACCCACCGAACCCGCGACCAACCCCGACAAGGTACCCAGCAACGTGAGTTGTGCGTTGAAACCGGCGAACCCTTTTTCGTCGTCCGTTTTTTGATTCGGCCATCCGGCGTCGCCCACGTGAGCGCCGTGTTCGCGAAATTGATCGGTGCGCGCCATCTCGGGCACCAGGGCACCGCGCGTCACGGCATACAACTTGGAAGACACCAGCAGAAAAAAAGCCAGTGGAAACAACCACAACGAGTTGAGATGTTGTGCCATCAGCACACAGAGCACCGCCCGTACGACAGCGGAAAAGGCGACCAGTAGTCGTCGCCCGTTGGCGGATCGATCGATCAGAGGTCCCAGCAGGGGCGAGACGACGGCGAAGGGAGCAATCGTCAAGAGCAGGTACAGCAGAACCTTGCCTTTGGCGGCATCGGGCGTGACCGAGAAGAAGAGCGAGCCGGCCAGTGAGACCGTGACGAGCGTGTCGCCGGCCATCATGATCACGTGCACCAAGGCGAGACGGCCAAAGGCCGTTTTCTGATCGAAGAGGTCCTGCGTCGAGGCCTTGGCTAAAGTGACAAATCCTCTCGCTCGCACGATTCGAGCGTAGGTGATGGTCGCGACGCGTCGACTCGCGCTAGTTCGAGTTGCAGCCCCAGAATTGAACGTACATAGGCAAGCGGTGGTCCACGCAGTAGTCCAGACGAGACGCGTTCTTCCAACTCGACGTCGAGAGATCGTAGTGCGCCACTTCGGTCACGCCGATCTCACCCTCGCCTTTACCCACCGTGGCCCAGAGATACGCGAACTGACCCGCGCAGCCAAAACTTTGGACGCTGTCGACCTCGTGGTAGGCCGCCGAGATTGCCGAGGCGTTACACGCGATGGCCGGTGGAAAGGTCCGCGACGACGATGATGGCTGGTTCACGAAAAGGGCGAGACCCACCACAACCACTATGGCGCCGAAGACACGAATCCGTTTCACTTTCGCAGTTCAGTGTAGTGAGTCAGTATCGACCCTTCGCGGGCGTGAGCCCGCTGGGCTAACTACCGGCCCGAAGAATATTGCGCGCGGCGTTGACGTCGGCGTGGGCCTCGTGCCCACACGAACAACATCGAAACGCCGCCTGGCTGAGGCGGTTACCGGGTTCGACGTGTCCACATTCGAAGCACGTCTGACTGGTGTAGCGGCCATCTACTGTCACCACAGTCCTACCGGCGCTCTCAGCCTTGTAGGACAGCAGTGACAGCAAGGTGGCCCACCCCGCATCGTGGATGGAGCGATTAAGTCCGGCTTTGGCGGCGGCACCGTTGGGGAGATACGCGCCCGGCTGGTCCGGATCAAGTTTTGCCTTCGGCCTGCGCACCATGTTCTTGATCGTTAGATCCTCGACCACGATGAGGTCGTAGTCGTTGACCAGCGATCGACTCAACTGGTGAGCGGCGTTCATGCGCTGGTTCTTCACCTTGCGGTGCAGGCGAACAACCTCGTCCACTTGGCGCCGCCTGCGGTTCGAACCGCGCTGCTTTCGAGCGAGTGACCGCTGGGCGTTGGCCAACTGCTCGCTGGCCCGCGCACCGAATTGGTCACCGACGATCAGATCCCCATCACTTGTGGCGACCAGATTCGCAACACCCAGGTCGAGGCCGACTTTGCGTCCCGTTGGCGCCAGCGGATTCGCCGGCACATCGACGCAGCGGACGGTCAGCCACCACTTCGTTCCTTCTCGTTTCACCGTGATGGCTTTCGGTACTCCAACACACGGCCGGTGATAGTTCGTCTTGATCTCTCCAATGCCCAGCAACCGAAGACGGCGGACCTCTGGTTTGAGCTTCCAGCCAGATCGGTCTCCCCACTCCAAGGAGTCAAATCGTTGCGCCGATTTGTATCGAGGGAAACCGGGCGTCTCGCCTTCTTTCACCCGGCGGAAAAATGCAATAAGCGCTCGATCCAAACGCTTCAACGTTCCACGACAGAGCACAACGCCACACCTCAGCACCTCGGGACGAACCTCGAAGAGTCCGGTGAGGGTTTTGCATTGGTTGAAGTAACTGACCGAACGACGCTCCCACTCCCAAGCGCCGATTCTTTCTTCCAGAGCCGCGTTATAGAGCTCTCTTTGATAGTTGAGTTGACTAACGAGCGCGCGGGTCTGCTTCACGGTCGGGTTCAGGCGATATCGAAAGGTGCGACAAGGTGTCACCCTTCCCAACGGTCGCAAAAATGCGCCCGATTCCGGCCAAGGCGACTTCTACTTGTTCAACAGATCGAGAAAGAGAACGCCGATCATCTGCTCCCAGGCGGTCTCTTCCACTGGGTCGCTCGACACGTCATCCAGCGCTCGGCCAAACACGAGGATCTGAAAGAGCACGGAGAGGGCCTTCGGCGAGACGTCATCGCGTATCCACTTTTTGGACTGCGCGAACGCGGTGAGAACACACAGGTCCTCGGTGAGGCGCGCTTGAGACGTTCCAATCATCTCTTTCAAACGTGGACGCGTCGATGCGGCAGCGACGATACGAAAGCGCATAGCGCGCCGCTCTTTTCGCTCCGGTCCCGAGGAGAGTCGCGAAACGATAGGGGCCATAACTTTGAGGTACTCATCGAGCGTCTCGACCGACTCATTGACGGCCGCAAAAGTACGAATATCCTCTTCGACCAGGCGCGTAAAGATCATGTCGTAGGCCGCATCAATAACGCCCTCGCGAGAACCGAAGTGGTGGTACACCGAGCCGTAATTCACCCCGGTCGCCTCACAGATTTCAGGGATGCGGATGAGAAGCTCATCCCCCGTCATCAGGCGATCTGCGACTGCGTCAAGTACTGCTTGCATGACCGGCACGGACCGGCTCTGTTTTGCCACTCAGGTATTTTAAGCCGCTAGGGCTTTGTTCGGGACGTCCGAACTCTAGACACAATGTCCGTTTCGATATAAAAACATTACTTTGCAATGTGTGTTTGATCGAACGCCACATTGTCCACTCTTGAAGACGCTGCGCGCTTAGACGTCGCCGCCGTCGTGAGCCGTGAGGAGTTCTCGAATTCGAGGCCGCCAGTCAATGCCCTCAGTGCTCATTCCGTCTTCGTGAAGGCGACGCCGTTCATCCCGTAGAGAGTCCGCGACACGCGCGAGGTTGTCCGGCAGGGCATTGGCGACCAGCGTGCGCAGCTCCTGGGCGAGCGCCGGCGCAGCGCCCGCCGTCGACACGGCCACCGTCACGTCACCTTGACGATGCAACGCCATGAAGTAGAAACTTGAGCGCCCGGGATCGTCCACCACGTTGAGCCAGAGTCGCTCCTCTCGGGCCTCTTCGACGACGACATCGTTGACCGCAGTGTCCCCTGTCGCCGAGACGACCAGGGAAAACCCTCGGAGGTCGCCGCGGACGTATCGGCGTCGTTCGAGGCGCACGACACCCGCGGGAAGCGGCGAGAGAACATCCTCACTGATGACCGTGACCCGCGCGCCAGCCTCGATGAGTTGCGAGGCCTTTCGAGCACCGATGGCGCCTGCACCGATGACCAGTACCTCGACGCCAGCGAGATTGAACGCGAGAGGAAGCACGTTAGAGAAGCGCGACGTCGAAGCGCTCAAACGAACGCAGATCGAAAGCCGCCACGCCCCCGACCACGATGATCGCCGGCGGGCGAACGTCGAACGAACCAAGTTCACTCAGCGAACCTCGTGTGGTTCGTTGCTGGCCGGTCCATGCTTGTTCCACGACGGCGACGGGGGTTGACGCGTCAAGCCCGCCCTCCATCAACTGCGCCGCGATCTCTCCACGGTGCTCAATGCCCATCAAGATCACGAGGGTCAGTTTCGCGTGGGCCAGTGGGCGAAAGTCCGTGACCTCGCCCCGTGCGACACGCGCGCTGACGATCGTGACCCCTTGGCTCACTCCTCGATGCGTCACGGGAATACCTGCAGCCAGTGGTCCGGCAAGGGCCGAGCTGAGTCCCGGCACCACGACGCACGATACGCCGGCGTCGCGCAGGGCGAGTAGCTCTTCCCCACCCCGTCCAAAGACAAAGGGATCTCCGCCCTTCAGCCGAACGACGGTCTCGTGGTTCGCCGCGAGTTCAGCGAGTAGGTCATTGATGCGTAACTGACTCGACGAATCGCCGGGAGTCTTTCCGACATCGATGATGACCGCGAGGGGATTGACGAACTCCATCACCGACTCGTCGATCAGTCGATCGCGCACGACCACGTCGGCGTCGCCAAGTAAGCGCGCCGCGCGCACGGTCAAGAGGTCGCCCTCACCGGGGCCTGCGCCGACGAGGTACACGCTCACGCCACGCCCACGCGGGTCACAAAGTCGCCGAAGGACTCTTCGACGTCGGCTTCGCTCGCCCATCGATCGAACAGGGGGCCGAGAATGTCAGGAATGTCTTCCAGCTTCACCTTCTCGCGGTAGATCGTGGCGAGACGATTGCCGCGAGTGCCACCCCCGAGAAAGAGGTCGTAGGTCGATTTGGTTCGCCCGACGACTCCGATCTCGGCGAGGGCCGGTCGGGCGCACCCGTTCGGACATCCGGTTACGCGTAGCTGGAGGGGTCGGCGACCGAGAGATCGACGAGCCAGCGCGTCTTCGAGCCCACTCACCAACTCGGGCAGGCGACGTTCGGCTTCAGTCAGTGCTTGGCTGCACGTAGGCAGCGCCGGACACGCCAGCGCGCGACGTTCGACGTTGCCCAACTCACCGTCGAGGCGAACGCGATGGGCAACCAGGACCGCGGTGATCGCGTCGCGATCATCTTTGTTGATGCCACTCACGATCAGGTCCTGTTGAGGAGTAATGAAGAATGTCACGCCAAAGCCGGTCGCGATCTCGCGAAGCGCAGTGCGCAACGTCGTGCCGCCTTCGACGTCGCGCACTCGACCGGCGCCCACTCGAAGTCCGACTTGCCACGTCCCGTCGGCGAGCGGGCGCCACCCCAGGTGATCGTCGGCGTCAAACGCCGCGGGCAGGTCCAAAGCGGGACGAAGAGCTCGACCGAGGCGCGATTCCACTTCCGCGCGAAAAGACTCCAGTCCCAGGTCGGCCACGACGTACTTCATACGGGCGCGTTTTCGGTCACTGCGGTTGCCCAGATCTCGATAGGTCGCGATGATGGCTGCGATGACCTCTTCCACCTCTTCGTTGGTCACGAAGGCAAGCGGCTCCGCCAAGCGAGCGAAGGTGTCCTCATGGGCGTAGGAGCGACCGAGTCCTCCACCAACGAGCAAAGTGAAGCCCGCGCCTAGCTCTTCGTGTTCGCCCGGAATCAACCCCACGTCCTGCGCGAAGACGTCCACGCAATTGTCCCGAGGATGCGCGACAGCGATCTTGAACTTCCGCGGGAGGTACGTGTCGCCGTAGAAAGGACGTTCTTTGATCTCTTCGCGCGACGCCGCTTTTTCTCCGTTGACAAAGATCTCCCAGTGCGCCTCCGAGGTGGAGCGAAACGTCTGGCGCAGTTGGTGGGCGATCCCTTCTAAGTGCCCGTGACCGTTTTCGAGATGCAGCGTGGGACAGGTGACAACGTTTCGAACGACGTCACCGCAGGCGCCAAAGGACGAGAGGAACTGGCGATCAAGGGCGCCCGCCAGCTCGCGAAGTCCGCCTTTCACCACACCGTGAAACTGAACGGCTTGGCGCGTGGTGAGACGAAGCGACCCATCGGCGAGGGTCGTGGCGACCTCATCCATACCCAGCCACTGATCGGACGACAATCGCCCGCCGGGCACCACCACGCGGATCATGAAGATGTAGTCGAGCCCCTCGCCGGCCATCGTGCGTGATCGTCGTTGGTCTCGATTGTCTTGGGAGTAGATGCCGTGAAACTTAAGGAGCTGCTCGCTGTCCCCCGAGACGTTGGGCGCATCGCTGGCGAGTTCGTCGGCCAGATCACCGCGCAGGTAGTTGCTCGCGCGCTTGATTTCCTCGACGTTTGACTCGCTCTTGGTGTCCGTCTGGGTCGACAACTCTCGCTCCTCGCCTCGCAATAGGTGACAATCCTTATCTATTTAGTCAGGTATT
>Ga0182030_10001436_pt1 | contig 49085 bp, 43 predicted proteins | sample 812S3MmetaG_FD_121299 | JGI IMG/M metagenome (GOLD analysis project Ga0182030, IMG submission 121299) | Permafrost microbial communities from Stordalen Mire, Sweden - 812S3M metaG (Illumina Assembly) | ecosystem: Environmental > Terrestrial > Soil > Wetlands > Permafrost | place: Sweden... | reverse complement strand
CTGAGGACATCGCGTTCGTGAATGCGAACGACGACTTCGATCGCATCGAGAAGCTACCCCTATTGCGTGCCTACGGCCGGGGAATCACCCACGGGGGCACCTACAATGCGCGCAACGGGGGTGAGTTCGCGGGCATCGCCGTGGGCTGGCTCAACTGGCAGCTGAAGGGCAATGCGCGTGCGGCGAAAAATTTTGTCGGCCCGGACTGTGGCCTATGCATGAACCCGCACTGGGTCGTGCGCAGTAAGAATCTGCACTGAGAGCACCGGATGAGTGAGGGTTGCGGGCTCTGCCTGTGCCAACGGGTATGGCGCGCCGCGCAGTCACGTGATGCGCACCATGTCCCCGCTGGCAGCGTACCGCAGCGGCGGCAGCCCCGCCTCGCGTGAGATGCGCATGATGTACTGCACGACCGCCTCAGCGGTGATCCCGCGGGCGATCGTCGGCCTGCCCGGGGGCTCCACATAGACTGGGATGAAGCTCGCCCGTGCAAGCCGACCGTCCTCGATGACAATGCGTGCCAGCATTCCATGAACAGCATCCGGATGAAAAGGCGCGAGGAAGTACTCAGGATCGGGCTCAAATCCAAACAGCGCACGGCGTTGTCGGGCCCATTCAGCCCGTTTTGGGTTGTCTTGGTCGGCACTGAGCGCGCGGGTGACTACGCAGCCGTTGCCGAGGCCATGGAAGATCGGGCGGTCGCGATAGAACTCAATGCCGCGCAGAATATGCGCGTGGTGACCGATCACCAGATCCGCGCCCGCGTCGATGGCTGCATGCGCGAGCGGACGCTCATAAGGCGCGAGTTTCGCCGGAGTGTGCACGATGCCCTTGTGCAGGGCGACAATGCAGTATGGGGCGCCCTGGGTACGCACGGCGCGAATGTCCTCAACCATCCGGGCCACCGAGATCGGGTCAGCAGTTTGCAGCGCTGCAGCAGGTCTGGTCGGCCCGCCGTCCGCGGCGAGCACACGTACATATGCGCAACCTGCCGACCCCGGCTGGGCCCAACTTTCCTGCGGACCCACGCAGTTGTAGCTGAGCAGGGCAACCGACTGATTGCCGGCCTGCAGCCAGGCAGGTGCGCATGCCTGGCGCAGGTCCGCGCCGGCGCCGCAGTGCCGGATATCCAGCCGGTCCAGTTCGGCGATGGTGTCCGCGATCCCCTCGGCTCCGCAATCGGCAATGTGATTGCCTGCGAGTGTCACGGCATCCATGCCCGCCCTTGCGAGGGCGGCCAGGTGCTCAGGCGGGGCTCCGGGAGCGGGCACGTCGACCGCCAATTCCCGACCGCGGCGCGTATGCGGAACCTCGAGATGCCCGATTGCGAGCCGCGCCTCTTGCAGGCAGGGCGCGATCCCGCCCAGCCAGCGATCCGGGTCCGGCTCATCCAGTACCAGGTCGCCGCAGAACACGAGACTGTGGGCAGCCATGGAAACGATCCTCCCTTTACCGTGAAGGAAGTTCCAGCGGCAGATCAAGCCATGCCGGAACCATGGGCGTGCTCGACAAGGTGATGCGGGTCCCGTCGACGCCGGGATCGCGGGCTCGTTCGCGGTAGTCGGCGCCCATTAAGGTCAGCTGCAGGTGGTGTCCCGCCCGCACGATGTAGGAAGTCGGCAGTAGCTCGAAATGCAGGGTCGCCGTCGCGCCGGGCTGCAAGGGGCTCGCATCCTGCGCATTCGCCCGGTGCCAGGGGGTTCCTGGCACGGTAAAGGGCGGCGTAGTTTCGGCGCGCAATGAGGCTTTCAGACGACCCTCGGTGATGACGGTAATCTGATGGTCTGGCGCAACATCCTCCAGGTAGGCAAAGAGGTTCGCATCCGCGCGATCGGCGCGAACGGGAAGATTCACCACCGGATTGCCGGTGATGATCAGCTCCGCGGACAGTGATGCGCTGCGAACGGAAAGACCTTCGCCAGCCCTATGGCACGGTTGCATGAACGGACCTACACCCCCATCGGGACAATCCACGGCGCTATGAACGATGAACATGCCCTCAATCTTCCGACCTGGCTCGCGCCGAACAAGCGCGCTGTCCTGACCCACGAACCAGCGCTCAAGCCGCATGCCAGGGACCGGCCAGGTCGGGGCAGATTTCCACAGGCCGCCATTATTGCCGTCCATCGTGAAATAGTGGATCGGCGGCTCCGCGGCGAGCCCCACCACCAGACCCTTGAGATAGGTGTCGAAAAACCGATGCAGTTCCTGCAGCAGCTCGAAACCGGGGTTCTGGCAGTGGCGCCATGGGCCGATCAGTATCCTCGAGCCCGGAAGGTTCAGAAGCGCGATGAGTCCCTGATCGCGCAACTCGTCGCGCCACCCGCCCATTATATAAACCGGCAGAGCGAGCTGCCGCAGCTGCGGCGCATAACTGCTGACGCTGCTCTCGGCCCAGAAGCGCGAGGCAACCAACGGCGACCAGCTGTCGCGAAAGGGCAGCTGTTTCCACATCTGCAGCAGGTTCGTCGATTTTTGATGCTCTTGCGCAGCCTCCCGCAACAGGATCTTGTCCGGATCGGAATCCACGGGCTCGACGCTCATATCTTCCGCGAGGGTGCGTTGCGGGCCCGTCCCCCATTGGGCAAAAATGCCGCCGCGGCGCATGGCGTCGAACTTGCTCCAGGAAAAACATCCTGCGAACACGGCGCGCAGATGTGGCGGCCGGCTACTGAGCGCGTGCATCGCAGCGTCACCGGTGTTCGAGCAGCCATAAACGCCGACGACGCCGGTCGACCACGGCTGTGCCGCCAGCCATTCGGTCACCTCATAGGCATCGTCGTCCTCAGTGCGATCGTTATATCCACGGCGGCTGCCGAAGGACTGACCGTTACCGCGGCGCGCCACCTGGACTACCACATAGCCGTACGCCGTGAGGGCCGGGACGTTGTTCAATCCGGCATCGGGCGGCTCCTGCGCGGCATCCTTGGCTTCCGTGATGGTGAGCGCGTGCTGCCATATGACGGGAAAGCGGCCGGGCGCCGGCTGCCCGCCCAGGGCCGGCCGGGAGATCCGCACGGCGAGGCGTACGCCATCGCGCATTGGCAGATACAGGCTGGAACTGACCGACTCGGTGAATGTCCGCTCCGGACGATAACTGCCGAAACCCTCGGCCGACGCGGCCCGGCCCAGCAGGCCGATGAAGACCGCGAGCACCAGCAATATCCAGTTGTGAAGCCTCGCCATTGCTGAAATCCCCCTGCGCGGCGCAGACCATGCAATTATAGTTGACAACATAACCTATATGACAGATTTGCGGACAGCGCGGTCGCAAAATACTGCTGCGCCAGAGCCGACCTGTAAAGCATCCTGATCCGGCGCGGACGTGGATTTTTATGACATGAAGAGCACACCTGCCGCTACAATACTGACGCTGTCACGCAACGAATTGCAGGAAATGGCGAGGGGAGATTTGAAGATAATGGTTTATCTGAATAACTACCTGGGACGTGATGCGGCGGCGGATCGCGACCGGAGCCTTGGTTCATCCAACTGCGGACCGGCATAGAGGCCCCGTTATATGGCGCAGCCACTGGCCGGATACCGCGTCGCGGACTTCAGTCATGTGATGGCGGGTCCCTTCTGTTCGCACTTCCTGCGCCTGCTGGGCGCCGAGGTGATCAAGGTCGAAAATCTCAGCGGCGATCCGATGCGCAGCTACGGCCCTTTCCGCCGCTGGGATGGGATGGCGCCGGCGTTCGTTGCCGCAAATGTCGGCAAGAAGTCCATTGCGGTGAATCTGAAGCAGGCCCGCGGGGCCGAGCTCGCCAAACGTCTGGTCGCCAGCTGTGATGTGGTGCTCGAGAACTTCCGTCCCGGTGTCATGATGCGGCTGGGACTGGGTTACGAGCAGTGCCGGGCACTGCGGCCATCGCTGATCTATTGTTCGATTTCAGGATACGGGCAATCCGGACCGCAGCGCGACTATCCGGCAATTGACAATATCGTGCAGGCCACCAGCGGCATGATGTCGAGCAACGGCGATGAGGGTGATCCGCCTTCGCGGGTGGGCTGGCCGGCAGTGGACACGTACACCGGGACGCTGGCGGCTGTGGCGGTGCTGGCCGCACTGCTGCAGAGGGATCGGTTCGGGAATGGCCAGTATATTGATGTGTCCATGCTCGATGCGTCATTGGTGATGCTGACCTCCCTTGCCACGCCCTATCTCATCGCGGGGCAGCTGTTGCCGCGCACCGGCAATACCGGCTACAGCGGGGCTCCGACGGCGGCAATCTTCATGACGCGGGATGGTTCGCGGATCTCGCTGGGCGTGGTGCAGGACAATCAATTCGCGGCGCTTTGCCGTGCTATCGGCATGCCGGAACTTCTCGATGATCCGCGCTTTGCAAGTGTGGTGGATCGGGCCAAGCCGGAAAATACCCGCGAACTTCAGGATCGGCTCGCGGTTGTTTTTGCGTCCCGCGCCGGCGCCGAATGGGAGCGGCTGCTGAATTCCGTTGGAGCACCCTGCGGTCTCGTCCGCGACGTTGCCGCAGCCTGCGAGAGCGCCCGGGAAAGCGGCCGCAGATTGCTCGAACCGGTGGATGTGCAATTGCCCTCCGGTGAGCGCACTCGCGGTGAGTACATCAACGCAGGATTTGTCTTCGCGTCAGACGGGCCGGGGGGCGCGCGCAGCGTACCTGGTGTCGGGGAGCACACGCGGGAGGTGATGAAATCGCTCCAATATGACGAGCACGAAATTGACGCAATGTTAGCCGGGGGCGTGATCGGCGCGCCGCCGCACGCCTTGCAGACATAGTGAATTTCCGGTCATGCAGTTAGCGGATACGGCGGATCAAACTGCCCGGCAGGGGTGGGTCACCTGCTACCTCGCAACCGTTGTTGCCATGATGGCGATTCAGGCATCCAGTCTCGGCTTTTCACCGCTCATTCCCTTCATGAAGGAGTCATGGGGAATGAGCTATACACAAATGGGAACGTTCACAGGACTTTATGGTCTCGTCGCCCTGATGATGAGCCTGCCGGCCGGCCTGCTCGCGAAACGCTTCGGCGAAAGATCCGTGTTGTCGGTTGGCCTGCTGCTGGCCACCGTGGGTTTGCTGCTGGTAGCTCTCGCCGAAAGCTACGTACAGGGTCTGGTGGCCCGCACGCTGTGGTTGATCGGCTATCGACTCGCGTTCATCTGCGTCGTCACGGCGGTTGCCGTGACGGTACCCGGCCGGTGGCGTGGCAATGCGATGGGCCTGGTTGGAGCTCTCACGGCATTGGCCACGATAATCGGATCCGGCTTCTCCAGTCATATGCAGGTGAGCGTCGGGTGGCGCTTGAGCATGGTGGGTTTCGCGGTCCTGACGCTCGTTGCCGCAGCTTGCTTCCTGTACTTCTATCGGCCAGCGAAGCATTCGGGAGTGCGCGCCGCAACCACGCGGCCCGGGCAGTCCGGGCTGTTCTCCGCGTTCAGGATTCCAATCGTCTGGACCATTCCGCTGCTCGGACTGGCCAACGCCGGAGGCTTTGCAGCGACATTCTTTATCCCATCGGTGGTGCGCGCGGAGTTCCACGGCGGTCCGGCGATGTCATCCACCATCATTGCGGCGGCTTATTCCCTGGCCATCGTGGTCAACCCGCTGTGCGGCTGGCTAGCCGATCGCCTTGACCGATGGCTCGTCATGGCTGCGATGAGCGCGGTGATGATTCCCGCCTGCATTCTGATGTCGTCCCGTAACGTCTACGTGTTTGGGCTTGCTACCGCGCTTCTGGTCGCGCTGGGACACGCAGCAGCGAACCAGGTTTACCCGACCGCAGCCGGCTTGCTGCGCGGCAGGGATACAGGCCCCATAATGGGAATCGTCGGCCTGGGCAGCGGAATTTTCGGCTACCTCGGACCCCAGGCGCTGGGCTGGATGCGTGACTATTCCGGTGGTTTTGACCTGGGCTGGAGAGCGGTAATGTGCACCACGATCGGCATTCTGCTGCTGCTGCTTCAACTGAAGCGTTACGCCGATGCGCATCCGGCTGGCCAGCGCGCCGCTTGAAAGGGGACGACATGAGCGCTGTCGAACAGCACCTAAGCGCAGTGCTCCGCGATCCGTTAGGCGCGGCGTCAGCCGGCGGCGCATTAGGCTACGTGGGGTTGGATATCCCACCGGACCTGCTTTTGGCCTGCGACCGGGTCAGCTGCCATCTGCCGCTACGCCCTCCTCGCGAGGCCTCCAGAACCTCGCGCTGGCTTGAGAGCAGCTTTCCATTGTGGGCTCACTCCATTCTGGAGGACTGGTGGGACGGTGAATTCCAGTGTTTCGACCATGTCATCTTTTCGCGCGGTGACGACGTCTCCCACAGGCTCTACTACTACATATGCGAACTGCAGCGGCAGGGGCGGATCGGCGGGCCTCTGCCTTTGGTGTTCGACGTTGCACGGATTCCACGCGAGTCGAGCCGGCGCCATACGGCCAACGCGCTTAGGGACTTGGCGAGCCGATTGGGAATTGACCAAGCCGCTCTGAAAAGAGGAGTTCATAAGGCCAACGAATGGCGCCGGTTGTTTGCGGGCATTCGAGCGCAGCGACGCGGCTTGGGTGGCTTCTATGAGAGGTTGGTGCGAGCGAGCCTGTACACCGATCCGTGCAGGTTACTGCTGGGATGGAAACCCGAGGACTCGGAACCGCCCCGTGACGGAATCGTTCTTGCCGGAAGTAGCCCGCCGGATGATCGTATTCACCGGCTGGTCGAGCAGGCTGGTTGGAATATTGTTGATGAGCTCTATGACCGCGGGCTGCGCCGTCTGGGTACCGAGGTGGATGCCACAGCGCAGGATCTGCCACGGGCCATCGCAGATCGGTGGCTGACACAGCATTTCATGGCAAGGGATTTCTACGATCCGATGGCTGAATTGGTCGAGACGATTCGACGAACCCAGGCACGCGCAGCCATTCTGTGGTGCACACGCGAGGACGAGGCGCTCGCCTGGCGCGTTCCCGCCCAAAGAACGGCTCTTGAAGGCTCGGGCATCCCCTCGCTGGTGCTGGTGGCCCGCTCATGGACCTTTGATGATGGGGCGGACCAGCAAATCAGATCCTTCCTCGGCGGGATCGCCCATGCGTCCGCTTGAGGGCCACAGGGTGCTCGCGTGGGGCGGTGTGGCAGAAGGGGCATTGGCCAGGTTCTTCCAGTCGCTGGGTGCGGTGGTCACCGCAGGAGATCCCGATCTGCGGAACATCGTGGCGGCCTCTTTCCTGATCGAGGATCTGGGGCTGGAGCGTCTCGCGAGTTTCGACATCACGCGCGCCGCGGTCGAAAAGGCGAATCCCGCACTGGTGCATATTTCGGTAACGGCCTTCGGTAGCCATGGCCCGCGAGCCACGTGGAAGGCAGGGGAGTTGGTCGTCTCGGCAATGGGCGGTGTGCTGCGGCTGACCGGTGACCCGGATCGGCCACCCGTAAAGGAGGCTCTCGATGCGTGCCTGTTTCACGCCGACATGGTCGCCGCTGCCGGCGCCATGGCGGCCCACTACTCGCGCGGCCGCACTGCGCGCGGCCAGCATGTGGATGTTTCGGCGCAGGAGGTCGCTTTCAGCCGCAATATCAACGGCGTGCTGGTGTGGCAGTTCGATCGACGCCAATTGCATCGCGTCGGTGGCGCGGTGAGCTACGGCAATGCCACGGTACGTTGCATCTGGCGGCTGGCGGACGGTTGGTGTTTCCATTCGCTCATGACCGGAAGATTTGGCGCCCCCGCAAATCAGGCACTGTCGCAGTGGATGGACGAGATCGGAGCGCGCAATCCCATGCAAGGGGTCGATTGGCTGCGCTACAACCGCTCAACACTCGACAGCACAACGCGGGCGGACTGGGAGCAGGCGATTGCGGCCTTCTTTGGCACCCGTACCCGCGAAGAAATCCGCAGCGATGGTCGAAGGCGCGGCCTCAACGCCTGCGTTCTGGCGACCCCCGCTGAAGTCCTGTCGGACTCCCACTTGCAGGCGCGTACGTTCTGGTCCAGGACTCCCCAGGGCCTTAGGCCCTCCTGGTTTGCCGCCATGCGAATTGGGCCCAAGCCCGAGCCGCGTTATCCCGACAGATCGACAAACGCGAACAGCGACCGCGCGGCAAGAGGCTGCGCCCCACGAGAACCGGCAGGGCCGCTCGCCGGAGTGCGAGTGTTGGATTTCTCGTGGGCGTTGGTCGGCTCAATCACGACCAAGATTCTCGGCGATCTCGGCGCTGACGTAATAAAAGTGGAGAGTCGCAGCCGACCTTGTCTATCGCGCATAGATGCTCAGGTCGCAGCGTCGAGTCCCAAGGACCTGGACGATAAGCCCTGGTTTGCGCATCTGAACACCTCAAAGCGCAGCATTGCAGTGGACCTGAAGCGCGCCGAGGCCCGCGAGCTCCTCGATCCCTTGATTCAATGGGCGGACGTCGTCGTCGAGAATTTCTCCCCGGGCACGATGGCCAAGCTCGGCCTCGATTACGACGCGCTCGTAAAGATCAACCCGGGCCTCATCATGGCATCCGGAAGTGTCTACGGGCAGACAGGCCCGTTGGCGCAGGAGTGGGGGATTGACGGGACGGGCGCTGCGCTGTGCGGCCGCACGATCATGACGGGTTGGCCGGATCGTGATCCGGTGACCCCGGGAGCGGTTCCGTATGGTGACGTGATCGTTCCCTATGTCATGGCCACACAGATTGTTGCGGCCCTGCAGTGCCGCCGGCAGTCGGGACAGGGTGCTCACATCGACGCCTCGATGTATGAAATATGCGTGCAGCAGATGTGGCCCGCGATCATGGCGGCCCAGTCCGGACAGTCTGCGGCGCGCATCGGTAACATGGACTCGAGGCTGCACTGGCAGGCGGTTGTGCCCGTCCTTGGCGAGGATCGGTGGGTCGCCGTCAGCGTCCGCGACGAGTCCGAATGGACGCGGCTGATGCGGCTGACCACGGGGGCTGCGCCGGAGGCCTGGAGTGCCGGGCAGACCGAGGTGGCGCTTGTCGAAGCCCTGCAGCGCGAAGGCATCGCGGCGGGTGTCGTGCAAGACATGGCGGACCTCGTGGACCGCGATCCGGTGATTGCAGCCCGTGGCGCGCTCGTCATGCTGGATCATGCGCGACTTGGCGCCTTCGGTCATGTCAGAACACCGATGACATTTTCCCATGACGTCAATCGCCCCTACCGGTCACCCGCGCTTGGGGAGCACACCGAGGAGATCGCGCGCGCAGTGGCTGGGATGACCGAGGAGCGATTGCAGGCACTGCGAATGCTGGGAGTCTTAGAATGACGGCCGAAAACCCGCTACGGGCAAAGAAGCTCCTGGCGTCAACTGAGATTGCCACGAGCTATCAGAAGACCTTCGCCGGCGAGCTGCGCCGACGGGTCGTGGAAAACGGCGAGCCATTCGTCTTGGCGCAGGCCGATACGCCGCACGAGATATTCCATGCGATGGACATACCACTGATCAGCAACCAATGGTGGTCGGCATACATTTCCGCCAAACGGCTCGCAGGTTCGTATTTCCGGACGATGGATGAACTTGGGTACCCGCCCAACCGGTGCCGCTATTGCTCCTTGGGTCTGGGCTGCACTCTGTCCGGCGCGCCGGAGTCGGCCCCATGGGGTGGGTTGCCGCGCCCGACTGTGATGGTGGCACGACTGACCTGTGATTGCATTCAGCACGTTTTCTCCCAGTGGGCGCAGGCACTTGGTACGGAATTTTTTGCGCTGGAGGCTCCCGCCTGGCAGGAAAAGCGGCCGGATTGGTACCTGAATTCCCGCTCCGACTGGGAGAATATCTATGAGCGCCAGCGAATCGACCTTCTGGTCGAGGAAATGGAACAGCTGATCGAATTGCTCGAGCGCAAGACCGGGCGCCGGTTTGACGTCAGTCGTCTTGGCGATCTCATGGCGCGCATCAACGAACAGGAAGGTTACATTGCCGAGGCCGCGGAGTTGGTCGCAGCGGCCCGGCCGTGTCCGGTATCCATCGTTGACCAGATGCCCAACACCATGATTCCGCAGTGGCATCGAGGGTCCGACTGGGCGGTCGCCCATGCGCGCCGATTTAGGGATGAGGTGGCGGAGCGCGTCAGTGAAGGTACTGGAGTCGCGGAGCACGAGCGTCTGCGGCTGATGTGGATCGGAGCCGGCCTGTGGCATGACACCAGCTTCTATCAGGCCCTGGAACAGAAATGCGGGGCTGTGTTCGTGTGGTCAATGTATATGCCATTTGCCGGGCCGCAATATATCCGGGACGTCAGAGATGACCCCATGGCGGCACTCGCAAGCCGCATCTGTTCGATGAATGAGGTGCTTCACCTGCCTCCATGGATGAACGGCTGGATGGTGAGCGAGGCGCGACGCTTTGGTATAGATGCCGCCGTGATGCTGGTGCCACCAGACAATCGACTCTCACAGTCAGGCACCAAGCTCACGCAATCGGCGCTGCGCGAGGTCGGCGTCCCCGTGCTTCAGATCGATGCCGACATGGTCGATGCCCAGAACTGGAGCCACGGGCAGATGGTGTCGCTGGTTGAGGAGTTTCTCAAGGCCAACGGGTTGACATGATTCACGAATCTGCGCTTATCGGCATGGCCTGGGGCACGACCCGGTTTCGGGCGTTTCGAATCGGCGCCGATGGCCAGATTGGCCTCGATTGGCAAGTGTTGACGGCAATCGTCCAGCAAAATCTTAATGGCATCAATCGCTTAGCCCGCCGCTGACCTCGAGGGGACTAGCGAGATCCTTGAGTTGCAGCCTAAATCATCGTGCATTCGCGTGCGCCCTCACATCAACTTACCGCTGCCGGCCGATCTGCAATGGATGCGAGCAGCGCAGCTCACTTGAATAATTAGGGATAGTCAGTGAGAGTTGAATCGCCACTTTTGCTGCCGAATCCACGCTTATGAGTCCTTTGGTATTTATTAGCCACGCCAGTGCGGACCGTAAGCTGGCCGATGCAATTTGCGTTGCCCTGGAACTTCGCGGCATACCCTGCTGGATTGCGACGCGCGACGTGCCATTGGGCATGAACTTCGGAGACGAGATCGTCAGCGCAATTTCGCGCTGCAAAATCATGGTGCTCGTTTTTTCTGTCAATGCAAACAACTCCAACGAAATCAAGAAAGAAGTCGTTTTTGCAGGAAAATGCGGGCTTTCCGTCATTCCGTTGCGATTGGAGGATGTGGAACCCAAGGGCGCTTACGCCTTGGAGCTCGGTACCAGACAGTGGATTGACTTGTTCATCGATTGGGACAACGCGATCGACAAGCTCATAAGCCACATAAGGCAAGTCCTGGGTCATACCGGCAAGGGTGCCATCGATCCGCCGCCACCAGAAACGCAAGACGCCCCGCCGCAGTCTGCAGAGGCGTCCGGACCGAACCCGCCGGGCCGTCAAGGCTCGCAAGGCGTACCCGCGGCTGCAGCCACTGCACCTCCTGCCGCAATGCGGCAAGACCCATTTGCAGTCCCGCCACCCGCCGCGACAGCCTCCACCTCAGCCGCATCGAAGGCGCAGGATAATGCCGTGCCACGGCCGGGCGCGCAGCGAACCACCCCGGGCCGCGATTCGTCGCTGACGCCACCGGCTGCCGTCGTCGAGGACGTCAAGGGACAGCCAACGAGCAGACCACGCTGGGCGGTGCCAATCACCATCACCGCCATACTGGTTGCGGTGGTCATCGTGGTGCTGAGGTCGTTGGCGAGCAGGCCCCCTTCGACGGCCGCCAGTCCCGCGACGGGAGATTCCGCGAGCGAGTCTGCCACGAGCACGCCGCCGGTGGGCACAGAGTCGGGCACGTCGCCGACGGCGGCTTCACTGGTGTCGAAAGGTGATGCGAATTTCAAGCGCAGAGACTATGGAGACGCTCTGATCGCGTACCGGCAAGCGGCGCAGCAGGGTTCGGCTGACGCGGAGAGCAAGATCGGCGGGCTCTACCAAAGTGGGCTCGGGGTTCCCCAGGACTATTCACAGGCCATGTCCTGGTATCAGAAAGCGGCGGAGCACGGATCCGCCGCCGCAGAAAACAGCATTGGCTTTCTCAATCAAAAGGGTCTCGGCGTCGCCCAGGACTACGCGCAGGCCTTGAGTTGGTATGAAAAGGCCGCCGGGCACGGCTCTGCCGTAGCACAGTACAACCTCGGCTACGTCTACCAGAACAACTTGGGCGTAAGCCGCGATTACCCACAGGCCCTGGAGTGGTACCAGCGGGCCGCAAATCAGGGCATGCCCGCCGCCCAAAGCAGCATCGGATTTTTGTACCAAAAGGGTCTCGGTGTCAGCCAGGACTATGCACGGGCCATGATGTGGTACCAGAAGGCCGCGGCGCAGGGATTCGCCGACGCAGAAAACAGCATTGGTTTTCTTTACCAAAACGGGCTCGGAGTGAGTCAGGACTTTGCACAGGCCATGAGTTGGTACCAGAAGGCCGCGGGGCACGGATCAAGCACCGCGGCATACAACCTCGGCTATGTATACGAATTCCATCTGGGCGTTCCCCAGGATTACGGACAGGCCATGACGTGGTACCAGAAGGCGGCGAATCAGGGGCTGCCCGCTGCTCAAAACAGCGTTGGCTTTCTTTACCAGAAGGGATTCGGCGTCACGCAGGACTATGCACAGGCCATGACGTGGTACCAGAAGGCCGCAGAGCAGGGGTTGGCCATCGCGCAAACCAACATCGGCTTTCTTTATCATAACGGACTCGGAGTCAGTCAGGACTATGCACAGGCCATGGCGTGGTATCAGAAAGCCGCCCAGCAGCGCATGCCCACCGCAATTTTTGATATCGGGATCCTCTATGCATTCGGTCTGGGTGTACCAAAGGATTGTGGAAAAGCCCGTACATTCATGCTGGATGCAGCCAGCCTCGGCCTTGCCAATGCCAAGAGCTGGTTGAAGGCGCCGACAGGCAGGTGCGGCGCTCCCGTCAGGTGAGGCCCACGATGGTTCTGCCGCGCCACGCCCGGAAAAACCGGGACTCTCAGAACTAGGGTGCCACCCAACCCATTATCGGCACCGAACTGATGGAGTTCTTCGGACTGCCCTGGATCACGCGATCGCTGTAGGATACGTATACGAGTACGTTGCGGCCGCGATCAAAGAAGCGCACCACATGCAGTTGCTTGAAAAGAAGGCTGCGCCGCTCATCGAAAACTGTCTCCCCATCCTGCAGATTACCCGTGATATGAATCTTACCGATCTGGCGACAGGCGATACTGACATCGCTGGTATCCTCGGCCACTCCCAGCGCACCTTTGATGCCGCCAGTTACCGCGCGGCTGATGTGGCAGGCAACCCCTTGCACTTTCGGATCGTCGAACCCGTCTACCGCGATTCGATCGTTGGGCCCCAATAACCGAAATCGCGTGCTCACCTGGCCTGTCGTACCCCGTTCCGGCCGACTCCAGATCCACAATGCGAGCGCGATCAACAGCACACCCGCACCTATTCCTACTATCTGGGCAATTTTTCGCATAGATCACTCACGGAGCAAATCTTCGATTCCCGCCAGAGCCGGTATGTGGAGCCGATATATGGAATAGAATATAGCGCAACGAGCAGGGGGATACGGCATGCGAATGATCTACAAGGCACTTCTGACCTGCGCAGTGGCAGCCACATCGGGTTGCGCCGGGTTGTCCCAACAGTCGAATATGGCCGCTACGGGAGCCGCAGGCGACTGGCCGACTTTCGGCGGCAGCAATACGCGAACCAATGCCAACATGGCCCCGACGAAGATCACCGCGGCCAACGTGGGCACCATGCTGCGCCAGCAGGTGAAGATTTCCGCGCCCATCGATGCCGGACTCATCTATCTGAGCGGCGTAAAGGTCAACGGCGCGGCGCACGACGTCTTCTTCGGCACCACCAATGTCGGCAGGACCGTGGCGATCGACGCCAACGTTGGCGAGGTGCTGTGGGAGTATGCGGCTCCCGGTTTCGATGAAGCCGCTGCGGCGACCGGAGTCCCGACTGGCTCGCGGGGTCTGATCGTCAAGCAGATCACCAATTCGACACCGGTCGCGGATGCCAACCGGCAATACATCTATGCGGCTTCGGCGGATGGCAAGGTGACCAAGATCTCGATCGCCGATGGCAAGGCGGTATGGAGCACGGCGGTGACCCGGATGCCGATCCTGGAGAAGTTGGATTCGCCGCTGTCGTTCGTTCAGGGGAACGTGCTGGTGCCCACTGCCGGCTATGTCGGCGATACGCCCCCGTACCAGGGTCACGTCGCGGTGCTCGATGCAAAGACCGGGGCCATTCGCAAGGTATGGAATTCGCTCTGCAGCGATCGCGCCGAACTGCTCGAACCGGCGTCATGCCCTCAGGCCCAGTCCGCCATCTGGGGACGCGCCGGTATCGTGGTTGTGCCCGGCACGGGCAATCTGCTGTTCGCCACCGGCAACGGGCCGTGGGACGGCAAGACCGCATGGGGCGATGCAGTGATCATGCTGGACCCCAGCGCAACGAAGATGCTGGGCAACTGGACGACGACGAACAACGAGGAGCTGAACAAGAAGGATCAGGACGTGGGCTCCACCTCTCCCGTGCTGTTGGGCGACGGGTATTTTGCCCAGGGTGGAAAAGACGGGACCATCCGGCTCCTGAACATGAACGTCATCAAGGGCGCGGCGCCGCATCAGGGCGGGGAGCTGCAGGTCGTGGAGGTGCCTGGCAAGACGCAGCTGCTGTCCGGTTCCGCAACCGCGAAGATCGGCGGTACGACCTTCCTGTTCGCGTCCACCGGGCGGGGCGGCACTACGGCATGGACCTTCGGTGCGGACCACCAGCTCAAGGAAGCGTGGAAGAGCAAGACCGGTGGCAACACGCCGTTCTATGCGGGCGGCTTGCTGTACATCTATGATCCGGCGCCAAGGGGCGCCAAATTGCACGTCTTTGAGGCGCTCAGCGGCAATCCCGTTGCCGATCTCGACGCCGGCTCCGGACACTGGAACAGCGCTATCGTCGTGGGCAACCGCATCGCAATGCCCGAAGGTGCGATCAGCGGTTTTGGCTTTGCGGGCGGACGACGCCCCGGCCCCCCCGCTGCGCCCGGCGCACCTGCGGCGGCGGCCTCCCCTCCACCGCCGGCTCCACCGCCGGGACTGCAGCCCGGAATCGTCGACATCTGGCGCCTGCCGTAGTGGGAACGGGTGCCGGCAACGCTATTTCGCGCCGGCGACCCGGGACTGAAAGTAGGCGATGACGTTGACGCGATCCTTCTTCACCGGAATAGGCAGCGCCATCGTCGTGCCGGGCACCGTCGTCCCGGGATCCGTCAGAAAGCGATCCAGCGTTTCCAGGTTCCACACCAGTTTCGAATTCGTCAGCGCCGGGCTGTAGAGAAACCGGCTGTCCCCGACTCCCGCGGGCCGCCCGAACAGACCGATCAGGCTCGGACCTATTTCGCCACCGCCATCGCCGGGCTCGGCACTGTGACACTGCCTGCACGTCTGGGCGAAGTAAGCCTTGCCGGCGGCCGCATCGCCCGGGTCAGCCGCATAGGCGGCATTGCCGATCGCCAACACAATCAACGGCGCGGTGAAGATGCGAACCGACATGAAGTTTCCTTGGAAGTTGAAAGCTAAGGCCGTGGGCGAAGCCGACGGCGCGATCAAAACATGGTATTGGCGTGGGGGAGAGAATCCGGAATCGGTTGAATGACGTTCCAGTGCTCAACGATCTTGCCCGCTTCCAGCCGAAAAATGTCCACGCCGGCTTCACCGTTAATGGTCGGCCCGTCGAATGAACGGACATGTAAGGCAACCATGTCGCCCTCCACGAACACCCGCTTGATCTCAACGCGAAACTTCGGATATTGCTTCTCGATGCCGGCGAAGAACTCCCGCAGCCCCGCCGCTCCGTCCGATGCGTTGGGGTTGTGCTGGATATAGCGATCCCCCAGATGTCTGAATGCCGCCGCGTAATCACGACGGTTCACCCCGGCGTCGTAGAAGTCCAGGACCACGTCGCGGTTGCGCCGCTCCTGCTGCGTATATCGCTCATCCGGGCTTGCGCAGGTGTAACCGATCATGGTGGCTCTCCTTCGGTCAGATGATTCTTCAGAACATTGTGTTGGCGTTTTTCGCAGTCGACGGAACATCCTGCAGCACATCCCAGTGCTCGACGACCTTACCGTCCTCGATGCGGAAGATGTCGACCACCGCCTTTGTGCCAGGGCTGTTGTTGCCGCGGTTGTGCATCAGCACGTAGTCGCCGTCGGCGATGATGCGGACGAAGTCCACATGCAGGTCCGGAATATTCACCTTCGCCCACTCGACGAACTCACCGAGGCCTTCCGGCCCATCTGCCCCATACATGCTGTGCTGCCGGTAATACGGCCCTATGAAGGCGCGCGCGGTGGCGAAGTCCTTCTTGTTCAGGGCGAGGTCGTAGTATCGAGTGATGAGTTCCTTGTTACGCCGGGCCTGCTCGGTCCGCAATTCCTGCACTTTCCGGGAGTCCGACATCTCTGCTAGCTCCTGCAGCACTTGAGGCTGCCAAAATCTACGCGCCGGACTTTCTCCATGGAAGCTGCGACACGCTCGCCCCCGGGGTTATGAGTGCGGCCCCTTCACGGTCCACGCCTTCACGAACATTGCAGCGCGATGCCCCACGATATCAGCGCTCGTCCCTGGCGAATAAATTGCCGATCCGATGCCGAAGCCACCGGCACCCGCCGCAATATATGCGGCCATATTTGCGGTGGTAATGCCCCCCACCGGAAAGATCGGCAGCGATGCGGGCAATACGGCTCTCAACGCACGTACCACCTCCGGAGACGCGGATTCTGCCGGAAAGAGCTTCAATGCATCCGCTCCAGCGGCTATACCGGCAAGCGCTTCAGTGGGTGTCGCAAACCCGGGAACGCAAATCAGGTCGAGACCCTTGGCGGCCGTGATCACCCGGGGGTTGGTGTTCGGGGAAACGACCAGCTGCGCGCCGGCTTGATGAATGGCCACCACTTCGGATTCCGTGAGTACCGTACCGGCGCCGACGAGAAGTCGGCCGGCAAAATGCCTGCGCAGTTCGCTGATACTCTCAAGCGCATTCGGAGAGTTCAGGGGGACCTCGACGCACAGGAAACCCGCCTGGCTCAATGCTTGCGCCATGGCTACTGCCTCGCGCGGCGCCACGCCTCGCAGAATGGCAATCAGGGGCAGCTTGGCGAGGACCTGCTTCCACAGCGTGGCGCCGGAGAGCGTCATAGCGTCGCCACTCGAAGTTGCCAGAGCCGCCATAAGCCTTCGGCCACGGCGCCCTCGGCCTCAACGGGACGAACGTCGCGGAACCCGCACGCTGCCAGGGCGATTTGATAGAGGCTGGTGAGCTGGGTAGAGCCGATGACGATCACCGGGCAGTCCAGGCGCTGCCGGCGCGCCTCGGCGGACACTTCACTGCCGATCAGGATTCCCGACATATAGTGAACCAGCGCAGCCGGGGTCTTCTGCTCGAACAGCCCTTGCGTTCGAACACTGAAAAGCGAATGCAGCAAAGCGGGCTCCTCGACTCCCCAATGGACGCCGTCCAAAAATGACGCTTCGTCGAACTGACCACCAATCCCATCGTGCATAAGACGCCCCAGGATGGAGTGCTTCTGCAGCACCGCATAGATCTCGCCGGTCATGTAGGTGCGAAAGCTCTCGATGGTATCGGCTTGAACGAGCGTCCATTTGCTGTGGGTGCCGGGCGTGATCATGAGGGTCTGGCCAACCGAGGCCACTCCTGCAATTTGCGTTTCTTCCCCGCGCATGACGTCATAGATTTTACGCCCACCTCGCTCACCAAAAGCATTCTGATCATGCAGCGTGGAGACGCCGCCAACGATCCAGGCCGGGCCGTAACTGGTCTCGATGGGACCCAACGTGTTGGCGAGATCCTTCGCGCCTGCGGGACACGGCCGATACGGCACTTCGCGCCATCCCTGCCGGCTGCCGATCATGCCGCACATCAGCATCGGTAAACCCGATGGCCAGCCCGCCACGATGTCCCGCAGGACCCGGTCGAAGTCCCCAGCGCGAAGCTGCGCAACCCCGCAAGGGCTTGCGCGGCGATCCAGGATCTGGCCGTCGATGCCGATTTGAAATACTCTCAGCCGGGTGGTGCCCCAATCGACGCCAATCAGCGCGGAACTGTTCGTGCTCATGTTACCGTCTTTGATTATGCAGCCCCCAAACGCACTATATAAGCACCTGCGGCAAAAAATCCGGCACGACAGCCTCCATCGGCACCGTCAAGTCATAAGACTTCTCCTGAATGCGCAGCGCCAGTAAAGTAGTGCCCATACCCATCCGTCACGCCCGATCGACCAGCCGCGGAGCCCACGATGAGCAGAGCCAAAGCCATACGCCAGCAGATCTGGGAGCGATTGCGCCCGGTTGCCAAACCCGATTCGCGCTTTCATCTGGACTTCGCCAATGTCATTCCTGATTTTCTCGGCAGCGAGCTGGCAATACAGCGCCTGATCGCACAGCCATTTTACCGCGACTCACATTATGCGTTCGTGGCTCCGGACAACGGGCTGGCGGAGTTGCGTCGCCGCATGCTGGATGACGGCAAGACCCTGCTGGTCTCGACTTACGGAATCCATCGTGGTTTCGTGCTGCTTGAACCGGCACGGATCGCCCGCAATCAGACACTTTTCGCCTCCTGGCTCGACGGCCTGGAATATTTCGGCAGCCGTATATCCCTTGAGGAGATCGCGAACCGGGGCCGATTCGACTTCATGGCGACCGGCGCTTCCGCGGTCTCTGTGAACGGCGTGCGATTCGGCAAGGGCCATGGCTTCTTTGATCTGGAATGGGGCATGTTCACCGACATTGCCGTCGCCGACGAACGCACGCGGGTCATCGCCGTGGTGCATGACGTACAGGTGGTCGAAGAAAACCTCGATCCCAGCGAGACCGATATTCTGGTGGATGCCATCGCAACGCCCACGCGTTACTTCGACGTCAAGCGCGGTCAAAGACCCAAGGGCATCAAGTGGGAGTTGCTCGAACCGGAGCAGCTCTCGGCCACACCACCCCTGCAGGAATTGCGGCGCATGCAGGGCCGCACATCGGACGAGTGAGGTGGGCACCGCGGGTCGACGGAACTGCGCGAGCCCCTACCGCGACCAAATCGTCCGGGCTGCCGACATGGCCGCGCCCCCGGCCGCGCCCTACGCGCACCACTACGCCTTTCGGCTTCCGGACGGCGACTGGGTGCAGCTACCGCTTCTCCCGCTGCCTCCGGATGCGACGACTGCCATTGTCAGTCTTTGCATCACCGAGAACTCCTTCGACCTGGAAGACCGACTCAGCACGGCCATGGCAGGGCTCGCCCGCGAATTGCGGCCCGACGTTATCGTCGGAATGCCGACTCTGGGACTGGTGCTGGCAGCAGCGGTCGCCAAAAAGCTCGGGCATCCCTACTACGTACCCTTGAGCTATTCGCGCAAGTTCTGGTTCGACGACGCCTTGTCCGTGTCCGTGAATTCCATTACATCGCCCGGCCCCGAGAAAAAGGTCTACCTCGATCCACGGCTCCTCGAGCGTCTCGAGGGCAAACGTGTGGTGATTGTCGATGACGTCATCTCGACCGGGACAACGATCCTCGCGCAGCTGGCGCTGATGGGGATAATTGGCATTCGGGTGGAAGGTATCGTCACGGCGATGCAGGAGTCGCGAGTGTGGATGAAACGGCTCGCTGCGGCCGATCCGACTTACCCGCAGCGGGTTCACTCCGTGCTCCGGAGCCCTCTGTTCACACGTTCGGGCGCAGGTTGGATTCCTGATCCCTCCACCATGCCTGATCCGATCGAACCCGGTGGCCGCTGAAGGTGGCATACAATCGCCTCACTGCGAATGGTTCCAAGCGGGTGGCAAGTTGATCCAAGTTGGAGCGGAACCGTCGTGCGTGCTTCCCATTGGGGCACCCCCCACGTCATCCGGGTGCAGCGGCTGACCCTCGATCGAATGCGAGTGACGGCATGAGCCTTGCACCAGCCGAGGTGAGTGGTAGCGCCAGGTCAGTACAGGAAGTTACAGGGGATTGAGGGCATGCCTGAAGTAGAACCGACCATTGCACATGGGAACGAGGTCTTCCGCATCGAGGTGCGCGGCTTCGACCATATTCCGGAATCGGAACGCAATATGTCCCTGCGGCAGGTCGACGATATCTGGGTCGGCACGAGCGTCAATCTTCTCTCATTCGCGTTGGGTGCCCTCACGATCACTGTGGGCCTGAATCTTTGGCTCGCATTCCTGGCCTGCATCGTCGGAACGCTGGGCTATGCCCTCATCGCGATCGGATCGATAGCAACGGTGCGGGCCGGTCTGCCCGTGAGCATTCTGGCCCGTGGTGCATTCGGCCTCAGAGGCAACTGGATCAACGCTTTCCTCTCCTGGGTGGCGTCGGTCGTCTTCGAAGTGATCAACACCGTATTCGGTGTCGAGGCAGTATTGGCACTATTCAAAGTGCTGGGTTGGAGCGAGCCTGGCAACTCCGGCAAGCTGCTGGCGGTGGTGCTGCAGCTGGTGCTGTGTGGCGGCATTGCGGTTCTGGGCCATGCGACGATGGCGTGGTTCCAGCGGATTTTTGCCGTGGTCGTCGGGGTGGCGCTCCTGCTGGTGATGGGATTTACGCTGCCGCAGGTCAATTGGGCTCATGCGGCCCAACCCCACGCACCTCTTACGACCGCCACCGCGCTGGCTGCATTCCTCGCAGCGACCGCGATAATCGCCTCCAATCCCCTGTCCTTCCTGTTCAATGGGCCGGACTGGGTTCGATACCTGCCCTCGCGGACGCCTCGGGGAGCGATTTTCCTGCGCGTCTTCCGGGCGAGTTTCCTACCCTCGCTGCTGCTGACAATGATGGGCGCCTACTGCGCAACGCTCGGCGACATGTCGGATCCGGTTGCCGGCCTGAAGCCGTTCATTCCGGGCTGGCTGTTCATGGTCTACATCATCGCGGTCATCGGGGGTTCGCTCGCCAACAACGTGCCCACCTATTATTCCTCGGGGCTGACGCTGCAGGCGCTGGGACTGAACGTACACCGGTACGTGGCCACCGCCATGGACGTCATCGTGTCTACCTTGATCGCGCTGTACGTCATTTTTGTCCAGGATTTCACCATGGCCCTGAATGACTTCATTGCCCTGCTCATCATGTGGGTGGGACCTTTCGGTGGAGTGTGGATCGCTGATGCATATCTGCGGCGCGGTCAGTACGACGGTCTGGCCATTCACGGGCGTGGCGCCTTCCCCGCCCGCTATTGGGGCTGGCACGGCTTGAGCCCAGCCGGCGGTGTCGCCCTGGCAATCGGCATGCTGGCCTCGGCGCTGACCATGAGATCCCCTCTTTATGACGGACCAGTGGCCCGCGCGCTCGGCGGCGCAGATCTGAGTTGGGTGCTGGGATTTCCGCTGTCCGCAGTGGTGTTTGTCGCCCTGGCCAAGCTCAAAGCTCGCCGGGTGGCCACAGTGTCCGCCGCGACGATCTCTCACCTCTGATAGGACAGCCGGCAGGTCGACCTATTGCAATGCCGATGCGCCGGTGCCGGCGGCTGGATCCTCCCAGCCGCCACCCAGCGCCTTGTACAGCGATACCAAATCTGTCAATTGGGTGGCGCGGGCTGCCACACTGGCCTGGTCGGTCAGGCTGTAATCGGACTGCGCGTCGAGCAGATTCAGCAGATCGTCCTCGCCTGCATGGTAGCGCTGCCGGGCCAACTCCAGCGCCTTGGCCGAGGCGGCCCGCGCCGCATCGAGATCCGCGAGCTGCGAGGTGGCCGCGGCATAGCGGTTGAGCGCCGTTTCACTGTCGCTCAGTGCACTCAGCACGGCCTTTTCATAGCGCGCCGCGGCCTCATCCGCCCGGGCATCGGCGGCGCGGATTTGCGCCCGGATCCGGCCGGCCGAGAAAATCGGCCAGGAAAGGCTCGGCCCGTACTGGTAGCGCTGGCTCAATTCGGAGGTCAGGTCACCGGTGTGTTGTGCCTGCACGCCGATCGCGCCGATCAGGGAGATCTTCGGAAACAGGTCAGCGGTGGCGACGCCGATATCGGCGGTACTGGCGGCCAGATCCCGTTCCGCCTGCCGCACATCCGGACGTCGCCGCAGAAGCTCCGACCGCAGGCCGGCGCCAATGCCAGGTGGAGTCGTGGGCCAGGCGGCGGACTGATCGGCCAGCGCGATCAGTGCCTCCGGCGGGCGGCCCGTCAGCAGTGCGAGGCTGTAGGCGGCGGCGCGTGCGTCCGATTGCAGCCCGGCGAGCTCGCTTACTACCGTTCGGGCCTGTGACTCGGCGCGCGCCTGATCGAAGGCTGAGGCATCGCCAGCCTTATAACGCAGTTCCACCAGCGCGGCGGTATCGGTGCGCGCCCGAGCATCAACCTGGGCGCTGGCGAGGCGCGCCTGGGCGCTGCGCAGATCGATGTAGGTGTGGGCCACCTCGGCGATGATTTCGAGCTTAAGAGATCGGGCGGCCTCCAGCGCGGCGGCCGAACGGGCGTTGGCGGCTTCGAGGCTGCGGCGGTTGCCGCCCCAGAAGTCGATCTCCCAGCTTGCGTCGAAGCCGGCATCGAACAGGTTAAAGGTCCGCGCGAAATTGGGAATGCTGCGCACCGGGATCTCGCCATTGGCGCTGAGTTCGTTCCGCGCCGCCGAAGCGCTGGCGTTGAGTTGCGGGAACAGGCCACCGACGGCAGCGTCGCGATTGGCCCGCGCCTCCCGAATCTGGGCTTCGGCGACGACGAGATCGAGATTATGAGCCGCGGCGGCGGCCAACAGGTCGGTCAACACCGGATCACCCAGGCGTCGCCACCAGGCCGGATCGACCGGCGCCGTCGAGGCCGACTCGCTCCAATTCACGGCCATCGCGACTTCGGGGGGCTTTTTGTAGTCCGGGCCGACGGTGCAGCCGGCCAGTGCGAAGAGCGGGACAGCAAGGAGAGATGTAAAGCGCATGGGTTTCATTCCAGCTTGGAACGGAAGAGCAGCGCCGCGCTGGTCAGGGCGACCGCGGCGATGACCAGCAGGGGCCACAGGTTGGCAAGCACATCGCCGAGCGGCATGCTTTTCAGAAACAGTCCTTCGATGATGACCAGGAAATGCGCCAGCGGATTGGCCTGCGCGATGACCTGAAGCCAGCCTGGCATGTTGTCGATCGGGGCGGCATAGCCGGACAGGATGATCAGCGGGATAGTCGTCAGGAACATGCCGAGAAAGGCCTGCTGCTGCGTGCGCGCCAAAATGGAGACCAGCAAGCCGATCCCGATCAGCGCGATAAGGTAGACGAACAGGGCCAGATAGAAGATCAGGATCGAACCGGTGAAGGGCACGCCGAACACATTCGGGATCAGCAGCAGATAGATCGTGGCATTGAATGTCCCGAGCAGGAGCGCGGGGGTGACCTTGCCGGCAAGGATTTCATAGGTGCGCAGCGGCGACACCAGCAGCTGGTCGAACGTGCCAAGTTCACGCTCGCGCGCGACGGACTGGCTCGTAACGGACAGCACTGACAGCGCCGCGATGGTGACGATCAGGGCCGGCATGGTGAACCAGAGGTAGTCGAGGTTCGGGTTAAACCAGTTGGTCACGATGCTGCCACCGGGTATCTGTGGACTGGCCAGGATCCCGGCCCCGACGCCGGCGACGATCTGTCCGAGATAGCCATTGACGATCTGGGCGGCATTGGACCGCCGGCCGTCGAACACGAGTTGGACCTGCGCCGGCCGGTGTGCGGCGACATCGCGCGAAAAATTGGCATCGAAGCTCATGACGGCGATGACTTCGCGGTTGTCGATTGCCCGGGCCACTGCCTGGGGTGAGTCCAGACGCACCAGATGCCTGACATTGGGGCTTCCCGCCGCAGCGTCGATGACCTCACGGCTCCGAGCGCCGCGATCCTGGTCATAGATGCCAAGCGTGATGTTCTTCACCTCAAGCGTCGAGGCGAAACCGAACAGGAACAGCTGCAGCAACGGCGGGACGATGAGCGTGATTCGGGCTCGCGGATCGCGCAACACCGCCCAGAGCTCCTTGACGATCATCGCCTTGAGACGCAGCCGGGAGGAGGTGTTCATGCAATCCGCCGCCGCGTGACCCGGCTGGTCGCCAGGAAGAACACCAGGCCGAAGCCCAGCATGGCCAGGATATTGGGCAGGAACAGTGGCCAGATATCGCCGGCCAGAAAGACGCTCTGCAGCAGCGGCATCAGATACCGCACCGGCACGGCATAGGTGAGAATCTGAACCCAGCCTGGCATCGAGCTGATTTCGTACAGGAAGCCCGACAGCAGCAGCGCGGGCAGGAAGGCCGTGAGCAGGGCAATCTGGCTGGCAACGAACTGATTCTTCGTCGCGGCCGAGATGAACAGGCCCTGGCCCAGCGCCGGAACGAGGAACGCGGAGACGATGAGCAGCAGGGCCGGCGCTGATCCACGGAACGGTACGCCGAAGACGGTGACCGCCAGAACCGTACAGATGAAGGCCGAGGCGAGACCCAACAGGAAATATGGGATGACCTTGGTGGCGATGAACTCGACCATGCTCAGCGGCGTTGCCATCAACGCCTCCATCGTCCCGCGCTCCCATTCGCGGGCGATCACCAGCGCGGTCAGCAAGGTTCCGATGATGGTGAGCACGATCGCCATCGAGCCTGGGACCAGGAAGAAGCGGCTGGTCAGCTCTGGATTGAACCAATAGCGCGCATCGGTCTCGATGGGAGCCGCGGCGAGCGGGCGGCCTTTTTCGGCCACCTGCCCGGCCGCCCATGTCTGGCGCACACCCTCGGCATAGGCGGCCACGAAGCTCGCGGTGTTTGGCAAGGATCCGTCGGTAATCACCTCAATGCTGGCGGCGTCGCTGGCCGTCAGGCGTCCGAAATCCTGCGGGATCACCACGATACCGCGCACGCGGCCGGCGACGAGATCGGTTTTAAGCGGTGCGACGCTGTTGCTCGTCTGCACGTCAAACCAGCGCGAACTGCGGTAGGCGCTTTCCAGACTGAGGGCGGCATCGCTGTTGTCCAGCATCGCAAGTCCGATGCGGGTCCGCGCAGTGTCCAGGTTCACGGCATAGCCGAACAGGAACAACAGGAACGGCGGTAGCGCGAAGGCGATGAGCAAGGAAGCCGGATCGCGCAGGATCTGCAGCGATTCTTTGCTCAGCATGGCGACGAAGCGGCGCGAATTGAACACTCTCATGCCGCCTCCTGCTCGCGCTTGCTGTCGGAGTCCTTCAGCAATGCAATGAAGGCTTCTTCGAGCGTCGGGTCCGGCGGCGCGCCCAGAGCATGGGCCTTACCCTTGAGCTCATCCGGGCTACCGATTGCGATCGCTTGCGCGCGATAGATCAGCGCAATGCTGTCGCAATATTCGGCCTCGTCCATGAAATGGGTGGTGACCAGCACGGTCACCCCCTTCTCGACCAGTCCATTGATGTGGCTCCAGAATTCCCGTCGCACGATCGGGTCAACCCCGGAAGTGGGCTCATCCAGAAACAGGACCGGGGGCTGGTGCATGACGGCGCACGCCAGCGCCAGGCGCTGCTTGAAGCCTAGGGGCAAAGCGCCGCTGTTGTCGTTCACGTATGGCTCGAGGTGGAAAATCCCGATGGAGCGCTCGATTGCATCTTTGCGCCGCTGGCCATCCAGCCCGTATGTGCCGGAGAAGAAATCCAGGTTCTGCCGCACACTCAGGTCGCCATACAACGAGAATTTCTGCGCCATGTACCCCAACGATTGACGTGCATCGGCGCGAGCGGTCCGCAGATCGAAGCCGGCGACCGTGCCGTTGCCCGAGGTTGGGGTGAGCAGGCCGCACAGCATTTTGAAGGTGGTTGACTTGCCAGCCCCGTTGGGGCCCAGAAGGCCGAAAATCTGGCCACGCCGCGCCGCGAAGCTGATGTGGTCGGCTGCCGTGAAATCACCGAAGGTCTTGGTCAGGCCGTCGGCGATGATCACCGGCTTATCGGTAGCGGCGACGCGCGCATACGCTGCCGCGAGCAGACTGGTTCCCGGCGGGCCCCCGCCCAGGACATCGACGTACGCGTCTTCGAAGCGCGGCTTGACCGGACTGGCCTGCCGTGTCAGGTCACCCAATACGGATGCTTCCAGCTGTGCAGCGCGCATCAGCAGACGCACCGAGGCGCCCTGGATTACGCCGTCCAAGACGGATTTCTGATCGAGTGCCTGACGCAAAACGGCGCGGCGCTGATCCGCCGGGACGGGCACGCGGAAGACGCGCCCCGCCACCCGCCTGGTCAGATCGCCCGGCGGCCCGGCATGAAGCAGCCTGCCCTCATGCAGCAGGTACACGGTATCGCACCGCTCGGCCTCATCGAGATAGGCAGTGGACCAAAGTACGCCAACCCCCTCACCGATCAGAGCCTTTACCATTTCCCACAGCTCGCGCCGCGACACCGGGTCCACCCCGACGCTGGGCTCATCCAGCAGCAGCAGCTTCGGCCGCTTCAACAATGCGCAGGCGACGCCGAGCTTCTGCTTCATGCCACCCGAGAGCTTGCCAGCCAGCCGATCCCCGAAGCGCTTCAGATCCGTGAATTGCAGTAGCCGGTCGAAACTCGCCGCACGTTCCGGTTCGATCAGGTTTCGCAGATCGGCATACAGCTGCAAATTCTCGATGACGGTCAGGTCTTCGTAGAGGCCGAAGCGCTGTGGCATATATCCAATCTGCGCGCGATCGGCGAGGAGCGCCGGGCGTCCAAGCACGCTGACCTCGCCCGCATCCGGGGCGATCAGGCCAGCGAGAATGCGGATGGTGGTGGTCTTCCCGGCGCCATCCGGTCCAACCAGTCCCGTCATGCGGCCGGCCTCGATCGTCAGTTCGATTCCGTCCAAGGCGGCCGCGCCGGTCTTGCGGAACCGCTTGGTGAGACCGTGTGCCTGGGCGACGGCCTCACTCATCTCATTGCACCGCGCCGCGTACCGGGCGGGCGGTGGGAATGCGAACGGTGACCGGCTGGCCCTGCCGCAGGCCGTCGTCCGGATCATCGACGATGACGCGCAGGCGAAAAACCAAGTCGGTCCGCAGATCCTGCGTCTGCACCGTCTTAGGCGTGAATTCGGCGGTGGGGGCGATATAGCCGATGGAACCATGATAGATCTTGGAGTTACTGTCTGTGGTCACCTCCACGGCCATTCCCGGTGAGATGCGCCCGAGGTCGGATTCATCGACATAGGCCCGCACCCGCATCGGCCGATCGATCGTCAATGTCAGCACGGTCTCGCCGGCCTGCACGATGGCACCGGGTTCGCGAGCGCGCGTCAGTATCACGCCGGCGTTGGGCGCATGCAGTTCCGAATCGGCGATATCAGTGGCGGTCTTGTCGCGCTGCGCGATGGCCTGGGCACGTTGCGCCACCGCGGCAGCGATATCCTCGGGCCGGGCACCGGCGCGTTGTAGCGAGAGGGCCTGTTGGGCAGCTCTGACCTGCGCCTGGGCCGACAGGAACTGGCTGCGTGAGGATTCGAAAACCGATTGGCTGACGGCGCCGCTGGCTATCAGATCGGTGCGCCGTTTGAAATCGTCCTGGGCCCGGGCCAGCTGCGCCGTGAGGTCGGCCAATCGGGCATCGGCCTGGGCAATATCCTGGGTCCGGTTGCCATTGCGCTGCTTGTCGAGCAGCGCCATCGCGGAGGCGATTTCCGCCTCATTGGCCGCCAGCTGGTCCCGCAAAGGTCGCGTATCCAGCGACGCCAGCAGGTCGCCGGCCGCAACGTGCGCCCCCTCTTCGTAGGGTATCGACTCGATTCGTCCGGCCACACGGAAGCCGAGATCAACCTGACGGATATCGACATTTCCGCTCAGAGCCAGCTCCTTGGCGTGGTGCGCGCCGAACAGCCCGAAACCCCTGCTGAGAAGCGCTGCGATCAATAGCGCGGCGATTGCGCCTATTGCGATGATGCGTGTTCGGGTCATGAGTCGGTGCCTTTCTCCAGATCCGCAAGGATCGCGTTGACATGAGCAAGTACAACGGCACGAACAGCGCTGATCTCGGCCGCGCCAACGGACTGCCACCCGGTGGCCCGCAGGAGTGTTGCCCGGGCAAAGCGGAACGCCAGTACTTGCCCAAACAGCGCCACGGTACGGATTCGCACCTGATCATGGGTGAGACGGTTTGCGGCAACCCGCTGCAGCAGCTGGTGCATGCGCTCGATCACGGGCTGCATTGCGTCGTCGAACAGGATTGCGAAGGCAGGCGTGGGATTCATCTGCTCGCGCACGATGAAGCGCGCGGTTGGCGCGATATCGTCGTTCATCATGATGGCGACGAAGCCGCCCAGCATCGCGAGAATGGCGGTGCGTGCCTCGGCGGCGCCGCCCGATTCGCTGCAAGCCGCCCGCGCCAGCTCCAGCAATGGGGCGGTGCGCTCCCGCATCTCGGCAGCGATGCGCCGGGCGCAGGCAAGATAGAGGCCTTCCTTACCGCCGAAGTGATAGGTGATCGCCGACATTTGCGCGCCGGCGGCATCCGCGAGTGCGCGCGTGCCGACGGCGTTCATGCCCTCGCGACCAAACAGGTCGATGGCGACATCGATGAGTCGGGCGTCGGTCAGTGGATTTGCCATGGGCGAACATTAGTTCGTTCGAATGAACATTACAAGGTCCCGGGCAACCCTACACACCTTTCAGCATATATTTATTGTTTTACGAAAAGTATTTGGTATATTTCCCTCATTCACTCAATGTTCGTTCAAGGGGACCACGTGGAAACCGCTATCGATCTCGCGCCCGAGGCTCGGGCACTGCAGCGAATTCGCACCGTCAGCCAGCCGATCAGGATTCTGATTTCGCTCGTGCTCGCCTTGGCTATCGTGGTCCCTATTTTCCAGGTCGTGGTCGTGCTGTTCCTGGCCAATCATCTCGGTTCGTTTCGCGCCTTCGTCAGTTTCGGCGCGGGCGGTGTCGGCCTGAATGTGGCCAATGCTGACCAGCAACTGCACCTGCAAGGCCTGGCGCAAATCCCGCTCGACACTCTCAGCATTGCGCAGCGCCTCATCGTCGCTGCGCTCGACGGCCTGTGTGCAACATGCACCGCGCTCGCTTTGATCCATCTTCGCAGCCTCTTTGTTCTGTATTCCCGCGGCGTGGTCTTCGCCGCAAACAATATCCGACATATCAAGCGCTTCGGCATGTGGTTGGTGGTGGCCGCGATAGCCATCAACCTGGCGGGCCGATTGTTTGTATGGACTACGCACGCGGCCATCTTCGGTACCGCTAACGCCGCGTTGATCGTGGTGCTGGGCGCCATGATCTACGTGATCGCGTACGTGATGGAGTTGGGGAGGCAAGCAGATCTTGAGAGAAAGGACTTCCTCTAATGCCAATAGTAATGCGACTGGACGTCATGCTGGCCAAACGAAAAATGCGTTCCAACGTGCTGGCCGAGGCAATCGGCATGACCGAATCGAACCTGTCGCTATTGAAGGCCGGGAAGGTGCGCGGGGTGCGCTTCACGACACTTGAGGCGATCTGTCGATTTCTCGACTGCCAGCCCGGAGACCTTCTTGAGTACGAACCGGCTGAGAAAACGCAAGGCGAGCCGGCCGAGACCCGCTAGGTGCCCCCTGCGCCTGAAGGAGCAAGACAATGAAGTTCTTCGGATTGATCTGTGCGGGGTTGCGCCGCAAGCGAGCGCGCACCATCTTCACGTTTCTGTCGATCCTGGCCGCTTTCCTATTGTTCGGCGTGCTCCAGGGAGTGAACTCCACCTTCAATCGATTGGCCGATACGGGTCGCCTCGACGTTCTGTTGACGACAAATCCAATTGGCCTACCGATTCCGCTGGCCGAATTGCCGCAGATTCAGAAGATTCCGGGTGTTTCGGCCGTGACTTATCGCTCCGGGTTCCTCGGCTACTTCCAGTCCGTAGCAAACCTGGTGCCGGTTTTTGCCGTGGATCCGCAGAACGCCGTGCTGACGCTACCTGCTGATTCCGCAATAACGGCTGCCGATCTGAACGAATTCAGGCATACGAGAACCGGTGTCCTGGTATCGGCGCGACTTGCCCAGCGGCTGCACTGGAAGGTCGGCGACCATGTGCCCGTGCAGGGGCTGAATGTACGCAAGAAAGACGGCAGTGCGGTTTGGACCTTCGATATCGTAGGTATCTACCCAAGCCGGAGCAGCGCGCCACAACAGCTGGCTTTGCTGATGAACTATCTGTATTTCGACGCGGAGCGTCTCGGCGGCAACGGTACCGTCCAGCTCTACGTCGAAAAGGTCACGGACGCGTCCGCTGCAACGGCGATCGCCAATGACATTGACGATCGGTTCGTCAATTCAGGCAGTCCGACCCACACGGATACGGAGAGAGGGTATCTGCAGACTTCGCTCGCCGAAATCGGCGATCTGGAGTTCTTTGTTGATGCCATCGTCGGCTCGGCTTTTGCGATGCTGCTCTTGCTCACCGGAAGCACCATGATGCAATCCTATCGCGAGAGGGTTGCGGAATTCGCGGTCCTGAAGTCGATTGGCTTCTCGGATGGCACACTCGCGACACTGGTTCTGTGCGAAGCCGTGCTGCTTTGCACGGGTGCCGCTGCCACCGGCCTGCTCGCGGCCTCCGCGCTGCTGCGGGCGATAGGTGGCATGAGCGGCGGCGATATCCCGTCCATCACACTGCCGGGAGTGGTGTTTTTCTACGGGGTCACCGCCGCCGTGACGATCGCGCTCGCCAGCACGCTTCCGGCGGCGTGGCGCACCAAGCGCCTCAGCATTGTCGATGCATTGGCCGTGCGCTAACAGCAGACCTCATATGAATTCATTGCGTCAAATCGTTGCCGTCTCGAGTATGAATCTTCTCAGCCTGCCGCAGCGCCTGGGCGCATCCTACGTGATGATCATCGGCACGGCAGGAACGGTCGCCGTCTTGATCAGCGTCCTGGCCATGGGAGTGGGTTTCGCGCGCACCGTGGCGGGCGCCGGACGTGCGGATCGCGTCATCATCGTCTCAGCGGGAGCCGTGAATGAGGCCACGAGCAGCATTTCACGAGAAGAGGTCACGAGGATCGTCACCGCTCCCGGAATCAAGCGCGACGCGTCCGGCGCCCCGATTGCCGATGCCGGGCTGATGGTCCAGTTCCAGGTGTCGCGCAAAAGCAATCATAAACCCGTCAGCGTTGCCCTGCGCGGGACCGGGAAGTCCCTCGTGACGCTGCGGCCGGAAATCCAGATTTTCGAAGGACGGAGGTTTCGGCCGGGACTGCATGAAATCATTGTCGGCCGAACCGCCCAGGCACAATACCAAGGTCTCGAGGTGGGCAGTCACGTCGCTTTTGCGGGCGGGGACTGGAGCGTCGTTGGAATTTTCAGAAGCGTTGGCACCAGTTCGCTCGACTCGGGTGCAATGGCGGATGCCGAGACGCTGATGACGGCGTACCACCACAACTGGTTCAATAGCGTCACTGCCCTTCTCGACGGACCCGCTGCGCTTGATCAGCTGAAGGGCGCGCTCGCCGCGGATGTGGCGCTGCACGTCGAAGCACAGCGCGAATCGGAGTATCTCGCCTCTGAATCGCGCGGGCTGAACGCAGTACTGAAGTTCATCGGGTACTTCGTCGGCGGGATGATGGCGGTGGGAGCAGTCTTCAGTGCGCTCAACACGATGTATGGAGCCGTCAGTTCGCGGTCGGTCGAAATTGCGACGCTGCGCGCGGTTGGGTTCGGCGCAGGAGCGGTGGTGATATCAGTGCTGGCAGAGGCGTTGATGTTGGCGATAGTCGGCGCAATCATTGGCTCACTACTGGCCTGGCTCCTGTTTGACGGTCACGTGGCCAGCCTCGGAGCCGGCGGTGGCGGAACACAGATAGCATTCGCATTGGCTGTGACACCGGGTCTGGTGGCGTTGGGTATCATCTGGGCGTTCGTCGTGGGCTCCATCGGCGGCCTGTTGCCGGCGTTCCGGGCGGCGCGCATGCCGGTGGCAAAAGTCCTCATGTCTGTGGCAAGGTAAGGAAGCCGTCAGGGGCGCTTGGCCAGCAGATTGCGGATTTCCTCAAGCAGGACTTCCTGACGCGGCGGTGGCGCATCGGCAGGCGGGGCCGGCGGCTTCTTCAGCTTATTGATGCCCTTGATGGCCATGAAAATCACGATGGCGATCACCAGGAAATCGAAAATTGTCTGGAAGAATGCGCCGTACTTGAGCAGCACAGGCGCGCCTTTTGGATCGGTGCCCAGGGTCACGGCAAGATCGCTGAAATTGATGCCGCCGATCAGCAGTCCCAGCGGCGGCATGATGATGTCGCCGACAAACGAGGAGACGATCTTGCCGAATGCTGCGCCGATGATCACGCCGACCGCGAGATCAACGACATTACCCTTCATGGCAAATTCTTTAAATTCCGATCCGATGCTCATGGTGTGCTGTGTCTTCTTTTGGTAGTTGAACCAAGCTGCAAGGCGCCGGGGCTCGCCATGCACCCGGACGCCCTTAGGACTGCGCCGTACCCGTGGGTGTGAGGTGGTTGATCGCCGCTGGCAATGCTTCGGAGAGCTTTTGCGCCAGGTCCTGTGGATTCATGCCGAACTTTGCCGCAAGACCGGAGATCACGTCGCTGCCGAAGGCAGCATGCACCTGGTCAGGGGTGATGGCCTGATTGGGGCCGCTGCCGACCCACGAGCGCACCGTACCGCCCAGACCCTGGCTCTCCATCTGCGAGACGATACCCTGCACCCCGCCGTGCTTCTCGATCAGCCCATTGACCACGGTGGCCATTTCCCCACCGACCACTCCGCCCAGTATTCCATCGAAAAGTCCCATGCGAGTCTCCTGTTAGTTCTTTCGAACCGCGGCTCGAAGCTAGAGCGAATAGACCAGGTTAAGGGTCTCCAGCGTATCCAGTTTCTTGAGCCCGACGGGCGGCTTGGAATTGTCCTGAATCGCATAACCTGCCGCGAACGACAGCTTGGTAGATATCTTCACCGTGATGGCCAGCGCATTGGTGATCAACGTGTCGCTGGAGCCGCTCTCCACGAGCAGCTTGTCCGTCAATGTCGTGCTGCTCGTGAGCTTCTGGTCGTAGTCAAACCCGGCAGTGGCTACGGCCCCCTTTTCCGATTCCAGTGGAATTCGGTCTGTCACCTCGCCGGCGGGGTCCTTCACCAGATCCTCCGGGCGCAGCACCCGGTAGCCAACACCCAGCTGTGCACTGAGTTTCACTGAGTCGGTATCGAATATCTTGTAGCCCAGGCCACCCGTGCCACTGGCCTGGTATTGAAAGCCGCTGAACATGTCGTGCTGATAGCGCAGCCCGCCGAAGACGTACAGGTCCTTACTCAGGTCATAGTTGGATTGCCACGCGGTATCCCAGCGCTCCGCGGAGACGATGCCGGTGCTCTGGCCGTACAGTCCCCCCAGATGGAACTCGTGCTTCCACGGATCCTCCACCAAGGCCATGTCGATGGCGGCATTGGCAGACTTGGCATCTGAATTGCCTTCTGAAGACAGGTAACCGACCTGTCCCTTGCCCGTCCAGACACCCTGCGGCGGCGGCGAATCATCAGCCAGGGCCAGGACCGGTGCGAGACTCAACAAACACGAGAACAATGCCAGTCGCTTCATGAGGTAGGTGTCCATCAACTTCGTGGGTCACTTGCCGCAGGCTTTGCCATGATCCGGGCGATCGCCCTGGGCGACCGCCTCCGCTTCGCTCATGTACGTTCCGCTCTTGGTCTTGCCGTAGTAGCGATCCGATGGGCAGTGATACACCTTGGTGCTACTGTTGACCCAGACCTTGTCGGGCGCGCCCCCGGGGGCCGCGGTTGCCGCAGGCATCGGGGCGGCGGACTTCGCGACCGGCGCTGGGGCCGGTGCCGCAGGCGCGGCGGACGGCGTTACGACGGTCGCACCGGACGCTGCGGGTGTTCCATACCATGTCTGTACACCCTTATGCCCGTGACACGCGCCTTTCTTGGTCGGGCCCGACCAGTAGCTTCCGTCCTTGCAAAGTCCGGTGCTGCCGGAGGGAATATTTGCCGGGGTCTGAGCGATGCTCGCCGTCGCAAGCAGGAGGCCTGCGCCCAGGGATGTCAGTCGAAGCAGTCTCAGCATGGCGGAATCCTTGTGTCGTTGCGGTATTGCGCGGCGGCGAGTATTCGATAGTCGAATCGCCGAGACTGTAAAAAAGCGTCAAATGTGCCGCTGCACGGTTGGACTTCGACTCCGCAAACGCTATGAAAGAAGGGCTCCGGGTGTTCATGCGCCCGGGAGCACGGCCCCGATCTTGTACCGGGCATAGCACGCGTAACACGGGGCTGAGTATTGTGGATTCTGTTTGATGAGCTCTGCGTATAATCATTCCCCCATGCGGATTGCCTTTCTCGATGACGAATTCGATCAGGCAGAGCGAATCACATCGCTGCTCAGGGAGGCCGGTCACCATGTCCACTTATTCGGTCGTGGCAATGAACTTCTCAAAAGCCTGCTGAACGAGACCTACGAGCTGGTGCTGCTGGACTGGGAGGTGCCGGATCTGTCTGGTTATGAGGTTCTGCAGACCATCCGGGGTCGTATGAATCTTCAGGTCCCGGTGCTGTTCGTCACGCATCGGGACAGCGAGGCCGATGTCGTGCGCGCGTTGAATGCCGGCGCCGACGACTTCCTGATCAAGCCCCCCCGGGAACGGGAGCTGCTCGCACGAGTGGAAGCCATGAGCCGGCGACTGCATCAGCCGGCAGCTCAAGTCGATACCATCAAGGTCGCTCCCTTTCACATCGATCTGCAGCGCCGGCAAATCGAGCGGGATGGCAGGTCCCTCGAGCTGACCCGACGTGAATTCGACGTGGCCGCACTGCTTTTCAAGAGTATCGGCACCGTGCTTTCCCGAGGCTTCATCCTGGAGCGGGTCTGGGGCCGGGGCGACGCTGCTACGACTCGCACCGTAGACATGCACGTCTCCAGAGTGCGCAAGGTTTTGGGACTATCGGCGGCGATCGGGCTGCGGCTGATCGCGGTCTACGGATACGGGTACCGACTTGAACGTACCGGCGGGGATCCGCCGTGAGCGACGCTGGCACAGTCCGGCACGCCGCGGCTGGCGTGGTCGGCGCCATGCTGTGGATCGCCGCGGGACAGCCCCTCCTCGCGCAGAGCATCCCCGCGGACGGTGAGTTCATTTACCACACCCACGCGCGCGATACGCTGATCGGCGTGTGCCGTGTGCTGCTTAGCCAGCCGCAGCGCTGGCGCGAGGTGCAAAGACTCAACAGCATCGCCGAGCCCAGACGGATGCCAACCGGCACGGCGCTGCGCATCCCCTATTCATGGCTGAAGCTCAGCCCCGAAAGCGCCGTCGTTGCGCAGGTATCCGGCAGCGTGAGCAGCGCCGGCGCCAAAGTTTCGCCGGGGCAAGCGCTTGCGCAGGGCGCCACGATCCAGACGGGGTCAGACGGGTCGGTCACTCTCAATCTGGCGGACGGCTCGGTCATCACCTTGCAGAAATCAAGTGTCCTGAGCCTTGATGAGATGCAACAGGTCACCGGTGCAGCGGCCGCCCATGACTTGCGGTTGAAGCTGCATGCGGGCCGTGCCGAGATGGTCGTCAAGCCGCATCGGGATGTCGGGCGATTTGAGATCGAAACGCCGGTGGCAATCTCGGCAGTTCGCGGAACGGTCTTCCGCAGCGGCTACAACTCCGACGGGGACGATGCAACGACGGAAACACTCGACGGCACTGTCGGCGTTTCAAGCGGGGCCGCCCGAGTGTCCGTGAGCCAGGGTTTCGGCACCCGGGTCGATCGGGGCCAGCCTCCGGCGCTCCCGGTGGCGCTGCTGCCGGCCCCGGGTCTCACGGCGGTACCGGCGCGCGCCACCGATGCGACCCTGAGAGTGGAACTAACGCCGGTGGCCGGCGCAAAGGCTTATCGGGTGCAGCTGTCAACCGATGCGGATTTTCATGCGCTGACCGCCGATGAGGTCTCCGCCGCGCCCGTGCTCAGCTTTACAGGTCTTGCGGACGGTACGTACTGGCTGCGCGCACGTGCGATCGATCCGTCGGATATCGAAGGCGTCGATGCCACCAGGATGCTGGTCCGTCACCTGCTGCCCGCGGCGCCCGTTGCGATTGCCGCATTGGGACCGATGCTGAGCACCGGTGGGCAGGGCGATTTCGCGTGGCGCGCGGTTGCCACCGCCGCGTCCTACCACCTGCAGGTGGCCCGCGATCCCGGCTTCAGCGACCTTGCGCTCGAGCGGCCGCAAGTGCAGACGACGCGCCTCACCGAGGCCCTGCCGGATGGCCATTACTTCTGGCGTGTCGCGAGCGTCGACCTCTCCGGCGAGAACGGCGCCTGGAGCGACATTCAGAGTCTTACAATTGTGCCCGATCCGCCGCGGGTCGAACCACCGATAGTGGATTCCCATCTGCTCGCCGTGCGCTGGGAGGCTCGTGCGGGTGCGCAGTATCGCGTGCAGATTGCCCGGAACCCCGAATTCACGCAGATCCTGATCGACCGGTCCGTCAATGAGGCACTGCTGTCCCTCAAGCGCCCGCGCCCCGGCAACTACTACGCCCGCGTGCAAATCATCAATGGCGAGGGCGGCCCGGGCCGATTCGGGCCAACGCGACGATTCGAGGTGCCGGTGCCGCGCTGGGTGAAGATTCTGCTGCCGATCCTGGCCCTCTCGTCATTGCTGTGGTGAGTACGGCGCAATGGCGACACCCGTTCGTGCGCCAGTGGACTTGGCTGGTGGGCCTGATGCTGGCGGCCACGGCGCTGATGCAAATGACGGGGCTCTTCTGGCGTACGGATCTATCGCTCTACGACGCCGCCATGCCGACCAGGCCCGCGCCGGCCGATGTCGTTATCGTAGCCATTGATGAGGCCAGCATCACGCAGATTGGTCGCTGGCCCTGGCGGCGTGCCATTCACGCCGCATTGCTCGACCGCCTGCGTGCCGCGGGCGCGCGTGCCGTGGCGCTGGACCTTCTGTTCACCGAGCCCGATAACGAATCTCCACAGAGCGATGCGGCATTGGCGGCGGCCATGGCAAAGGGGCCGCCGACGGTCCTGCCGCTCATCGTGGAGCTGTCCGGACGTGGCCGGCTCCCCGCGGAGCGCCTGCCCATCCCCCTCCTGTTACGGCAGGCCGCGGGCATCGGCCACGTGAATCTCGAACTGGATCGCGACGGCGTCGCACGCAGCGTCTTTCTGCGAGAAGGCCTTGGCGCTCCCAATCGCCAACAGTTCGCCCTGGCGCTCCTGAACAGCGTCTCGAAGGCGGGACCCGAGCTGCTCAGCGGCGATCGCCACCCGGATCTGGCCGGTGCCCCCGAAGTCTGGGTCCGCGACTACCGGATGCTCATTCCCTTTCTCGGTCCACCCGGCCATTTCCAGCAGTTGTCGTATGTGGACGTACTGCGCGGGTCATTCAGTCCATCAGCCTTGCACGGCAAGTTGGTGCTGGTCGGCGTCACGGCGCAGGGATTCGGGGACGCCTACCCGACGCCCCGTTCCGGCGAAGGGTATGCAATGCCGGGCGTGGAGGTGAGCGCCAACATCCTTCAGGCATTGCGCGCCGGCAGCATAGTTCGCCAAGTCCCAACCGCTTTGGGAATGGCATTTGCCTTGGTCCCCATACTGGGGGTCGCGCTCGCCTTTCTACGCCTGTCACCGCGTGGCTCGCTGATCTTCACCGCATTGTGCTGGCTCGGCACGCTTGGCTTGTCTGCCGTGGCGCTGCGCCTGAGCGGCTGGTGGTGGCCTCCTGCATCCTCCCTCGCCACGCTGCTGGTGATGTATCCGCTGTGGAGCTGGCGCCGGCTGGAGGCAAAGCAGGCCTATCTCGAAGAAGAATTCGCGCGACTCGAGGCCGACCAGTCGCCCCTGCTTACTGACATACCACCCACTGACGCGGCCTCACAGCCCATTGCCTTCTTCGACCGGCGCATTGAACTTCTGCGCCGGGCAACGCAGCGCCTGCGCGATGTGCGTCAACTGCTGGCTGATACGATCAATTCACTTCCCGATGCCATGCTGCTGGTGGACCGCGAAGGACGGATCGCACTGGCAAACCCGGCTGCAGCGGCGCTATTCGGCTGCAACAGCGGCGCAGGCCTTGAGAATGCCTCGCTCGATGAGCATCTGTCATCCAAGGTCGGCGGTGGTGCCCTGACCCACGCGGCCCTGGCCGCCGGGGCGCCGCAGACCCTTGAAGCCGCCTTCAGGGATACGGCGCAGCATGTGCTGATCCGCAGCACACCCTTCTTCGGCGGCTCGTCGAACCGGCTCGGCACCATCATCGTGCTGGCCGACATCAGCGAATTGCGCGCCGCGCAGCGCGAGCGCGAGGACATCGTGCGTTTCCTGTCTCACGATATGAAGAGCCCGGCGTCATCGCTGCTCGGGCTGGCCCACCTGCAACGCGACCCGACGCTGGCTTTGCCTGCGGCTCAATTATCGCAGCGGCTGGACCTGCTCGCGCAACGCATGCTGACCCTGGTCGACGGGTTCATCGCACTCGCCCGCGCGGAGTCGGCGGATCCGACCGCGTTCAGTGAATTTGATCTTCGCGACGCAATTCAGGATGGTTACGATGAAGTGTGGGCCACGGCGGAGGTGCGCAAGATTCAAATCGTGGTCGAGTTGCCGGAAGACCCGATCATGATTCAGGGCGACCGACAACTTCTGGGCCGCGCGCTCGTGAATCTGCTCGCCAACGCGGTGAAGTTCTCACCGATCGGCAGCCGTGTTTGGATGACCTGCCTGCATGAAACAGCCGAGGCGGTCGTGACAATCCGCGACCAGGGACCGGGAATCAGTCCGAAGAATCGAGCGGCGCTCTTTCAGCGGTTTTCACGCGCCCGTCATGCGCATCCCGGCGATCCCGGAGGCACTGGGCTTGGATTGGCCTTCGTGCGCGTGGCGGCGCAAAAGCACAATGGCCGGGTCTGGATTGTTGAGGACAGCGACTCAGGAGCGGAATTCCGCCTCGCAGTTCCGAGTGTCGGAAACTCGCCTCCTCATGGCAGGCGCGTCGCGGAAGAAGGTTGATTCGAGCATGGAGACAGGTGCATGTTGATTTTGGCGAGACAAATCGGAGAGACGATCATGATAGGCACTCAAGTGACCGTTACGGTGCTGGAAGTCAACGGCAGAAAAGTGCGGCTAGGCATTGATGCGCCATCGACAGTACTGGTGCACCGTAAGGAAATTTTTGACCGTATCAATCAGGAAAAGTCAAAACTTCCTTGACCGAATGCACCAGGTCCGCAGTCCTCAATGGGCTGCTCGACGCGCCGTCGCGATCGTTACGGATGCCGTAGGTGACCGACGCCCTTGGGCAGCTCCATGAGCTCGAGTACATTGCCGTCGGGATCGACCAATGTCGCGGTCTTCAGCGGCATGCCCCCGATGGAAACCGAAGCCACGGCGCTCTTCATGGTTGCGCCCGCGGCTTGCGCGGCCTGCACCGCGGCGCTGATATCCGAGACATGGAAGATCGCGTGCGTAATCGGGTCAACGGCGGCGCCGGAATCGCGATGCGCCAGGAGAAATTCGGGCGATGAGCCGGCTTTGGCTGCCGCGACCGTGGCGCCGTAGCGCATGATGATCTCCGTCGGTGGCTGCCCGACGTGGTCAATCTCCTTCAGGCCAAATGCCGCATCGTAAAACTTCGCGAGCGCGACGACATCCTTTGCGCCAAGCCGAACCGCCAGCACCGTGACGTCCGCATGCGCCCACGTCAACCACGTCGCCGCGGTGATCCCTAGTATCGCCGTTATCGCTCGTCGCATACGCCGTTCCCCTGGAATGAAGGTTGTTGACTATTCAACCATGGAGCAGGGTCCCGGACTCGGCAATTACCACGAGCCCACTATTTCGCATTATGTTAAATAATATGGTGCGCTGCACATCTCGCATGTTCCCGGTGACAATCTGCGGTACCCCTCTATACTCACTGCGCTTGGCACAACGAGGGGGCTCCGCGGCCGGCCGCGCTTGGAATGGAACCAACTGACACTTCGAATCCCGACTACTACCATCGAGTCGTTGATTGCCAGTGGGCCTGCCCGGCCCACACCGATGTCCCGGAGTACATCCGTCTGATCGCCGAGGGCCGCTTTACCGAGGCCTACTTGGTGAATCGCCAGTCGAATGTCTTTCCGGGTATTCTCGGTCGCGTCTGCGACCGACCATGCGAACCGGCCTGCCGGCGCGGTCGCGTCGAACAAAAGCCGGTGGCCATTTGCCGACTCAAGCGGGTCGCTGCCGATCTGCGCGACGATATCAGCGATTTTCTGCCGCCGGTGCCGAAGCTGAAGAACGGCCGGCGGGTGGCCTGCATCGGCGCGGGTTGCGCATCACTGACGGTCGCCAACGATCTGGTGCCGCTGGGCTATGAGGTCACCATATTCGAGCAGGCCGCCGAACCGGGCGGCTTGATGCGCACCAATATCCCCTCGTTCCGCCTGCCGCATGCGGTGCTGGCTGAGGAGATCGCCTTGATCACGGACCGAGGCGTGGACCTGAAGCTCGGCCATCCGATTCACAGCATGCGCGAGTTACTGCACAGCGGCGGTTTCGACGCCGTTTTCGTCGGGTCAGGCGCGCCCAAGGGAAAGGAACTGAAGCTCCCGGGGCGGGAGGCCGGCGCGGCGAACATCCACATCGGAATCGCCTGGTTGGAATCCGTCGCTTTCGGGCATATCGAGAAGATCGGTAAGCGCGTCCTGATTATCGGCGTCGGCAACACGGCGATGGACTGCTGCCGCACCAGCCTCAGACTCGGTGCCGAGAGCGTGAAAGTCATGGCGCGCAAGCCGCGCGGCTTCTTCAAGGCCTCCGCGTGGGAGCTGGACGATGCCGAAGAAGAAAGCGTCGAAATCGTCATCAACCGTTCGCCCAAGTCGTTTGTCGTCGAGAACGGCAAATTGACGGGAATGCTGTTCGACAAGATGGAGTACGACGTCGATGCCGCGGGCCGCATCACGGCCGAACGGCTGTTGGGAGAGGAGTTCCTTCCCGCCGATGATGTCATCCTGGCGATCGGGCAGGAAAATGCCTTCCCCTGGATCGAACGGGACCTGGGCATCGAATTCGACAAGTGGGATGTTCCCCGGGTGGATGAGAGCACCTTCCAATCGACCCGGGCCGGCGTGTTTTTCGGGGGCGATGCGGCGTTCGGTCCGAAGAACATCATCTGGGCCGTCGAGCACGGCCATCAGGCGGCAACATCCATTCATCGGCAGTGTCGGGGCGAATCAGTGGCCGAACGCCTGCCGCGAGGAGTGAACCTGCAGAGCCGCAAGATGGGCATGCACGAGTGGTCGTACGGCAACGATTACGCGCCGGTCGAGCGGCGCTTGATGCCCCATGTATCGCTCAAGGAGCGCTTCAAGAACATCAACATCGAAGTGGAGCTGGGTTTCACGGCAGAACAGGTCGCGCAGGAAGTGCAGCGTTGCTTGAATTGCGATATTCAGACCGTCTTTAGCGCGAAGCTGTGCATCGAATGCGATGCCTGTCTCGACATTTGTCCGGTCGACTGCCTGACGATCACCGCAAACGGCACGGAAAGCGACCTACGCTCGCGTTTGAAAGCGCCGGCGAAAAACCTGCAGCAGCCGCTGTTGGTGTCGGCGCCGCTGCCGCAGACGCAACGTGTCATGGTGAAGGACGAGGATTTGTGTGTTCATTGTGGACTGTGCGCCGAGCGCTGTCCGACGGCCGCATGGGATATGCAGAAGTCCTACATCCATTGGCCTCAGGCACAGGACGTGTCCTGCTCCAGTCCGGCGAAGAAGCCGACGATCGCCTAGAGCGCGCCTGGGACGAGTAACTGAATCGAATCATGCATAACATGCCATCCCCCCGCATCAATGACTTCGTGATCAAGATCGCCTCGGTCAACGGCACCGGCTCGGCGAGCGCCAACAGCCTGTTGATGAAATCCATTTTCCGCAGCGGCATCCCGGTGATGGGCAAGAACTACTTCCCGTCCAACATTCAGGGGCTGCCCACATGGTATGAGATCCGCGTGTCCAAGCATGGTTACGTGGCCCGCTCCGGCCGCGTGGACGTGATGGTTGCGATGAATGCCGAGACCTACGCCAGGGATCTCAAGGAGGTCGCACCCGGCGGCTATCTGATTTACGACTCCACCTGGCCGCGCCCGGCGCTGTTGAAGCGCGAGGATATAACGGTGATCGGCGTGCCGCTGGCGCGCCTGTGCAATGAAAGCTTCAACGGCGTGCGAACGCGCATCCTGATGAAGAATATTTGCTATGCCGGGGTTCTGGCGGCGCTGCTCGACCTCGATGTCGAACGTATCCGCCAGCTGCTGGCCGAAACCTACGCCAAGAAGCCGCAGCTCGTGGATAGCAACATGAAAGCGATCCAGCTCGGCTATGACTATGCGCGGCAGCATTTCACCTGTCCGCTGCCGCTGCACGTGCAGACGATGAACGCGACCGGCGGTCATATCATGATCGACGGCAACACCGCCGCCGCGCTCGGCGCCGTGTACGCCGGAGCCACGGTGGGTGCTTGGTATCCGATCACCCCGTCGACCTCGGTCATGGATGCTTTCAAGTCCTTCTGCCAGCGTACCCGGGTCGATGCGGAAACGGGCCGTAAGAACTTCGCGATCATTCAGGCGGAGGACGAGCTGGCCGCCATCGGAATGGTGATCGGCGCCGCCTGGAACGGCGCGCGCGCCTTTACGGCCACTTCGGGTCCCGGCATCTCGCTGATGAACGAGTTCATCGGCCTTGCCTACTATGCGGAAATCCCGACTGTGATCTTCGACATCCAGCGCGTCGGACCCTCCACCGGCATGCCGACCCGCACACAGCAATGCGACATCATGGAATGTGCTTACGCCTCGCACGGTGACACGCGTCATGTGTGTCTGTATCCGGCCAACCCCGAAGAGTGCTTCTACCTGGCCGCCCAGGCTTTCGATCTGGCGGAGCGCCTGCAAACTCCGGTGTTCATGCTGTCCGATCTCGATATCGGCATGAACGACTGGATGTGCCGGGATCTGAAGTGGGATGACAGCTATCGGCCGGATCGTGGCAAGATGGTAGAGCGGTCGGATGTCGAGAAGGTCGAGAAATTCTATCGCTACTTCGACAAGGATGGCGACGGGATTGCGGCCCGCTCATTGCCCGGCCTTCATCCGAAGGCCGCGTACTTCACCCGTGGCTCCGGACATACTCAATACGGGACTTACACCGAGGACTCCGTTGAGTATCAGATCGTGCTCGATCGGCTGCTCAAGAAATGGGAGACGGCCAAGCGGCTCGTGCCGCGCGCCGTCATCGACACCACCGCCGGTAGCGACATCGGCATCGTGTCGCTCGGGAGCTGCGAGGGCGCGATTCGCGAAGCGATGGATGTCCTCAAGGCAGACGGCGTAGGCATCGATTATATGCGGGTGCGGAGCTTCCCGTTCGGCGAGGACGTGGAGCAGTTCCTTGCCGCCCACCGGCTGCTGTTCGTCGTGGAGCAAAATCGCGACGCGCAGTTCAAGTCCCTGCTGACGCTGGAAAGCGCGGTCGAGAAGTCCAAATTGCGCTCGCTGTTGCATTACAGCGGCCTGCCGATTTCCTCCGGCTTCATTGTGGAGGGCATCCTGGCGCAGGTGCGGCCACTGCGCAAGGGACACGGCGTCGCGCTCGGTTAGGAGCCTCAATGACATTCTACCCCAAGCCCAAGGTCGCTCACCCGTCCCTGCCTGCCAACGAGCTCGGCTTGACGCGCCGCGACTACGAGGGCGCGATGTCCACGTTGTGCGCCGGCTGCGGCCATGATTCGGTCACCGCCGCAATCGTTGAAGCGTGCTGGAGTTTGTCCATCGAGCCGCAGAATCTGGTGAAGCTCTCTGGTATCGGCTGCTCGTCAAAGACCACAGCCTATTTCGTCAGCGGTGGCCACGGGTTCAACTCCGTTCATGGCCGCATGCCCTCGATTGCCATGGGCGCCAACGCCGCCAACCGACGGCTGCATTACCTGGGCGTATCAGGCGACGGCGATACGCTCTCCATCGGCCTCGGGCAGTTCTGCCATGCGATACGTCGCAATCTCAACATGCTGTACATCATCGAAAACAACGGTGTATACGGCCTCACCAAAGGTCAATTCTCGGCTTCGGCCGATATCGGCACGACAGCGAAGAAAGGCGAGACCAACCTGCAGCCGCCCATGGACCCGGTATTGTTGGCGATGACTTTGGGCGCATCGTTCGTCGCGCGCAGCTTCTCGGGGGACAAAGAGCAGCTCGTGCCGCTCATTCAGGGCGGCCTCAGACACAACGGTTTTGCGCTCATTGATATCATCTCGCCCTGTGTCACATTCAATGATCACGAAGGCTCTACCAAGAGCTACGCTTACACCCGCGAACACTATGAGCCGGCGGTCCACGCCGACTTCGTTCCATTCGTGCCCGACATCAAGGTCAACTACAGTGCAGGCGAGGCACTGCCGGTGGTATTGCACGACGGCAGCCGAATCGTGCTGCGAAAGTGCCAGGCCGGCTACGATCCCACCGATCGGGCGGCCGCCAGCGCCTGCATTCAGGAGCACTTGAAACAGGGTGAGTACTTGACTGGGCTGCTGCACGTGGAATCCTCGCAAGGCGAGTTTCACGATCTCAATGGCACTCCCGAGGAACCATTGAACAGTGTGCCCTACGAGAAGCTCTCTCCCGGATCGAAGGAATTGGACAAGATCCTCAGCCGCTATCGTTGACCTTGGAGGTTCCGCCACTTCCATCATCGCCGAGCTGATGCGGCAGGCAGTGCGCGCCTTGCGATCGAGACCAACCAGCATCGATTGTCGCGTTATGCGACTGGGGTCTCGTACCTTGAATGTCCCCGATGTCGACTAGCCACGAAATGGCCGGTCACTTGGCTTCCCGCAACTGCTGGACTTCGGCGCCTGTGATCGCAGAAGCCCTGGCGCCAAATCGCACGACCACGTAGTTTGACACCGCAGCAATATCCTCGTCCGACCAGGCCTGACCAAACGCCGGCATGATCGCGATGTCGGCTGACGGCGGCAATGTAGTTGCACCTCGCAGCACCGCCAGCGCCACGTTGGTTGCAGTCGGGTCGTTCACCGCGCGAGTTCCCGTCAGTGTCGCATGCGGCACGGAGCGGTTCGTACCAGTCCACGTGTGACATCCGGCGCACATGCTCGCGAAGAGCGCCTCGCCTCTCGGATTCGAGCCTGCGGCCAGGCCCTGTGCGGGATCCTCGGACGCGGGCTTGAGTCTGGGGGCCGGCAAATCCGGCGTCGGGATGGGTGGAACGCTACGTACGTACTCGGCGATCGCGCTCACATCCGTAGCCGTCAGCCTCTGGAAGCTCAGATGGACGGCCTGCGCCATGGGGCCAAATGCAGTGCCACGATCCAGTGAATGGCCGGTCTTCAGATACCCCTCGAGGTCCTGCCGGCTCCAGCCACCGATCCCCGAATCAGCGTCGCTCGTGAGGTTGTACGCCCGCCAGCCTTCGGACAGGCCGCCGGCAAACTTGTGGCGGTTGTCGAGGGACTGCAGCGCCGTGCGCGGCGTATGGCAGTCGCCGCAATGTCCGAGCGCTTCGACCAGATAGGCCCCGCGGTTCCAGGACAGCGGACGGTCCGCGACGGGCTGGAAGCGCGCGTTCGGGTCAAAGAGCCGCGACCAGATTGCCATCAGCCAGCGTTGGTTGTACGGAAAGCGCAGCTTCGTCGGCGGTGGAACGTTGCTTTGCGGCGGCAGAGCGAACAGGTAGGCCTTGATCGCCAGCGCGTCGGCATCGGTCAGGTAGGTATACGCGGCATAGGGAAAGGCCGGATAGAGCCAACCCTTGTCCTTGCTGATGCCCCGGTGCACCGCCTTGAGAAAGTCCGCGTCGGTCCAGGTTCCGATACCGGTCTTCGAATCGGGCGTGATGTTGGGAGAGTAGATCGTTCCAAAATCGGTCTGGAACGCAACGCCGCCGGCAAACGGCTTGCCCCCGTCTGCGGTGTGGCAGGCCTCGCAGTCGGCTGCCTCGGTCAGGTACTTGGCCCGCGCGAGTGCATCGGTTTGTGCAAAGTCCGCCGGTACTCCGGTCGGGGAGCCCGGATATTCGGCGAGCATGAGGCGCTTGCCACCAGCGAAAGCCATCGGACCGGGCCGTACGGCAGCCCAGGCCAACACCCCGAGGCCAGCGAACACGATGATGCCGGCGATGATTCCGATGCGCTTACCGGTCATGCCGTGGAGCCGCTGCCTGCGATCTCATTTTCCTGCATCCGCGCGGCGCGGTGTATCGCCTTGCGTACGCGATTGTAGGTGCCGCAGCGGCAGATGTTGGTCACGGCTGTATCGATGTCGTGGTCGGTGGGGTTTGGCTTATTCTTCAGCAGCGCCACTGCCGCGAGGATCATGCCTGACTGGCAGTAGCCGCACTGAGGCACGTTTTCCTCGATCCAGGCGCGCTGGACGGGATGACTCTTGTCCTTCGACAGCCCTTCTATGGTCACAATGGATTGGCCGCTCACCGCGCTCACCGGCACGACGCAGCTGCGCGTGGGCCGACCGTCCAGCAATACGGTGCAGGCGCCACACAGTCCCAGGCCGCAACCGAACTTCGTCCCGGTCAGCGCGATTTCATCGCGCAATACCCACAGCAGCGGGGTATCGGCCTCGATGTCGACGCTGTGGTCCGTGCCGTTGATGTTGAGAGTGACCATGTTCAGGTTCTCGTGGTCTTGAGTGAGAGCTGATGCTTGGAGAGCGGCAGTGATCGCAACCGCTGCCCCGTCGCAGCATAAATGGCATTGCCCAGTGATGGAGCAATGGGTCCCGTGCCGGGCTCACCCACACCCCCGGGCGCAGCTGTGCTCGGCACAATGTAGGTCTCGACGGTCGGCATTTCGGGTAGCGTCAGCGCCGGATAGTCGTTGAAATTCGCCTGCATGACTGCGCCGTTCTTGAGCGTGATCTCGCCGCGCACCGCCGCCGTCAGGCCGAACGCCATGCCCCCTTCGAGCTGTGCCCTGATGTTGTCCGGGTGAACGGCCACGCCACAATCGATTGCCTGCACCACTCGATGCACGGTTACGAAGCGGTCTTTGACCTCTACCTCAACGATGGTCCCGATGAAGCTCCCGAAGGCCTCGAATGCCGAGATGCCGAAAGAATGCCCGGCGGGCGGATGCTGCCAGTCGGCCTTTTCAGCCATGAGATCCAGAACCGCCAGCTGGCGTCGGGCGCCTTCGCTGTCGTGCTGCAGCATCGCGCGCCGGAACTGGTACGGATCCTTTCCGGCGGCGCGCGCGAGCTCATCGATGAAGCCTTCCATCATGAACGGGTTGTGCGAGTGGTTGACCGAACGCCAGAATCCGAAGCGCACGCCCAGGTCCTTGTTCAGGCCCGTGACGTAGAAATTGGGAATCTGATAGTGCGCGTCCGCCACCGCCTCGACGAAGAAAGGCGGGGCGCCCGGACGGCCGATGTCAGGCGCCGATGCGCTGATCACCTTGGCTTCGAGTGCCACGAGCTTGCCAGCTGCATCCAAGCCGCCGCGGAATCTGATCGCAGCGGCCGGCCGGTAGAAGTCATGCTGGATGTCTTCCTCGCGGCTCCAGATCAGCTTCACTGGCTTGCCATTGGTGGCTTTCGCGGCCTTCACCGCCTGCGTCACGAAGTCCGCTTCGCCGCGTCGGCCGAAGCCCCCGCCGAGATACTGCACATGCACCTTCACGCGAGCCGGTGCAATGCCGAGCGCGACGGCGGCGGCCGTCTGCGCGGCCTGCGGATTCTGGGTGCCACACCAAACCTCGCAGCCCGCATCCGTGACCCGCGCCGTACAGTTCATGGGCTCCATGCAGGCATGCGCCAGATACGGAACCTCGTAGCTCGCCTCCACGCGTTTCGTGGCGGTTGCCAGAGCCGCCTCAACATTCCCGTCGTGGCGAGCCACAATGCCTGGTTCGTCGAAGCCGGCGTGCAGTCGTTTAGACACTTCCTCACTGTCGAGTCCTGCAAGATGGCCTAGGTCGTACTCCACACTGACGCGCTCAAGGGCCTTGCGCGCCTGCCAGTAGGACCGCGCGACCACCACCACCCCATCTTCGAGCGCCACGGTGCCACGGTACGCGGGCATGCTCCTGCACGCGCTGTCGTCGAAGGATTTGAGCTTGCCACCGAAGGTGGGGCAGGTCTTGACCGCGGCATACAACATGTCAGGAAGCGTCACGTCGATCCCGTATCGGGCGCTGCCGTCGACCTTGTCGGGAACATCGACACGGGGTGGGGAGCTACCGATGATCGCGTACTGAGCCACCGTCTTGAGCGGTGGATCCTGCGGCACAGGCAGGTTGGCCGCGAGTCGGGCCACGCTGCCGAATGAGCATCTGCGCCCGCTGGGCTCGTGAATAACCTCGCTGCCATCCGCCACACAGTGCATGGGGGACACTTTCCAGTTCTGCGCAGCTGCCTGCAGCAGCATGATTCTCGCGGCCGCGCCAATCCGCCGCAGCTCCAGGTACCAGCCGCGGACCGAAAAACTTCCGACCGTCGCCTGCAAGCCGAACAGTGGGTTGTTGTAGATCGCGGCCGCTGGAGCGTCGGCCACTCGCAATCGTCCCCAGTTCCCGCCCAGCTCCTCCATGATGATCATCGGCATGGAGGTATGCCCGCCCTGTCCCATCTCCACCGCCGGGGTGATGATGGTGATGCCGTCGTCTTCGCCGATCTGCAGAAAGGCTGACGGCGTTCTGGGCGGACGCGCAGCGCCAGGCGCCGCCTGTCGGGCGGTCTCCTGGGCCGGTAATTCGAGGCTCAGCGTCAGCCCGGAAAGGGCCACCGCGCCGCCCACGAACTCGCGCCGGGTGATGTGAGCCATCATTCGCCTCTTGGACCGTGAATCGAGTGCAATCCTACGCCGCCCCGCATTGCAACGCATGCGCGCCAGGACGAACTCATCACCTGGCGCCCGCGCGGGGCCTTGGCGCCCGTGGCACCGTGTAACCTTGATCGTTGCGAGATCAGCGGCTTAGGTGATTCCATTCGCTGGCGCGACCAATCGCCTCGCGGGGAGAGCATCTTTGGGGTAGCAGTAAGAAATTCAATAACTTAGCCTGGGTCTCCGAGCGGATCAGTTGTTGATGCTCATCGGATCGTATCCCGGTTTGCAAACATCG
>Ga0182030_10001435_pt1 | contig 49116 bp, 59 predicted proteins | sample 812S3MmetaG_FD_121299 | JGI IMG/M metagenome (GOLD analysis project Ga0182030, IMG submission 121299) | Permafrost microbial communities from Stordalen Mire, Sweden - 812S3M metaG (Illumina Assembly) | ecosystem: Environmental > Terrestrial > Soil > Wetlands > Permafrost | place: Sweden... | reverse complement strand
TCCTCGCCCTCGTTTGCGGGAATGCTGACCCTGCTGGTGGAGAAGTACGGCAAGCAGGGAAACTTCAATCAGACGCTCTACGCCCTGGCGGCAAAACCGACGAACTATGCGGCGATCTTCCACGACATCACGACGGGTAGCAACGCGCAGCCATGTACCACGGGCTCGACAGGTTGCGTGGGTGGCCTGGTGGGCTATGAGGCCACGGCCGGCTACGACCTGGTGACGGGATTGGGCTCGATTAACGGCGGCGCGCTGTATGCGGCGCTGGCGCCTCCGACGTACACATTGGGCGCATCCTCGAGTTCGATTACGATCTCCGCCGGGAGCAACGCGCGGTTTAGCCTCAACCTGACCGCAACCAACTTCACGGGGACGGTTTCGTTTGCGACCAGCGTCAGCTCGATCAATGGCACGCCATCGGCGGTCTCGGCGAGCGCGCCTTCAGTCAGCTTCGCCTCCAGCACGACGGGAAGTTCCACACTGACCATCACGGCCACGAAAAGAGCGGCCAACCGATCGCCGCGCCTTCCGTGGAAGAGCGGCGGGCCGGTGATGCTCTGTGCAGTGCTGCTGGGTGCTCCGTTCGCACGGCGCAGAGGTCAGTTGCTGGCCGTGCTACTGACGGCGCTGGCGATCGCGGCGGCGGGTTTACTTGTAGCCTGCGGCGGGAGCGGCGGCAGTTCGACGCCATCGCCACAGACATACACCGTCACCGTGACCCCGACAGGATCGGGTACGGTGATGAATCCAGCAGCGGTCACCGTAACACTGACCGTTCAGTAAGATTTGCTTTGAACGAAAAGCCGTATCCTCGCTGGCTTAACCGAAACATCAGTGGTGAAGCCGGACCCCAGACCGTTTGGTCAAGGGAGACGCTCACGTTCACGTCTGATGAAATTCATTTGCTGCAACTCATGAGCTCACTTGTCCGGCTTTCCGACCTCGACAGTCCTCCAGACTCTGGCCATCGCAAGCAAGGTCATGCCACCCACGGGACAGTGGGAATCGTTCATATGAGCACCACGTTCAGCAAGTTTATGTCCGCGTACTAATCCCAACGTATTTCAAACAGTATTCGGAAGAAAGGGAAGCATGGCACATACACGAAAGCGGAAAGACCGGGGAATTGTGGAGCGGCCTGTGGGTTCAGGCATATGGTGGATTGATTACTATGCCAATGGAACCCGGAAGCGCGAGAAGGCAGGCCGTAAAGGTGACGCCATCAAGTTGTACCGAAAGCGCCGTACAGAAATATTGCAGGGTGTAAAACTCCCCGAGAATATGCGTGCCGCAGGAGTGCGCTTTAAGACGATCGCCAATGAGATACTTGCCTACTCCAAAATCCATCACCGCGACACCCGAAATGTCGAATCCCGAGTCAATAAAATTATTTCAGAGTTTGGCGAGCACACCGCAGAATCAATCAAGCCTGCTGAGATTGATGGCTGGATATCCGAGAACACGAAAACACCGGGCACGGCGAACCGCTATCGCGCGATCTTCAGTCTCATCTTTAGAGAAGCGCTACGGAATGGAAAGGTCACTTCCAATCCGGCGCGGTTGGTCCGGCAGCGGCACGAGAACGGAGGCCGAATTCGATTCCTGCGCGAAGAAGAAGAGGATCGGCTGCGCGACTCCATCAAGAAATTGTTTCCGGAGCACCAAGACGAGCTGACAATCTCCATAGGAACAGGTATGCGCTTGTCAGAGCAGTACGGTCTCCTCTGGGGGCAGGTGGATTTCGGGCGCAAGGAGGCACACCTTGCAAAAACAAAGAATGGTGACGCCCGCGACGTTCCGATGAATGCTGATGTTCTCGCGGCGTTTCAAAGGCTGAAGGAGCAGACAGGCGCGAAAAAAGGAGCTCGCGTATTCGTGATCAAGAACCCTCGCGCTTGGTTTGAGAGCGCCAGGGACAATGCCAAGATCGAGGGCTACCGTTGGCACGACAACCGGCACACGTTCTGTTCGAGACTCATCATGGCTGGAGTCGGCCTCAAGACCGTTCAGACGTTGGCTGGTCACAAGACGATTTCCATGACTGCTCGGTATTCCCATCTGGCATCAAGTTCGCTCCATGCAGCGGTTGAGTCTCTTTTGAAGAAGAAGGGACAGAAATCGCCAACGGACACCACAACGGACACCAGCCGTTCCAAGACAAAACGCGATGTGTCTAAATGACCACATGCGAATTTGCAAGTTATACATTGTGCAGGTGTTATTTGGTGCCGGGAGGGGGAATCGAACCCCCATGAAGTTGCCCTCGGCGGATTTTGAGTGGATTTGGTGTGTCGGTAAATTACTGCAAATAAGAACGTTGCTTTTGCCCGCTGTGAAAATGTGCAACTGAATGTGTAAATCCAGCGCTGATTCCATTCTCCAGCAATGTTGGGCCGTGCCTGCGCCTTTACCGCTGAGGGCCGCGCTGCCGTTGCTGTTCTCTTTCCCTTGCGCGGTTGGCTTCTGCTTCTTTTGCTGCGCGGGCGGCATAGTTCTGGCTGTCGATCACCTGGGCGTATCGGTTGGGTTTGGGGAGGGATCTGGCGGCGGGAAGGTTGGGTGGTGCTGATCGCTGGAGGGCTGCGGGGCGCGTGGCCTGGCGGGACGCATTCTCGAGGTGCTTGTCGATCTGGTCGTTGTGCTGCTTGGCGAGGGCGTTCAGGTACTCGGGGTTCTGCGTGCGGACTTGGAGATCGGCTTCGGCGTGAGCCCTTCGAAAGCCGTCTGGGCCGCGATACCGCGATAGCTCTCCTGGGGGCAGGAGCTGTGGGCCATGCGCAGAGTTAATCTTCTGGGTTCGCAACTGCTGCACCTGCTTGTCGAAATTCTTGTCCTGTTGATCTTTCACCTGCGCAAGCTTGGCGTCGCGGGCTTTCACCATTTCCTCAAGTTGTTGACGGAGCTTGGGATCGTCAATCGCAGCGATCCGCTCGGCCCGTATCTGCTCGGGCGTCTTTAGCGGGATGGATTGGCCGTCCATACTATTCGCCGTTCATTATCGGCGAAAAACAAAAATTGAGAGCAGGATAATGGGCTGGCTAAAACGGGCGGGGGGACTTCGCTTTGCGTGGTGGCCTGTGGTGAAACGCTGGCATCGTCATTTCGCGCGCGATCAAGCGCCATAGTGTTCTGAGCTTTGACGGCAGGTTGCAGGCCGCCAAGAGCCAGCCAACCTGCCAGAAGATGGCCAGCAAACTTCCCTTGAGGGCGGGGAAGGGGCGGAGGAGAAGGTTTGGCCGCTTCGGCTGGTCCGCGACGCCGAAGCGCATCATCGTTCCCGATCCGGCTTTCGTTCTCGTTCATCTTTTTCCCGTTCGCGCTCGGTCTCCTGTTTCTTCCTCTCTTCCTCAGCTTCTTTGGCGGCGCGCTCGGCGTAGTTCTGCTGGTCGATACGGTCGTAGCTGGATGGACGGCGGCGGCGCGGAGCCGGTCCAGAAGGTAGCGGGGTTCGGGGCGGGGATGGCTCCGGCTGTTTGGCGGGCGGAGGAGGTTCCATAGGGGTTTCCGGCGTTGGGGGCTGGCGCTGTTCATCCTTTTTCCATATGGCATCGGCTGCGCGAACGGTCGTCTGGATTTGCTCCATGCGTTCGCCTGACCGCTGCCGCCTGAGTTGGATAAGGCGTGTTTGGGACTCCGAAAGCTCTTTCTTGAGGCGTTCCATCCGTTTGTTTGCGGCTTTGATGTCCCGGTTCTGCTGGGCGCGGTCGGAGGGCTTGCCGCGATCCTCCATCTCCTTCGCGTTGGGGCCGACATGGGTTGTCGGTTCGCGGTCGATGCCCTGATCGGAAAGGCTGCGGTGATCGATGCGCTCCTCGAATCGCTCGCGCTCCAGAATACGATTTGCATGGTCGGCCCACGCCTCGCGCCAAACCTGAAGTTCTTCTTTGCGGTTCCAGTCACGGGCTTTCGCGCCAAACCCGGCACCGGCAAGCTCGCGCGTGGTTAGCAGAATATGAACATGGACGTTGCGGATATCGCCTTTGCGGCCTGGCGCATGGATGGCGATGTCTGCGATCATGCCCCGGCTCACGAATTGCTCGCGGACAAAATCGCGTACCAGTTCCAGGTTCTGCTCGAAGGTCAGTTCGTGGGGAAGGGCGATGTCGAGCGATCTGGCAAGCTGGCTGTCTTTGCGTTTTTCGACTTTCTCAACCGCATTCCAGAGTTGCAGACGGTCGAGCATCCAGCCGGGCGTTTTATCCGGAGCGTGTATCTCGGTATGCAGGACGCCGCCGCGCCTTCGGTAGTCGAAGGTTTTGCCGAGGCGCTCATCCTCAAGAATGGCGCCAGCCCGGTAGGCGGCTGCGGCGACCACGCTCTGGCCTTTGCTCCGGCAGACGAGGACGGCGGCGAAATGATACTGTGCCATTCAGTCACCCGTAGATCGAGCGGCGGCAACGCTCGTCCTGGTCCAGCGGGGAAGCGCTGGCCGTGGGTGTCGGGGCGCGGCAGCCCTGACGCTGGGGGTCTTGGGGGAGCAAGGCTTCCCTGAGCGCGCATCCAATCCGCGTAGGGTTGGCCAGGGTCGAGGGGCAGGGACGCCCCTTGTCGTGGTGAAGGGGCGCGAAAGCCCCTCCCGAGTGCAGAGGCAGCGCCTTTGCCGCACACGTCGGGCCGCCCTTTGGCCCGACGTATAAGTGCGCACTTCGCTTCGCTGCGTGACTCCCCTCTGCGGCATCTCGGTTGCTCCAAGGCCGATTCTGCGCCCCAAGCTTTCTACAATGCTACTCTCGCAATGTTGCGATTCAAGAAACGGTAAACATGCCCGAGTATGCTCTGCAAAAACGCGAATTAAAATTTTCCAGGGCCGCAACTCTCACCGCGCAAAAATGCCCGAGTCTTTTTCCATCCAGGCGTGTGCGCGCATACTCCGGTATTCGTGCCGTTAAGAAAACTGCAACCGTGGCCAAGTATTATTTCTTGTGTGCAGACGAAAAACCACGGAGGAGGATCACCATGAGCCGGATTCGCGAAAGACCGCTTCGGCTTCGCCCCAGGGACCGGAAACGAGAACCGCCGCGAATCCGGATTTTCCATCAGGCCGAATGTGAATGCCGCCGCAAGCAATTGGCCGAATTGACGTGCATGCTTATGGGGGCCTTCGTTCTCGCTCGTGCGCAAACCGACGCGCAGTTTCGGGAGATACTTCGAAAAGTGATTTTCGCGGCGATCACCGATCCCGAGGATTTGACTCTCCTGCGGGATTTCTTTCCTCCGCCAAAGCTGGTTATGCAGTGAGCACCACATGGCCCGCAAGACGACCGACCAGATGATCGCGGACGAAGAGAGAAAAGCCGAACAGGCGAAGGCCAGAATGGCCGAGCTTAAGGCCAAGCAGCGAGCGGAGCTACGCAGAAAGGATACGCATCGCAAGGTCGTCTCCGGAGCCATCCTTATGGCGCACATCAAAATCGATCCGCAGTTCCGCAGGGCCGTTCAGGCCGCTTTCAACAAAGCCGTGACCAGTCCCAAGCTCCGCGCCGTGCTTGCCGATCTGCTCGACGAACGGGCTTTTCAGGAAGCGCAGCGGACGGCGGAAGAAGAAGCCGCCGCCGAATGCATCGGGGAGGCTACTCCCCAGTCAGTCCCGCCGGAGCCGCCGTCCCGCCCGCACAGACCGGGCGCAGCGCCTGCCAGACCCAACGGGCCGTCTCAGGCGTAAGCCCATTCCAGCTTGCCGCGTCCGGCGCTCTGCTGCGAAGGCCCCGGAATCCGAAGACATACCCCGGCATTCGGAAGCGCATCACATGGCGGAGAATCGCTACGGCTTGTTTGTACGGACAGACTCCGCGCGGGCCGGGGACCGGAGGCGCATTATGCCGAATACCAGGAAGACAACGGAAGAGTTGATCGCGGAAGAGGGGAAAAAAGTCCAACAGCTCAGAGCCCGGATGGCGGAACTGAAAGCGCGCCAGAAGGCCGAAGAGCGCAAGCGGGACAATCACCGCAAGATCGTCGTGGGAGCGGCCATCATGACGCACATCAAAATCGACGGGCATTTCCGCAAGGAGGTTCGGGACGCATTGAACCTGGCCGTGACCGATCCCAAACATAGAAGCGTCATCCCCGATCTGCTCGACGAGCAGGCGTTTCAGGAAGCGCAGCGGGCGGCAGCGAAGAAAGCCGCCGTCGAAGCGGCGGAAGCGGCTGAGGCAGCAGGGGCAGCGAACGAAGCGCCAGAGGCAGTGCGCCCGTCGCCTCAAGGCAAGCCGGACAGGCAGGGGCCGCGCGCAGCCTGACGGTATGCACGTAAGCCAAAAAATAGACCGTCGCGATGGCCAGGAGGTTTTCGAAAATGTCAAACGCTAGCGTTTCCCAAAAAGCTCCACGGCACACGTACTTCTATGTCTTTGCGGATTCCCAGAGCACCCCCCAGTCCCAGTTGCCAGATGAAACTGCCGAAGTAACACCTGATCGTGCTGTACAGCAGGCTTTTGAGCGGCTCTCACGGGAGCAACACAGCAATGCAACGGTTTACACCAACGCTTCAGAAGACCTTCGCCGCGTACTCGGCATTGAGTCCCTACCTGCGTTTGCTATCAACGACAGCGAGCTTCCCTGCGACGGTTCGCTACGGGACAAACCGCCAAACCTACCAAGCATATGGAAATTTCGCAAACGGAAACGCATTCTTGAATCGGGCCAGTATGTGCCGAAGGTAGAACGAGAAATCATCTCGCTATATAAGACCTCGGATAGCCTGTATCAGTTCGTCAGAGATCTTCATCTGAAGAACATCGACCATGGAATCAACGCAGTCAGCCACAAGATCGAAAACGAGGTCCGCAAGCTTGTTGGTCGCAAGGCCGCGAAATTAATTGCTCTCACAAAGCAGACCGTTTACAAGTAGGTTGTGTCTTTCTGAGGGTGATTTAGGCGAGCCAGCACCTTCCTCCAAATACTCCTCCCGCGTCCTTTATGCCAGACCCGGCGTGATTGGTCTCTCCGAAGCTTTCGGCGGGGACCGCTGGGCCGTCATGTCGGAAACGACGGCCGGGGTAGAAGGTTCAATAAACTTGCCATCGTGCCAAGATTCCTCCATCGTCTGACCGTCAGCAGCGCGCCAAATAAAAGCAGGGCTGTTTTTGCGGTCCAGCTTGCCATCGCGGCAATATCTCTGAATCGTCGAGCCGTTGGGTGTCAGCGTAACTTCTGCTGGTGTGTCATTGTTTGGCGAATCGAGTCGGCATCCATTATTCTCAAGCCACTCCTGCAACTTTTTCTCGCGACGATTCTTTATGTGTCGGCCAAGCCAATCTCTTTTGTGATCCAGCTTGTGCGAAATGTCTTCATTGACGGCATAAATGCGAGTGATTTTGTCGCCGTCGTCTCCGCTGTATGTAACCGTGATATGCGAAGTCTGGTTGCCAGTCATGTTCCTCTCCTTCAATGGCTGTTTCGATACTTCGCCCCACCCTGCCATGCGGTCATGAAACTAATTTGTATTTCCACAAGCGAAATGAATGTGCGGGTCGGCCCGCTCCGTACGTAAGTAATTCCAGCTCACAGGCGTACAACCCGGCTCTGCCGCGCGGCGTCATTCCTCCTTTAACTCTGGGGGATTATGGCGGGGCAACTTGTGCCAGTACCGGGAGGGAATGTGCCGGTTCGACCGGCGCGGTTTATTCCTCCGCTTCCCGCAGACATTCCCATCATGCCGGGGCAGATCAAGGCTGCCAAACCCGCGAGGCGATTGCCGGTCGGCCTCATGGTCTTTCTCGTGGTTGTGGTGCTTGCGGTGCTGCTTCGGTTGTCGGTTTGGTTTTCCGACTATGACAGCAGGCGGATCGACCCCGCCGTGAAGCGCGCGGTGTTGGCGCATGTGCCGAAGGGAACCCGCCTGCCGGTTACGCTTTGGAGCGGGCCGCGCATTCTACAGATCGAGTCCGCGTTCCCCGAGCGTCAACCTGGCCGGGCTCCGAACACGATTGTCGTCTCCGATGTTATCGATCCGAAAACGGGAGCGAAAGACCCGAAATATGCGCACGGAGCCGACACCGTGATTGAGGGAGTGGCGATCACCATTCGCTGAAGCGCGTAAGGAGGAAAGTCTATGTCCACTCTGCTCGGCTCGGCTGCTTGGAGTACGGACCCCGGACACTGGCGTTACGAATCGCTTGGGGCGGATGGCCCTCCGATCAGCAGAGTAGGGGGGCGTTTCCTGCTGCTCGGAGAGAATCCGTACATGCACGGATATCTGCATGTGCGCGGTCCGCTCCAGCACATGATCTCGGTCGCGCCGACGCGCTCCGGCAAGGGCGTTAGCCTCATCATCCCGAACCTACTCACCTATCAAGGGTCGGTCCTGGCCGTCGATCCCAAGGGCGAGAATGCCTGGATCACGGCGGCCTACCGGCGCGACGCGATGGGGCAGAAAACCGTGATCCTCGATCCCTGGGGCGAGGTGAACCGGCGCTACGGGTCGATGGCAGGAGTCTCCGAAACCGTCGCCCGGTTCAATCCCTTGTCCATCCTCGATCCCGGCTCCGACGAATATGTCGATGATTTGGCGTATCTCGCGGACGCGCTCATCATCAGCCGGAACAGCAGAGACCCCCATTGGGACGACTCCGCCCGCGAGCTGGTGGCCGGTCTCATCGCGTTCGTGGTCGAAAGTCCGGCGTACCGGGATGCGGCTTCGCTCGGCATCGTGCGCGGGTTGCTCACACTGCCGGAAGCGGAACTGCGCATTGCGATCAAAGACGCGATGACACTGGAGCGGGGCAGCATCGCGAGAGCGAAGCTCGCCCGCTTCGATGCCTCCACCGACGAAATCAATTCGATCATGTCGTCGGCGCGCACCCAGACGGCGTTTCTCGATAGCGAGGTTCTGGGGCGCAACATGGATGAGTCGGATTTCAGTTTCGATGAGTTATGCGGCGGGAATATCTCGGTCTATCTGGTGCTGCCGCCCGATAAGCTGGAGACTTATGCACGGTGGCTCCGCCTTATGGTCTCGATTGCGATCCGCGCGGTTTCGCGCGGCACCGGAGGAACGAAGGCGGTGGAGGTGGCCAGACCGCGAAGCCCGCACGGGCTTCCGGCGCTCTTTATGCTCGATGAGTTCGGGACCATCGGCAAGCTGAACGCGGTCGCGCAAGCTTACGGCCTCATGGCCGGTCTCGGCATGATTATGTGGGTCTTCGCGCAGGATCTCAATCAACTGAAGCGCGACTATCCGGAGCATTGGGAGACGTTCATCGGCAATTCGCAGGCGATGACGTGCTTCGGGGTCATGGATAATTTCACGGCGGAGTATGTCAGCAAGATGCTCGGCACTGCGACCATCGAGCAAGTCAATGTCTCCACCTCCAGCGGCACGACGGTTGCGCCCATCACACCTGGCGGGCCGTCCTGGAAGTCGCAAAGAACCTCGATCCAGACTTCGACCAGTTATTCGAAACAGACGATGAGCCGTCCGCTCCTGCATCCCGACGAGCTTCGCGGCCTGGGCGCGGATAACTGCATCATCATGGGACATTTCCCGCCGATTATGAGCCGCCGGATCGTGTACCACCAGGATTGGGATTTCTTGCACTGGGCGCGAGAGGACCCGCACCATCCGCGCACCGAAGAGGCGCGCTGGCGGGCGCTCCAGCGAAGACTCTATGAAATGGGTTCGGTCGCGCGGTTGCTGAGGGAGTATCGGTACGAAGTCAGGGCGCTTAGGGGCGGACGATACGAAGTGCGCGCACAAGGCGGGAATGTCCACGTCTTCGCCAGCGACAAGGACCTCTGGCGGTGGACCTATGAGCTGGTCATGGATGGCGTAGATCACGCGGGCTTGAATCAGGCGGCGTAGCGGCGAGACCTCGCGCGCTAGGAGGTCCATTGAGTTATACGCAGATCGCAGGTCTAGCCCTCATTGGCGGCGGACTTTGGTTAGTGATCGTAAGTATTTGGCTGAATCGTCGGTCATGGTTATCCGAGGTTGCCCAGGTCGTCCCCCCGCCGTCTACGCACAATATCCACCCTGTAAAAATCTTGTTGGCCTGCGGGTTGGTACTCACGGCGATAGGTGGTGTGGTTCTGGCGGTCGGAAGTGCCGCTGAGATGGTTAAAGGCGTGCTCGAAGAACATATGTCGTCCAATGCCGTGTTAGAAAAACGGCATCAGGAACTTCTTGCTACGTTGCGTTCGCTGCGACCGACCCCAGCGTCTTCCACTGGGACGCCTAAGGTTGATAGCCACGACATGTCACAATTGCTCACCGTTCTCCAAGAGCGTATGCCGCCCAGTGCCGACTTGGAAAGACGGCATAAGGAACTCCTGGACGCGTTGCGTTCGTCGCAATTGCGGGGATCGCCTGCGAGGAGTCCTGCACTCGCCCTTCTTGGCTATATCTTGCTTGCAATTGGGAGCGTGGCGTGTTTGATCGCGATTGCGTGGGTACTATTGGGTGGCGGCGAAGAGTCCACAATTAGCCGTAAGAAGATCCTGGCCGTTGGTACGCTGCTTGGCGTGGGCACCATCTGTAGCCTTGGAGGCGTTACTCTGCTCCAGCACCTGGATATTCAGGTGGTTTTCCAGACAGGTAAAGGCGGAGGATCATCGGAGAACCCGAGCCAGCCGGGTAAAGGCGGGGAACCATCAGAGAGCCAGGACATCGTAATGATTCCGCATGGTTCTGTTGGTCCGTTCGTGACTGGGAAGCGCAGTGAGATCGAGAACTGCGCTCAGAACAAGTCTCTGGAAGCGGTTTATCGGTCTATCACAGATAGTGTAGTGCGGGGAAACCACCTACTTGCTCTCTTCGTCGTCGGCTCGGCCGACAATAGGCCATTGGCCGGTCGGCTTGCGACTACCTATGGCTCCAACGATGGGCTTGCGGGTGCAAGAGCTGATTGGGTGCGCGGTCAGATCGTGTCATCGCCTTCGGCTTCATTTCCGGCGAATCGCGTGATCGTGACGATTCGCGGGCCTTCCAAGATCGGGGCGGATTTGTCGAACGACCGACTCGTAGAAGTTTATGGGCTTTGGACGGAAACCCAAGCCGTCCTGCCGAGCAAGCAACGCTGATCTGATAGACGGGCGTCAATCAATCGTCAGCGTAGAAACGCCGACGCAGAGCAGGAGAGTCCTGGCCGTCGTTATGCCGGGCCGGGCGTATCTTGTGTCTGCGAAGCCGTAGCCGGACGGACTGGCTGAGCATCAGCCGCCGGTACTGGCGGCTCTACAGACGCTGCTGGTGGGGCTGCCGATGCGGGGGTAGCCTGCGGCACTGACAGCCGAACCGTCACGTCGAGAATGGCGGCGGGAGGCGAGGCAGTTGCTTCGGCGATGGTTTTTAGCCAATGCCGACAGTCATCAAGCAGCATGGTTTTCTTGATGTCAGCGACGCGCTCTCTGGCCCCATCCAGCGCATCATCCAGTGTTATCATGCGCGTCAAAGCCGCAAGCGCGGACGGGAGACCGCTTAGAAAAAGGAATCCACCGATGACTGCCGCAGCAGGAGGACAGACACCGGCAGCAGTTCCCAAAAGCAGGCCACCCCCGATGCCCGCTACGGGAATCCCCCCGAGAAAAAATGCCACGGCGCGGTTATAACCGTTTTTGTGTTTTTTCTTGGCATCGGCGTATTGTTGCTGCGCAATCTTTAATTCATCGCTGGGCGCAAGTGCCTGTAGCGTTGTGGGCGGCGGTCGCTCGTTGCTCATAACCTTTCTCCTGTGCATGGTTGTTTCGGCTTCTACTTCCTCAAAGCTAGCCCGCCGCTCCGAAAGTAATTCGTGATTCCGCAAGCGGAATGAATCGGCGCTGTACCTGTTGAGCTTCTGGCCTTTATCGCGGCCCAAAGGGCCGCTTTATCCCCTCTCTGGCCGTGCTTCTCCGCCCTGGGGCCATGCCCGGCTCCCAGATGGACATTTCAAGCGCGATAATTGATCTAAAGGGCGGTATCCGCCCCCTAACTACCCCGGAGAGCATCGCGCCGCCCATGCGGCGCTCATTCTTTGTAAGAATCTGGGGGTGGATTCTCTCTGCGAAGTAGAATCGCTTGGAGCATCTGGTTTGGGCTTGAACAGCGGGGCTCCCAGATCGCCCAACTGCGCGCGGTCCGGTACCGGGAAGTTCACCCGGTAGGCGTTGGTGTGCTGCTCGACGCGCTCGCGCCAGACAAAGCGGCGGGTCAATTCGTTCCAGAATTGCGCGCCCTTGCGCGCGATCCGCCGCGTGATGTCGAGGATGCCCGCGCGTTCCAGCCGTTTGAGCGCAACGGCAATCGTCTGCACGCAGAACCCGGTCTGTTTCTGGATTTGCTTATAGCTCGGATCACAGCGCCCGCTCTTGGTATCGAGGAAATGGCATAACAGCGTTCGCAGGACCATAAGGGCGGATTGCCCAAGCACTCCGTCACGCTGGCCGGGCGCTTTCGTGCTCCGCTCCAACACTTCGGCGCGCTCCATGATTTGCGCGCGCGCCTTCGTCGATATCGGGCGGTGGAATTCTCCGCCGCGATCAAAGACGCTGCCTCTGCGCCAGCGGTGCGGGCATTTTTCTCTCGGTTGGGGCGATTCGCAGTACATGGGCGTTATAGGTGGAAGATGGGCGAACAGCATGATGTGCGTCTCCATTACGGTTGCGGGAGCAACCGCCCGGAGAGGCTGAATTTTGGCGCGAGTTCACCCGTTGCAAGAATCAGCTTGCCAACGTCGGTGATTTAGGGGATTCTCGTGATTGCAACCGACGAGATATCCCCGGCCTCTGGCCGATATGCAGCCCGCCCTCCAAGGCGGGTTTGCTATTTCTGGGTCTCTAGTTTTTCTCCAGAAGAGTTGCGGGGTGTGCGGATAAAGGGTTACAACATCCGCACAATTACACAGCCTGCCCGAGATTCTTGAATTAGTCGAGGCGGTTACGAGGAGGCTACCCGAGTAATACCGGAGTATGCAGGCGGGCCGGGAGCAGGGGATGGCACGGGTCCGAAGAGGCGCGGGAATGGGCTGGACACTGCGGCAGCAGTGGCGATGGCTGCGGCTTTTCTGGCTGCGCGCGGGAGTGAAGCAGGAAGCGTGCTTTTGAGACTAATCAGTGACGGTGAAGGGAGGGCAGGTCAATTGGAGTGTGAAACCGCTTCCTGTGTCAGTGTGGGGCACAACAGCGTGGACTTCGATAGTAAGCTTTTGCCTTACAGTCGCATTCCTTGGCACCCTCACTTTGATGCGCGTCGGTTCCCAGGTTTCCATATCCGCGCCAGTGACTTTGCTCGTTTCCGCATACAAGCCGAAATTGATACCCGTGATCGTGACAAGGGAACCGACCGGCCCGGATATCGGCGTGAGAATCGGTACCCACCAATCGGGACGCTTCCTGGCCACCCTTAACGCAAAATCTCGAATTGTTTCGTACTGATTAAGACTGGCGGCAGTAGGCGAATAAGAGAAGAGCCCAAAAAAGAAGAGGCCCGAAGCAAGCGGTGAGAGCAATACGATAGTCATGCCAGACCACATGCACATGGTGCCAAGTTCTCAAACGCCAATAGAAGACGCTCACAGCCAGGAAAGGAACCGACCAGATCAGTGAACGGAGAAGCGCAACTTGCGCGAATTGAAAATCAATCTCGCGGTGGGTGCGCGGCGGGTCCAGAGTCCAAATATCGACTTCGCGAGCCATCCTCTCTTTCAAGCCATCGCGCACCTGTTCGCCTGTATCATTTTCGTCGCGGATGGCAATTTTCTCAATCCTGCCCGCGAGGTATTTGATTGGTTTCCATCTCCCAAGTCTCAAATTGACTATTTGAATTATGCGGTGCGCGACAAAGCCGAAGATGTAGGAAAGGCCAACAGCCGACACGGCGAGATATGTCAGGTATTGTTCAAAACTATGCGCAAAGGATTCGGGATTGAGCCCTATGCGCCTCCACCCCATTACCCAGAAAAAGAGGCTGGCGACGTAGACAGAGCCAGCAATCGTCATCTCGATCCAGAGCGTCCCGGTCGTCATGGGCGAGATTATACCCTCACACCCGTAGGTCTGACGGAGTAAAGAATTTCATTTCGCCTATGAAATCATGAATTACTTTCAGAACCGGGGATTACTGTGGGAGACGGAGGTCAGGCTATGGACTCTTAACCGACGGGAAGCAAATGTTTGGAAAAAAGAAAAAACAAGAGCGCTTGGACGAAGACCTGCAGTCGTCAGCTTTCTACGGCGACATGTATTGGGTGAAGAGGTTGCTGGCAGCGGGGGCAAATCCACGCTGGAACCATTATGCTGCGCTGCGTGAAGCAGAATTTGGCTACCATCATAATGTGGTGAACGTGCTGCGCGTGGCCATCGAGAAGCAGGATGAGCAGCGGGAAACAGAGCGACTGGAACTCGAAAGACAGCGGTTAGAACTCGAAAGACAACAGAATCCGCTGCTCGCAGGAAGCGGGCTGACGTTTGCGAAATCCGGGCCAGAAGGTATCGATGCTCTGCTTCGCGAGGCGACAGCGGAGCAGAAGCAAATGCGATTCCCCGCTCGTGCGGGCGCACCTGGCCGAAACTACGCTTCCCTGCCGCAGCTTTAGAAGTTCAAACGTAAAACCGCAGGGCAGGAAATCCTACTTTCCTAAAATTAGCGAAGCGGCCCCGGCTTCACACCGGGGCCGCCCTGGCGCTAGAACCGTTCATCCTCGTGCGGCTGACGGGAGCGCTTCGGCTGAGGACTCCAGTCGATCCGGTATCCATCCCTTTCGCTCTTGACCACTACCGGATAGATGGTGCCGCCGTGGAAAGAAGGTTCGCTCAGCTTCACGGAGATATAAGCATTGCCCGCTTTGGAAGTCTTCGTCCAAGCCGCCCCAGCCTCGAAGCCACCGATGATGACGCGGTAGTCCGGGCCTTTATCGGTCGGCTTTTTGACCGGCTCGAACGTGATCTTCATGCCGTTCAGAGAAGGGATGATGAGCGTACCCGAGAAGCCGCCGTCTTTCTTCGTGAGATTTGCAATCGTAGCCATGTGACGTTCCTTTCGTATTTGTGAGCCCGCCCAATGCGGCCTCGACAAAGAACCGTCATTTCATGGACTGGCGCGTGTACATAAAACCTGTAAGGGCCGACAGGAATTTTGGAGCGAAGCGGGCCGCGAGGAATGCGCCCGGCGTGGTTCCGAACAGCTTGCTGTGTAGGAAGCGGGCGCAGGGGAAAATTTTTGTTTATACGCGGCATCGCTCTTGCGGCTTGGTCCCTTGAAATAGGTTCAACTTGGCGAGGCTGCGATTGATTGTGCGGGTCATAAAGAAAAGTCGAAAGGACAATGCATGGCTTATTAGATCCACAGCACATCGAAGGAAGAAGGACGGCCATTCGCGCCGAGGCTCATCGGGACCGCTCGCGGGCGGCAGGGAGGGCGCGGGCGATCAACTTCTCAAAAAGCAGACCGATAAAAAGCAGGCCGGATCTACGCGGTGTCATGGAGAGGCGGCGAGGGCTGAAGGCGGCGGGAAGCGGTCAGGAAATGCTCTGCGTCAAGCTCGATACCGATGAAACGGCGGCCCACGTTCCGGGCTGCGACAAGGGTGGAGCCCGATCCGCAGAATGGATCGAGGACGATGCCGTCCGGCTTGCAGAACGTACGGATGAGCGGTTCTAACGCCTGGGGCGGCTTCTGCGTCGGGTGAAGCCGGTTCTGCGAATAGGGAAAATCCATCACATCGGAGAGCGGATCGCGCGGTGGGGTGGCGTCTCCTTTGGCCAGCAGATAGGCTTGCTCGTGCTGATAGCGCATGAAGCGGACGGATGAGGCGTATGTCTTGCGAAAGACGATGTGTCCTACGATCCGCAAGCCTGCCGCGCGCCAGGCGGCCATAAAAAGATCGATCTTGTTCCAGCCATAGAAGCTGACGCAGAAAGATTCGTCTTTCATGACGCGATACATCTCTGCGAATGCGGGCTGGAGCCATCGGTCGTTGTCGTCGTTCCTGACGCGGCGTCCGTCGCGCGAACGGTAATGCGTGATATAGGGCGGGTCGGTCAGGATGAAATCGACGCTGGCCAATGGCATCCCGGCCATAAGCTGGACGCAATCGCCGAGCATCACGGTGTTGGCGGTTTTCATGGGCTCACCCTCTGCTGGCGTGGCGATGAAGGGCGAGCGCAGCGTCATAGAGAGCTTTTGACTGCGAGAGAAGGTCTTCGAGCGGGAGCGCCGTGCCGATTGCCTGGTTTTGCTTGCCGTCTTTGATCGCTGCTGCGGCTTCAGCCGAAAGCTTTGCGGCTTCGGCAAGCCGTTCAGCGAGCGCCTCAAAATTGGCGTAGATCGCGGTTTGGGCGATGGTCATGGCAGCGTTTCTGGGTAGGGTTGTCGCCTTTGGTTTCTGGGGATTGTTTTCGGCGGCTTCTTCTTCGCATTCGGCCTCGTAGTGCATGCGGGCAGTGTCGATGGCGTCATGGAAGTTGAAGTCTTCGCGATCTGACCAGTGCATGAGATCGCAGAGGAGGTCCGGCAGCGCGTTGTCGTAGTCCGTACCCGTGGCGGATTGAAAGTGCCAGAGCGCAGCGGCTGCCCATTCGGCGCGGTCGTGATTTGTAGGCATGTGATTTCCTTTCCGATAGGAGGCCGCCACAACGGGGCCTCTACTATACGGATCGAGAGGCGGGGAGTCCTCTAAGCGGAAGGGCGAGGGATCGGAGGGGGATCACCCGCCTGCACAAGCGCAGCGCGGAAGGCGGGGAAACCGAGCCCGAGGGCGAAGCCCCTGCCCTGGAGCGTGAGGTCCGCCGCTAAAGTTCCTAATGAAAATCAAGAGGCCATGTTGTGGCGTCCGACAAGAGAACCTGAGAGTCTCAATGGCGAATCGCACACTCGCGGCTTAGGCGCATTTGACGAGCCGTAGTACCATTCTTTTCACAGCTATGAACGGCATCGCATTACATATATTGAAGAAGGTCGCAAAGCGGGGCGAAGTTTCCGTTGCGGTGGCCATTGGAATGGCCAAGCCGCGCCATGGAGATCACCTCGATCAGTATCCGCTCGCACTTCTGCTGGAAGATGGCTATCTGGGCATCACCTTCAACCACACGCCGCCAGAGGGTGCCGAAAAGATGAGAGAGTTCTCATTGGCGACGACTCTTCACATGTTTACCCTGCCGAAAGATGCTGCCGGTGTTGTTCACTACCTTGGAATCAGATCTTCGGGAAGTTTGACCCCAGAGAAGGAACGGGTCTTCCTAAAAGCCAAGGGCGCGCTCTATCTCGACGAAGTAAGGCAGAAATTCCGGGATCGGCTGTGGTCGTTTGTTCTTGGCTTTAGTGCCGGGTTGCTTGCGACCGTTGCGGCGTCGTGGGTCAAGGGGCAATTGATGTTGCCGTGAACATTCGCTATGGCGGCGCACAGGTGTCAGAGAGCCTTTTTGGAAGCCGCCCTCTATCTGATGAGTGTTGATGAAGTTGACGCGCCGATCTTCAATGTTTCAACTCTCAGCGTGAACGGACTCAAGGCCGCGTCTGCGGCGAGAGAGAGACTTCCATGACGGAATTCTGCCTGAGCGAACCCACCCGATAAGACAAGTCGTACATCGAGTACGGTGGCCTAGGGAATTGATCGTCCGAAGCAGCGACCTCGCACCGTCTTTTTTCGAGTCCTATGCTCCATTCCTCAGCTTGGTCCATATAGCTATTAAACTTTCGTGCGAATTCTTCGAAGTTGGCGCTGCCATGCTTCGAAAGTGGCGGCCCGCTCTCTAACCTCTCTTGCGCCTTCATAACGTAGTCATGACAAAACCGATCAACGACGATGGTGAATTCTTCGCACCATGACCGGAAGGAACGAATATCGCTTGCAGGAACGCGCGGTCTCCGCTCGAAACAGTAGAGCCATTTGCTGAGGTAGACCGGGTTGAAAGACTGATTTGAGATCCCTTCGTAGGAACCGGGCGACTCTACGATATGAATGATCGACAGAGCCGCTTTGGGGTTCTCGAATTCCTTGAGTTTCTCTAGCAGTCGCAGTTCCTCAAATTTGGCCTGCCACTGTCGGACGAATGCGGCTTGCTCCCGTCGGACGGATCGCCTTTTCTGCCATTCGAGAATATGCCTGCGAATTTTCGGGTAGAAATTCAAGAGCACAAGGAGCAGGACAAGTAGCCCGGTCAGCCACGGACTACCCTTGGCCCATTCCTTGAAACTTATAATGATCGCTACCAATAATGCAGATACAACTGGGGCCACGACGGACTGGATACTAATGCGCGCCTTCGGAGTCTCGGAAGCCGGTTTCTCAAAGCGGTTGTAATCGTTGTCGTTGCGGTGATCCATGCCAGAAATTATAGCTTGTGATCGGCAGCGCCCTGTCGTGCTTTAAGGTCGTAAATTGCGACCTTAAAGAAATGGGCGCGTTCTGCAACTCGCAGAGGCGGAGATCAGTCCTCGCCGGTGTAGAATCCGATCTTGCGTTTGGTCACGGGCGGCAGCGCCTTCATATCCTTCACCTCCCCGGCAAGGCGGTCGATATCCTCCACCAAGACCTCGATGACCGATGCCGTTCGGTCGTGGCTGCGTTCGAGCTTTTCGATACGGGCAGCGATGTCCTTGTTGCTTGCGATGATTTCACGGAGCCGAACAAAAGCGCGCATGATTAGGATATTCATCTGCACTGCACGTTCACTGTTTAGTACAGAAGCAAGCATGGCCACACCAAGTTCGGTGAAGGCGAAGGGTGGAGTTTGCCTACCACCACGACCAGTCTTTGCTCTTGCAGTTTGCAATAGCAAAGAATCGGCTTCGCCCTTGGACAATTTGAACATGAAATCTGAAGGGAAACGGCTCTCGTTGCGGCGGACGGCAAGGTTCAAATTACCTGTTGTCACCTGGTACAGCGCGGCCAAATCGCTATCGAGCATGACCTTCTGGCCCCGGACCACACGGATGAGGCTTTCCACTGGACGGGGCGCGGCGAGATGTTTGCCGGGAGGCTTCTTTGCTTTGGCCATGCTCACCGATGTAACGGGTTCTGGCCTGGGGGTCAACACAGCGCGCGCCCGCCCCGTGTTCCGTGAATACAAGTGGGTGATATCTGACGTTTATTTTCGATGCGGTCGCAATTTGCGACCGCATCGAGATGTATGGGCCTGGATGGTCGCCCGAAAATCGGCGTTCGGTGCGGACTTCTTACCGCCAGAGCTTTTCGAACCGTGCCGGGTTGGAGGCGGTGTACCTGACGGTGTGCTGAATGTTCCGGTGTCCGAGATAGTCCTGAATGAGCCGCGTGTCCGCGCCCTGATCGGCAAGGGCGAAGCCGCAAGCGTGGCGCAGCATGTGAGGATGGGCGAGCAATGGCAGGGCTGCGGCGGCGCTGTATTTCCGCATGGCTAGGTTGACGGTGGATCGGTGCAACGGTTTTCGCTGCTCGCTGACAAAGAACGTCTTGCCGGTCGGCTTCATCCGAGCGCGTTCTTTCAGCCATGCGCCGATGGCGCGCAGTTCGTCGCCGCGTAGCGGCTGCGTCGTTGATAGCCCGTGCTTCAACCGGGCGACGTGCAACACGCGGCTTTCGGTGTCCACCTGGTCGAGTTTCATCCGGCAGGCTTCCGAGACGCGCAAGCCATGCCGGAACATCAGAAGCAAAAGGCAACGGTCGCGGGCCTCGTTCCGGTTGCCCCTAACCGCCTCGATCAGCCGCTCAACCTCGCGCCCGGTCAGGTGCTTCCGGTCAGTGTCTTCTCCGCCCATGTTTCGGCTTTTGCGTCCGTTCATCGTTTTGTCGAGAGTTTACCCTGCCCGATACCCCGGAAACCCGCACAAACAGGGCCTGGGGCTTTTGGAGTATCGACAAAATGTTTCATTTTGTCGAGAGATGACGAGAGAAGCACGGCGGGGGTTTATAGTGGAGGCATGAAAACGCCCAAGCCGAAGAGCACAGGGGCGATGAAACCGCCTAAGCGTTTCGCTATAGGAACTCCCGTCCGGGTGGTGATGCCCGGCATTGACGGCATTGTGATCCAAGTTGATGAAGAGCGAAGCGCGCTGTCGGAATACTGGCATACAGTGCAAACAAAATCCGGGGAACGCAGAGAACCGGGCAGCATACTCGAATCGATCCCCCCACCTATCGGCGTTCCAACGCCTAGGAGCGGCAAACTGGCGGAGAATATCCATTTCCACGGCCCGAACGCACGGCTGAACGTGGACAGCATCGACAATTCCGCTAACACCGTCTCTATCTCGAAGGATCGCGTTTTTGTCGAGCTGCGCGAACAAGCAAAATTCATAACCGATGAAGCAACGCGGGCCAACATTCTGGCCAGAATTGATGCTCTTGAAAGCACCCACGGAACGGGCGGTTTCTTAGCAGCCTACCAGTCGTTCATGGCTACCGCGTCCAACCACATCACCGTCTTTGGGTTTCTTCTGCCTGTCTTGACGCAAATGCTTTCCGGCGGCAACTGAGTGACCGGCAGGGCAAGCGAAACTTAGCCCTGAACTGTATCATCGGAAAGCTCCGCCGCGAATGAAGACAGGAATTGCCGCATGGCCTCAATATCTTCTGGATTGTGTTCCGTCGCTGTAGCCTTCTGGCCGTAAGAACAGAAACGTATGCGCAAATCCTTCCCTCCCGGATGGTGAAAGATATTTGTTTCATTTGGCAGCGAGATGGCTAACGCTTGATGAATCGTTGAGTGTCCTGTCGGATAAAAAATCATAACCTGGTCGATTGCATGGAACTGCAAGGGTGTTCCCAAGTTGGGGAAAATAATCACACCTCCTGAAAGCTGGCTTATCGGCACACCGGTCCGGCGACGATAATTGCGCAAAGACACTAACTCGTTTCCACCATAGAACAGCGCGGCGTCAAACATGATGTGAGTCCCCTTCTCTATCCAATAGTTTTAGCACCACGCTGGAAGCGCGCGCGTCGCAGCACGGCTGCGATGCTATCAGTTGGGTGGTCGATCTTCACGCGAAGAACTTCCTCTATCAGTGTGATCGGAACGGAATCCGGGTAGCCAGCTTCGACCCACGGGATGATTTTGTCACCATAGGCTTTTTCTTCTTCCCACTTCGTCCAAGGGATGAGCCGATTATGGGCAGCGCTCGCCAGAAAAAGAAAAACGATATCCGGTTCGTTTATTAACTCAGGGTTAGCCGCAGGCAGGTTGTAGGGCGAGCACTTTCCTATAGCGTCGTCAATCTGTTTGCGGGAAGCCGAGCGGTAGTCAAAAAAGGAAACGCAGCTTCGCTTGCGAAAATACGAATTGGTCGATCCGAATATTGAAGAAAACTCGCCGTTGGTGTTCGCTCGAATCTCTTCAGCAGCGAGAATCTGCTCAAAAACATTTAGCCGCGTGACATGGAAGACGCGGCCAAGCAGAGACGGCAAAAGGATGGTGTCAAGTTGGCTGCTATGAAGATCGAGGTTGTTTATCTCCACCGTCAATTTCCATTCTAGGCTTACCCAGAAACCTGGCCAAGCGTTTCATCATAGAACCTTTATCCCGCGTTTCGCACTCCCAGATAACGAGGGACTGCCAGCCAGCGGCCCGAAGCGCGTCGAGATTCTTACTGTCGCGTAGCTGGTTCCGCTCAAGCTTCGGAACCCAATAGCTCAGATTGGACTTCGGAGTATGCGCGGTCTTGCAGTCATGTGAATGCCAAAAGCACCCGTGAACGAAAATCACTTTTCGCCGCGACGCAAAAACCAAGTCAGGCTTACCGGGAAGATCCTTCCGGTGTAACCGGAAGCGGTAGCCCATCCTGTGAACGAGACTCCTCACTGTCAGTTCCGGCAGCATGTCCTTGCTGCGGATCGCCCGCATATTGGCGCTGCGGTCCATCAGTGGTGCTCTAGCGACGCCCGGATAGCATTCTCGTACACTTGCGGAGGCGGAAGATTGCTCGGCGATGTGAAAGCAAGCGCCACTTGGTCAATTGTCGTAGTGAACTGACCGACGGCAACGAGTGGGCGCTGACTGCCCGAAGGAACAGGCTCGCCGATGTCGTACCACATGATCGTCAACGAACCGGGCTGAAGCGGATATGGGCGGAGTCCGCCGCCAAGCCTTTCGCTGATTTTGTTGTAAACGGGCGTCGGGCAAACAAAGAAAAGGCCCTTCTGGCACAGCGGCTCCTGCCGCAGCACATGGCCCTTGTAAATGATCTGCGGGAGAATCCGCTTATTGACGTTTTCCCAATTGAAACCGGCCGTACTCTTGCCCGGAAACGGTTCCTCTTTCAAGTAGGTCTCGCGTTCCAAGCGGTAATTGCCCGTTGTGTCAATCGACTGCACTTCGACTGCGACGAAATTGATCAGCTCGCCGTTCGCGCTCACATGCGCGAGCACCCAATCGACAAAATACGCGCCGGTCTTGCCCCGTGTGGGAAGCCGCAATTCTTTACCCCATCCCTTGCCGAAGACGGCAACGCACTCGCCGGTTTCCTTTGTAATCGAGGCTGCAGGCAATAGCGGAATGGCAGGCCCGAAAGAGACCCGCGCCACATCACGGAGAATCTCGTAATTGTTCGCATAGAGCCGGATCGGGCAGCAGATGACCGGCCCGGCATTCGTCGGCTTCAGCGTACAGGCTCCGCTAATCAGACCGTCGCTCAGGGTTTTGACGCACTGCCTGCCGAGGAACGGGCAACGCAAATTATGGCGCGCTTCGGTAGCAGCGGGAGAATGGTCCTCTGGATTGTAGCCAAAGAACTCAACGATCCGGCTAGCCATGAGCCACTTCCGCCATACCCTCCAGCACGATTCCTTGTGCTTCTAAATGGGTGCGGATTTGCAGCGCTATGGCTTTTGCCATCAGTACGGGAACCGCGTTTCCTACCTGCTCGTACTGTGAAACCCGAGGTCCGAGAAACTTATAGGTATCAGGGAAGGATTGAAAACGCGCGGCCTCCCGCACTGTCAGCGAGCGCTCCTGGTCGGGCAGAAAGACTGTTCCCCAATGCGGATCGCATTTTGTCATGACTGTGCCAGCGAGGCCGTCATTCCGCAACCGGCCGTAGCGTTTCGTATGATCCGATTTCCGCGCCCGCTGCATACCTTTCGGCAAGAGCCGGTGAGGGATATCACGCCAAGAGCCGCCTGGCTTCACATACTTCATGCGCTCGATGTTCTGTTTTGCCAGCTTCGCGCCGAAGTGATTGAATGTCACGCCTTCCGGGTTCCGCATCAGCTTCGCATAGCCGCTGAGAGGCTCGGCAGTATAGCCAACGATCTCGGCCCCCTCCCCCATTTCGAGGCGTGGAAGATCGCCAATTGCTTCTCCCACCGTCACGGCCGGCAATAGCCGTTCCTTATCGGCCGCGTTGAGCTTGAATGTCATGGTGCTGCCGCCCCGGAAATTTGCGCGGCCGGTTGCATAATGCGTTGGCTCTGGCGCAGTGATCGCTGACTTTCTTGAACCGAGTAGAATCAGCCGCCATCTCTCTTGCGGGACGCCATAATGCGCCGCGAAGAGGATCTTAACTGTTACCTGATAGCCGTGCTCGTCGAATTCGCGCAGGATTTGGCGGAAGACCTTCCCGTCTCCTAGGGACAGCAGGCCAGGAACATTCTCAAAAAGAAAAGCCTTCGGCTCGAACTCTTCGAGAAAACGCAGATAGTCCTTGAAAAGCTTATTGCGCGGATCGCTAAGGAACCGCCCCGGAGCATTGATTGAGAACCCTTGGCACGGCGGGCCTCCGACCAATACGTCCAAGCCGCCTTTCTTTAATCCGAGCCGCTTGCGAACCTGTGCGGGATCGACCTCTTCTACATCGCGCGCTTCCGCCCAGGTCTGGGGATGATTGGCCGAAAACGTCTCAACCGCTTCCGGCATACAGTCATTGGCATACAGGCAACGGTACCCGGCCTCGCGGAAGCCTTCTGTGATACCGCCAGCACCGCAGAAAAGATCGATAGTAGAAAGCGGGATCGGCGGCAGCTTCGCATCCTGCGATGTGACCAGCTTCAGTTGCGCTCGCTTCTTCGTCATTGCTGGTCTCCTGTTTTGGGATTGAACAAAGGCCACTTGTCACCAATATACTTTTCGGCAGCTTCGCGTACCACCCAAGCCAACGACACTTTCTTTTCCTTGGCGATGATTTCAAGAGTCTCGTACACGTCAGGCGGAAAACTGATCGTTGCGCGTACCTGCGCCGCGCTTTGGGTCTTCAGCTTCCTGTTCCTGTTGCGATCTCCAGTTTTCGCCTTCATTGCGGCGTGTCCCCTCTGCTTCACCGCATTTCACCACATCGGTGAAGCAAAAACAAGGACTCATAAAGGCAGGAAGAAATCAGATTGAAAAACCAGGATATTTCAATGTGGTACGGGATTTCTCTTGATGCTATCTAGCAGCTAGATAGCGGCTAGTTGCGGCGGCGGCTAGCCTCGTAGAGATCGAGCGCCTTTTCCATTATTTCGACGAGCAAGAGGCCGTCTTGCTCGGCTATGCGGCGGAGCTTTGCGTCGAACTCAGGGCTGACGCGCGTGGCGAATTGCAGTGTACGACCGCTGCGGCGCAGGCTACGTCCGTCAGGGGTGCGGCGCGCGCTTGTCGTGCTCCCCTCGCCTCTTATGATCGGTGATGGCACAGGAGCCACTTCCGGCGCAGCCAAATTCAGGCTGGCTTCCTCTAGCGGCGGCGGTGCGCCGAGTGTCCGTTGCCGCCGGATGCTCTTGAAGTTAGCCATTATTGCCCAACCTCGTCGATCATGGCTTGAATGAGGGCGTCGGCTTTGGCATTGAGACCCGCATAGCTGGTTTCAGTAACCGCGTATCCGGTGTTTTGCGCCTTGCGGTAAGCGGGCCGTTCCAAGAGGCAGCCATCTAAGGCAGTGTATCCAGCCTCAGAGATGTAGTTGCGCGCCTCTGCTTCCTCGGCAGGCGTACCGATCCGGTTAAGCGCAAAAGTGAGCTTGGATTTTGGAATTCCGGCTTTGACGAGAGCGTGGAATTCGCGGATGGCCGGGCGCAGGTCGTCCACGGAAGCACCAGTTGGCTGAACTACGAGGTCGGCCACTCTAGCGATGTCGAGAGTTCCTTGGCTGGTTCTGGCTGGCGCGTCGATAATCAACAAGTCGAACTGCTTGGCAAGTTTAAGCGCCTGGGATGCTGTGGCGAATGCCTCAGCCGACACAGGCGGTTCGATTCCCTGATTGAGGCGCGTTCGGTGCCAGTCAACCGAGGTGCCTTGTTGAGTATCAAGGTCCGCGATCTTAGCTTTGAGGCCGTTATTGGCGGCCTCGCGGGCGAGCGCCCGCGACATGGTGGATTTCCCGACCCCGCCCTTTTGAGAAACGAAAGCTATGATGGTGGCTGTCATGGGAGTCGCTATGTAAGTGATGGATTCCAGATAACTCTACGGTAGCCCAATCCCCTGAATGCTGCTAGATAGTTTGTAGGTAGCCGCAAGGTATCAGCTATCTAGCTGATACCTAATCTCGGAAAACTACGCACACACGTTAGCAGCTATCTAGCAGCCATCTGTTGCCGCATGGAACTAGGAGTAATCCAACATCAAGCAGACTTTGGTAGGGGAGGAGTGGTGCGGGCGGAGCCGGACCGCTCAACGCGGGATGGCGTCTTCTTTAGCTTGGGCCGCATGACGTTGATGGCGGCGGCGTCAAGATTGGTCTTGATGTGCGATGCGTAGTACTTCTCAATCATCTCGACGCTGGTGCGGCAGTTTTTGGCGATCTGATAGATGTCCGCACCCTCCATCAAGCGTAGACAGATATATGTATGCCGCAGGCTGTAGGCCGTTCGAGGCCGCCCGTCGCGATCAACCCTGAGATTTTCCTCTTCCAGAATCGTCTTGAAAAGCTCGCGCTGCCATTTCGGAAAGATGAGGTCTGTCGGTTGCGGAAGGCGATATTGCTCGGGCTGTTTGGAGGCTACGCGCCCGCCGTGCTTCGATATTTTGTCCGCCCGCGCGGGACGGGGTCTGGCCTTGAGTCTCTGGAAAGGGCGCACCGCGCCGCTCGTGCTCTTGCAGTAGCCGACGCCGCGCTTGCCGCGCACCTCGATCTCAAGGATCGTTTGACCGCTGGCGTCGTCTTCGACGATTGTCACGTCCCGGAATTGCAAGCCCCAGGCTTCGTCCGGACGGAGTCCCGTGTTGGCCGAAAACAGCACGTAATCGTGAAGCTGTTCCGATTCCCATCTGTAGCGCGACTGCTTCGGCTCGTGCGCGCGTTTTCTCGTGGCCTCGTAGAGCTTTTTGTATTCCTCGGGAGAGAACCAGGCCCGGTGCGAGACTTTCGCGGATGATCTGTAGACCTCGGAAAGATCGGGAAGCCGGTCAAGCCATCCGTGGCGGAGCGCGGTTTTCAGCGTCTGGCGCAGCGTCACGATTTCCTGGTGCATGGTGTTATAGGCGGGCGGCTTGCCGCGCGTGGCGACGGCTTCTTCATGCCGGTGAATCCGGTATTCCTGAACCTTGCCGGAGGTGATTTCCGAGAGGCCGAGATTACCGAAGAACGGGACCAGGTGGTTAGCCGATCGCTCGTGCTGGCCTCTGACATAGCCTTTGCTGCGCTCGCCTTGCGTGATGATGTCGTATTCCCGCAGGAATTGTTCGGAAGCGTCGCGGAAGGTTTTTTCGGTTTTGATTTCTCCGGTGCGGAGTTTTCCCCGAAGCTGCAGATACCAATCTTCGGCAACTTCCTTGGCTTTGGAGAGGCTCTCTTCCTTCGTGCTCGTTCGGCGATTTTTCCCGGCGAGATAGCTGGAGCACTGCCAGCAGCTACTGTTCGGTCGTTTGTAGACGTAAACCTTGCCGCCGAGAATAGTGTATTGCTCCGCCATCGCGGATGACTCCAACAAATTCTTGGAAGCGCGAAAGTGTGAAAGAGTTGTGTAAGAAAAAGCGAGTACCGCGAATTTGAAGAGATGGCTTGTAACTGATTGAGTCTATGGTGCCGGGAGGGGGAATCGAACCCCCATGACCTTGCGGTCGGCGGATTTTGAGTCCGCTGCGTCTGCCAGTTCCGCCATCCCGGCTTAGGGAAGGTAACTACTTGCGGCGGGACAACTTACTGATGACTAGCGGTGACTGGTTTTGCTTGCTCAAAATCACTGGTGCTAGTTTTGGTGTCAGTTGCTCCGTTCTGAACACCGTTAGTATCGCACAGCCGCTGCACTGCCGCCAACTGGTGAGTCGGAGCCAGATGTGCATAGCGCAGCGTGATCTGACTCGTCTTATGGCCCATCAATTCCTGGCACGGTGCGGATGTCGATCCCCTTCATGACAAGCCTGCTGGCGAAGGTATGCTGCAGGTCATGCCAACGGAAGTTCGTAATCTTCAATTTGGCTAGGGCGTTCCCAAACCATTCCCTCGCGCCCTTGGTATCCCCCGCACGATACAAGTGTGCGAACACCTTGCCGCTGCCCTGAGAGAACTGCCAGAGCGCACGGAAAGCCGCTACCGCAGCGTCATTCAAGTACACATACCGCTTCTCACCATGTTTACTCCGGGGAACGGTCAGGATGCACTTGTCCAAATCCACCCAAGACCATTCGCATCCGAACTGCTCGCCACGACGCATCCCAGTGTGCAATGCGATGTCTATTTCTGGCAATCTCTCAGGATGATGTTCTGCAAGATAGACCCGAAACGCAGTGTCCTCAATGTCTGTGAGGTAGCGGTCGCGTGCATTGTTCTCATTTGGCAGCGGCATCGTGGCCCTGAGAACGGTCCACCTCCTCGACCTTCGGTTTCAAGACTGAGACGCAGGCAGCACTGAGAAGCTCTGGCACTGCCGGAATTATCAGTATTTTTCCAAGCCCCGGCAGCCGCTTGATGTGCCATTGACGGAGCAGTCGTTGGAAGGAGACTGGATGGGTTACCGCCGTTTCTCCTTCGGCTGCGCTCTGTTGTCTCGCTTCTTGCCTCGATCGATCCGCGGTTTCTTGGCTCCATACGTCTTCTTGCCCGATCCGGGACTTTTCTTTTTTTGCGGTGGTTTCCTGTATGTGCCCGGATCTTCCAATACCTCGGGTGCAGGTAGCAGTTCGCGGCGACTGCGGACAAGAACGGCAGCAAGTTGCTCGGCGCTCCGCTCCCCGAGCAGCACTCTTGCGGCTGCCAAATCTTCCTCCGCCGGAGCGTCCGCCATGGCAACAATTTCCCGCACCAGGTTTTCCTCGTCACGGGCGCGAATCGAATCAGCCGAAGGCGCGGGTGTCCAGACTGCTTTGATCTTTGCCGACGCAAGCAACCGCTCGCCGGCTCCCCGATGCTGCGCGGGCACGATCATCACCGACAATCCCTTGCGGCCCGCGCGTCCTGTGCGGCCGCTGCGATGCAATAGCGCCTGCTTGTTCTGCGGTAGGTCGGCGTGGATCACCAAGCCGAGATCAGGCATATCCAATCCGCGGGCGGCCACGTCGGTTGCCACGCACACGCGCGCCCGACCGTCGCGCAAGGCTTGCAGCGCGGTGGTACGCTCGTGCTGTTTTAGTTCTCCTGAAAGCGCCACCGCAGAGAATCCACGCTCCCGTAAATTCGCGTGCAGATGTCGTACGGCCTCGCGCGTTGAACAGAACACCAGCGCGCCTTGCACATCGAAGTAGCGCAGCGAATTGACCACGGCGTGTTCGGTATCCCGCGGACCGACCAGGAACGCACGATGTTCAATATCGGCGTGAGGCTCGTTTTCCGCCGATAACGCCATGCGCAGAGCATCGCGCTGATACAACTTGGCCAGCCCTAATATCGCCTTCGGCAGCGTGGCCGAAAACATCATGGTGCGCCGCTCCGGGGAAGTAGCGTTCATCAGTAGCTCAAGTTCTTCGCGAAAGCCGAAATCCAGCATCTCATCCGCTTCATCCAGCACCACCTCTCGAATGTTCGACAAATTCAAATATCCACGATCAAGGTGGTCCGCCAATCGGCCCGGGGTACCGACTATGACATGGGCTCCCGCCCCCAGTGCGCGCTGCTCGCGACGAATGTCCATGCCTCCCACGCAAGAGATCACGCGACCGCCTGCGTCGGCCAGCAACCACGCCAGCTCTTTCTGCACTTGTAGCGCCAGTTCACGGGTCGGCGCCACAACCAACGCAAGCGGCTGCTTTGGCCGCTCAAGCCGTTGCGCGTCGCCAAGCAGCGCTGCTCCTAACAGAAGGCCATACGCGGCGGTCTTACCAGAGCCCGTCTGCGCTGATACCAGCAGGTCGCGTCCTGCTGCTTGGGGTCGAAGCACGGCTTGTTGAACGGGTGTAGGTTCAGTGTAGTTTCGTGCTGCAAGCGCACGAAGCAAGCTGGGATGAAGTTCAGGAAAAGCCATAGATTCAAGTATAAAGCGACTGACGGTGTTCTTGTTCGTCTTTGCGTTGCGTGTGGGCCCAGTGTCCACCGGGCGGCGACCGAACGATGTCTTGGCCTGCGTCCAAGTCTGCACCGGGACTGGAGTGTCGTCGCCATGTACTTTGCTGGCGCAGAGAAGTTCACTATGCGGGCTGCGCACGTTGTAAGCGGTTTGAGGTGGACGCTGACTCTGGGACGTACCCTGCTTACGAGAGAAATTGAAAGTAGTCAAAGCTCTTCAGAGTCCAATTCGCTCACGCCTCAGCTCTTCATTGCACTTGAGTCACCCAGGCGCTCGTTCAACATCGTCCGGTACAAACCTGAGTCTTCTGCGACTAGGAGAAAAACACCATCTTGGGCTGTTTCAACTCGCAGCCATAGCAGTCTCGGATTCACGGCGGTCACTTCGGTGCGAAGAATTATCCCGCAGCCTCTCCTCTATTCCGCGGAGGGTGTCCCAGAGGTCGCCGCCTGGAGGACAAGTGTTAAGTTCATGCCTCAGCACCATCTCAGACCTTCCGTTTTCAAGATTCCAGCTATCTACTTTGTCGGTCAAACGATTAAGCGCATACTGCGCCTGATGTTCAGTCGTATCCGGCAGCAAAACGAGAAATTGAGTCGATGAGTTGCGCAGAACGTAGTCGGAGCCTCGGAAATTTGAGCGCAGAACGAGTGCCGCCTCTATGACAATCTCTTCGGCTGCCGATTTGTGTACATCAGGAAGTACTTCAAAAAGCACTAAGGTGGCCGACTTGCCGCAGCGGTTCAGCCACCCCAATTGCTGATTGAACAATTGGTCGAAGTATTTTCGGCTAAACAACTGAGTGTGGGGATCAATTAAGGAAACCTGCTCCAACCTATCGACATACGAGGTGGCAGCAATCAGCGCGGTGGAGACTTTGCGGAGCAATCTGCGCTGTGACGCCAGGTGCAGGTAAAAAACCAGCACTAAAATCGCGAACCCAATCAACACTTGTGGCACGAAGCCGCTTTCGACTCGCGAGTGGGTCGAAATTCTCGGTACTAGCACGGAGATCACTCCGCTCAACACCAGAACCAAGAGGAGAATCCGTATGCTCCAACTGTCCCAGTCATTTTGACCCGGCACAGATAATTCTGGGTTCAAAGCGTTCATCTTTAGTGGGGCTTGGTGCGAGCTTTTCATAGCAGTGTGCCTCCTGATAGAGCAATATGCGTATCAACTCCAGCTTTTGAGTTCGCCGGGGCCTCGACACCCGCGAGGAAAGGGGCTAGATAAGTCGATTCATCATATGCGGCATATCATGCAACGCATGTTAACCCGGTGAGGCAGACGTCCTATGTGGACGGCACAAAGTGAGCAGCCGGGTTCATCTGGTAAAGAACAATGATGCGGACGTAAAAGCGAGCGTCGCAGCAAGCATGGTCGATCGGTTCCCCTCAATGCACTTCACACCCCCACCCGACTCTATCGCCCATGGAAGCTGGATCAGTTGTTTCGATAGTGCTTTCCCGCTTACATGCCATTTTTACTTCGTGAATCGCATTCTCGGTCAGTTGCAAAGCCCGTGCGCAGTGCTCTCCCTCTCCGTAGGGTGCCTCCCGAAGTTCCTTTTGAGCTTGCTGTAAATGCTGCAGGGCGGCTTGCATATGAGGGTGCGGTTGTTCACGGCTTGCGCTGTTTTGCAGCACTGCGGTTGAATCATCCACATTTGTTACTTTTTCTATTATCTGGGGAAGCTTGTTCCACTGCTCTGTGGGCACCACGACGAAGTCCATTCCCATCCCAAACATCGGGTCACTGGACACTACGTTTGCACATATATTCAAGAAAATGCCAGCGATAGTAAGCCGAAGTTGCGTCTCAGTGCCGACAAGCAAAGGGTGCATTGTTTCGATGTAACAACCACCGCGACTTATATCGCTCACTTTCCCCCAACCCCAGTGTTTTGTGCCTTGGATTATCTCGGCGTCACCTGTGCACGGGTAGCGGGGAAAGCGACGGCGTTCCAACTTTTCTTCCATAAAAAACATCCTCCTTGGTCCTCAATTGCCCCACCTGCTGCTGAAAATGGGCCTGCTAATTAACTCCGCCTCTCGTTGACGGTCCAAGTGCAGCCGCAAAGCGTAAAAAGCAAATAGCCTGCAGGGGATAGTTAACGGCACATGCAAAAGCAATCTTTAGCTTTTGTGGGTTATTTATTTCGTTTTGTGTAGTAAGGCTGGAGCAAAAGCAAAAGTGTGCCTCAACGACGTCCCCTAAGTTAATTGAGCGCTGAAGTACGGCCAAGGTAAATGCCTATATATCGTGAGGTGTGTAATGAGAAAGTGCAATGACTCAAGAGCTCGCAAAAGTGGTTATGGTCAGCACAGGAAGACCAGAACCGGAGCAGTGCCACCTAACTACCAATCAGGCGAAGTTGCAGATCCTGCAACCCAAAACTCGTCGCTGAAGCGTGAAGTTAAAGTGCTGTATTGCGGACACGCGCGAGCAGAGACAGCTAGAGAAGTCGGGTCATCAGTTCGCGGGCGCGGGAACCAAGTTTGTCGCGAAGGCGCTCCACTGCTTTGCCGTGAATCTGTGACACCCGAGACTCGGTTCTGCCAATTGACCGGGCAATACGCAGCATAGTCCATTCCTTGAAGTAGTAAAGTATCACGACGTTTGCTTCGTCGGGTGGGAGCTGGGCAATAAACATGCGAAGCTCGCTCCGAGATTCATTCTGGTGGCAGATGGCGTCGGGGCGCTTCTCGGGGTCATCGGCGACGGTCTCCCGCACGGAACGGTGTTCGCTGTCCTTCTGCGGTTCAAAATCAACCTCTTGACGGTTCTGTACTGCTTGGGCAAATTCGAAAAAAGTGTTCAAATCCATGCCTATGAAATCAGCCACTTCATCACTGTCGGGCTTGCGTCCGAGTTTTGACTCAAGAGCGCGAGTTGTGTTGTCGAGTTTCTGCTGCCGAGTGCGGTAGTATCGCGAAGCCCAGTCCAGTTCTCGAAGACTATCGAAAATTGCGCCAGTAATGCGGATGCGGGCGTACTGGCGGAAAGGCAAATTGCGACCGGGGCCGAAGCGCCGGGCGGCGTCTATGAGGCCAATCGAGCCAGCCTGAATCAGATCATCGAGTTGCACGGAGGCTGGTAGACGGCGCAGGATGGAATGCGCAACCTGTGTCACGTCTTTCATGTGGCTGAGAATAAGTGATTCCTGCTCATCTTCGGGGAGAGCTTCAGGGGATGGCGGCGGCAGAAATGAGAACGGAAATGGATCGGAAAAAAAATGGGCGCTGCTCACAGGCCGTCTTTTTCGCCGTCGTGATCACTGCTCAGGCGCAGGAGATACTCCTTACTGCACGAGATAATCTGATCCATGCCACTTCCTTCGACAGTTACGCAAGTTCGGTCCTGCTGATTAAGATAAGACACCTCATGCTTCTAGACTGCAAGTTACTTTAGGTGTCAGGAACCTACGGAAGCCGAAAGCCGACGCCCAACCTGGGTGGCAGGCAAGAAAAACGACAGCATAATGCCACAGTCGCGGTTAGTGCTTGATACCCAAAGTAACTTGCAGCCTAGAAGGAAAAGATGTTCTATACGATTGGCGGGAAACCCGACTGGATTTCGAGCGCTCAGGAGAGCTTATGCTTGACAAGCTAATTGTTCATTATTTTCAGGGAACTGGAAATATTGTTGACCGCCAGCACATAGAAATCAATCGCAAGCATCAGAACACACGGACTGCCATCATCGAGGGCAGGGGTATGGATCGAATTATCGCGTGCAGTAAGGAGCTTATTGCTGCCACGCTCATGCACTTCAAGTCGGAAGAAAGCGCCATGGACGCTAATCCTCGGAACTTCACGGCGCATAAGCGTCTTCATGCCGAAATGGTCGAGAGCCTGAGGGATATTTCCAACGATTTGGAGCAGCGTAGGATCAGTGGCGCAATGGAATTGATGAGGTTTTTTGAAGCGCGACTTACCTACCATTTAGATGCTGAGGATGCGGTGCTAGACCAAGACCTAAGAAGCTGAGGTTTATATGTCCGATTTCTCCAATCTCGACCGACCGCTCTCTTCGCCTGCTGTGTCCGCGCCTTTGTTCCGGGAGGAACTGTTTGATGGCCTGTACGATGGAGTGTACTTCGTTGACAGAGAACGCAGGATTCAATACTGGAACCACAGTGCAGAGCTTTTGACCGGATACTCCGCCAGTGAAGCTGTTGGAATACATTGCTTCGAGAATTTGTTGATGCATGCGAATCAGGAGGGGTGCGCCCTCTGCCTGAAATGCCCGATTGCCAGCACCATCGTTGATGGGAAGCGGCGGGAGGCTGAGATGTATCTACGACACAAACTCGGACATCGCGTTCCGGTCTTCATCCGTGTGGCTCCCGTCGTGGATAGCGCAGGGCTCATAGTCGGAGCGGTGGAGGTGTTTAGCGACCGCACGGCGAAAACAAATATCGACAGACGAGTAGGAGAACTGGAGAGCTTTGCATTTCGAGATGCTCTGACCGGGGTGCGGAATCGTGGCTAGGTTGAAGTGAAAATCAATAGGACGTTGGGGCGTCCGTCATAAACTAGACACCCAGGTTCCGGCTGGCGGACGTCATCGACCTTAGCATGCGCGAACCTGTTCACCCTTGCGCAGCAATCATCTCGCGCAGTTTTCGCAGAAGAGTTTGGAGAGCAAAGGGTTTCTGAAGGAATCCTGTTCTGGTATTTGCCGGGTCATAATCAATCAACTCGCGGTCAGTGTACCCAGACATATAGAGAGTTACCGCTTGTGGAGACGTCCTGGCGACCTCACGAGCAACTTCTGCGCCACTGAGTTTTGGGAGAATTACGTCCGTTATGAGCATGTGAATCGATCCGGAGTGCTCGCTCGCAAGGTGCGCTGCTTGGGCTCCATTCGATGCCTCCACCACTTTATATCCGTGCAGATCGAGGTATGAGGAAATCGATTCTCGCAGTGCTTCTTCATCTTCAACAAGCAGGACGGTTTCACCATGCCCCTCGGCATCGTTGGGGTCTGGCGTAATAGCCGTCGTCAGGGGCGCATCGACGGTGGGAAAGTAGATGGTGAAAGAACTGCCGCGACCGAGTTCGCTATCGACCCAAATGTATCCTCCGCTTTGCGTGACGATACCGTACACCGTTGATAGCCCGAGCCCAGTTCCTCTTCCCGATTCCTTGGTCGTGAAAAATGGCTCGAAGAAGTGAGCTTGAACCTCCTCTAGCATTCCCGTTCCCGTGTCGTTCACAACCAGAGCAGTGTAATTCCCCGGAACAAGGGCAGGCCGTTTTCTCGAGGCTTCGACATCGATCGAGACATTCTCGGTTGCAATTGCCAACTCGCCACCATTGCGCATTGCATCACGGGCGTTTACACACAGATTCATCAAGACCTGAACAATCTGTCCCGGATCAGCCTTAATGGCCCATAGAGGCTTGCCGAGCGAAACGTTCAACTCGATGTCTTCGCCTATCAGACGCTGGATCATCTTCAAACTGTCATCGATCACGCAATTCAGGTCGATAATGTGCGGAGAGAGTATTTGTTTGCGGCTGAATGCCAGTAATTGCTTGGTCAGGGCGGCAGCCCTATCAGCGGCCTTAAGTACCTGATCTACGTTCTTGCGGTTTTTGTCTTCGGGGTCAAGTTGCTCCCGGATCACGTTGGCATAACCACTGATGATCATCAGAAGATTGTTAAAATCATGTGCAACACCTCCGGCAAGCCGCCCCACGGCTTCCATCTTCTGCGCTTGCCGGAACTGCTCTTCCAATGCACGACGATCACTCAGGTCTGTGATGGCCCCAATGGCGCGTGTCGGTTGTCCAGTTTCGTCATAAACAATGTTTGCGCTACCTAAGACTACTGCGTAGGAGTCATCCGCCCGCCGAAAGCGATACTCGACTTCGTAAGAATCAAACCGCCGTAACAGTGCAGTCTGGAATCCATTCCAAACACGATCTCGATCTTCAGGGTGAAGCTTGTCTTTCCATTCCGCCAAGTCGGATTCTGTAGCTTTCGGCGAATACCCAAAGTGTTCCCAGTAGCTATCGCTCCACCAAATCCTTCCACTCCCAATCTCCCAATCCCAGATCACATCCGTGGTAGCTTGTGCCGCCAACCGGAATCGTTCTTCGCTTCGTCGCAGTTCCTCTTCGACTCTTTTGGGAGCGGTAATGTCATGCGCGATGCTTGAGCCGCCAATAATGGCTCCGTCCTGCCCAGTAATGGGAGCGGCGCTGAACGAAACTTCCACCAGACTGCCGTCTTTTCGTCGCCGAAGTGTTTCAAGCTGCTTGATTCTCTGGCCAGCAGCAAGCGTATTCATAGTCTCTGTTAATTCGTCTCGGCGGCCTGACGGCGCTATGATTGAGACATTGCGTCCAGTCGCCTCTGCGGCAGAATACCCATACAGTCGCGTAGCTGCTTGGTTCCAGTCGGTGATGACGCCGTCCAGCCTGTAGGCGATAATCGCGTCTTCAGAGCCCTCCACGATAGCAGCCAGTCGGGCTGTTGCATCTCGTCCACGTCTAAGCTCGGTCATGACAGTCTCCCAGCCAGCGATCAGCAAACGAAATATCAGGTATCAGCAGTCTAGAATCCCAAGTAGGGGCGGGAGCCGACATTGTGTAGTCCAATTGAGAGGATGCCAAAGAATAGCCGAGTCGGCGGACAGAGGTTTACAGGGTGGTTTCAGCTACCTACACAAGGGTAGACCCAACCATGGCGGCTAACACAACAAGCATACGCCCGAATCAAAGGGATTCCAACGCCGCTCCAGCCGCTGCCTTGCTAAATAGCGAGAGTGGGCTAGTTAGCAGTGAAAGGTGGAGTTGCTGCGGGGACGGTTATGCCCACTTGCTCACGATGAGCGCAGAGCCATATACCCTCCGCTTTGCGCTCATCCTCGCCCCCCTTGCTACCGAGGGCAATATCTAAGTGACCACTACTCTGGCTGACCTGCACTCGTGCAGACCGCCATTGCCTTCGCTTTATCTGTCATCTCCGCTGGAGCGAACTCGAAAGCAACTGCGCTGCCGCGGATTTCCAGACCGGTTGCGTCCGTGGTATTTGATGCGAGCACTAATTTCGTGTGCTTCGGCGGCGCACTCAATGCCTGGTGGGTAAACTCCACCTGGGCCACAATTTCTTCTTCGTCGGCCTGGACTAGTTCGGAAGCGAGCTCATTCCGGAACAGGCGTGCGAATTGCAGCGCGGGTCCGCTTGGGGTGTTGATCTCCCGCACCTGATAGTCTCCCGGGTGCAGTACGGTACCGCCAACTTGCGTTGCGGTTGCGATGCTGAAGTTGGCTCTCTTAGCTTTGTGCAAGTTCCTTGAATCCGCATTAGCGAATCCGGCGAGTGCGTAGAGGGTCGCGAACAGAACTGCGTCGATCTGAGCGTGTTTGGCGATGGTGCAAACGGTGTTTGCTCGGCTTCATAGCGATTTCTCCTTGTGAACTGCGTGGCGACTGATCGATCCCCGACGCCGCAGTTGCATGGATAACCGGAGACCTCCGGGATTTATTCCCGCATTTCCAGCTCGAAAACAAATCGCATGACTCCGGGAATAAAACATGCTGACCTCAGTTCATTTACGTAACCACTCGATAAGGAGACGTCCTATGAGCGAACGCGAACCAGATACAAACGCAACAGCACAGCCACTGGAAACATCTTCGCCTTCCAGCTCCGACGGCATTGACCGGCGCGGATTTCTGCACTGTATGGCCTGGGCGGGCACCGGTATTGTCTGGAGCTTTGCCGGAGGAATTCCAGTGTCCAGCGTCTTTGGCGCCACACGTCCAAAGCAGCGCGCCGAAGACTTTAGCTTTATTCAGATTAGCGACAGCCACATTGGCTTTGACAAGGCAGCCAATCCGGACGTGACCGGAACGTTGCAAAAGGCCGTCAATAAGATTAAAGCTGCGTCCAGTGTGCCGGACTTCCTTATCCATACCGGCGATCTCACACACACTTCCAAGGCCTCGGAGTTTGACACGATGGACCAGATTCTTATGGGAACGAAAAGCAAAATCTTCTACGTGCCCGGAGAGCACGATACGTCTGTGGATGATGGCAAGCTCTATCTTGAACGCTACGGCAAAGGCACAACCGGGAATGGCTGGTATAGCTTCAACCACAAAGGTGTTCACTTCGTTGGCCTGGTCAACGTAGTGCAGTTGGAGGGCATGGGCCATCTTGGCAACGATCAACTCGCATGGCTCAAGCAGGACGTCAAAGACCTCGGGAGCAGCACGCCGGTTGTGCTATTTGCGCATATCCCGCTGTGGTCGGTCTATCCCGAGTGGGGCTGGGGCACATCGGATAGCGAGCAGGCACTATCACTGCTGAAGCGCTTCGGCTCACTCACGGTACTCAACGGCCACATTCATCAGGTGATGCAAAAGGTGGAGGGCAACGTTTCGTTTCACACCGCGATGTCCACTGCGTTTTCGCAGCCGGCACCGGGTACGGCACCGTCGCCGGGACCGCTGAAAGTGCCAGCCGAAAAGCTGCAAAGCGTACTCGGAGTGACCGATGTTCACTTCATCCCGCAAAAGCATCAGCTAGCGGTGGTGGACTCGACTCTGGCAGACGCCGCCGCAACCGCGGCATAGGTTGCTGCTATGAGAGCCCACCCTGTATCTATATCGATTGGTGCAACCGTTGCGGCGTTAATTGTCGCCGCTTCTTCACTCGTTCACCCATGGGGTAACCTGCGCACTCCCTCTAGCGGGTGCGGTGCGATTTTGGCGGGCGCAAATGTGCCTGACGAGATCCGGACCGCGTTCTCACAAAAGTGCGGCGATTGTCATTCGGGCAACACGCGCTGGCCTCTCTACAGCAGAGTCGCGCCCACATCGTGGCTGGTCGAGCACGATGTGCACGAAGGACGCGAGCACATGAATCTCTCCTCGTGGGAGCAGTACAGCATCGATAACCGCATCGATCTCCTTGGGAAGATAAGCAGCCAGCTTCGAAAGGGCAAGATGCCGAAGAAGCAATATCTGCTGCTGCATCCTGAAGCGCGACTCTCCGAGTCTGAACAAAAACTTATCGTTGACTGGACAAAAGCCGAGCGCAAGCGCCTGGTGGCTGAGGCCGCAAAGTAGCGACAGTGTTGATCAAGCGGAAAACGGAGATGAAATGGACACGATAAACCCAGTGAATCAGACAGACCGCCTGAAGGCCTGCCCCGCCGCAGTTACATCCTTGATGTTGCTGCTCTCGCTGTTCGTCTTTCCCAAAATAAGCGGCGCCGCGGAAGAAGCCGCTCAGGGCAAGCAACTGTTCGAAAAACGCTGTACCGGTTGCCACTCACTTGATCGCAATAAAGAAGGGCCGAATCTGGCAGGCGTGTACGGAAGACAGGCAGGAATGGCTCCCGGCTTCAACTATTCAACTGCTCTCAAGTCGGCTCACTTCGCTTGGGATGAACAACGATTGGAAAAATGGCTCACGGATACCCAATCCTTAGTCGAAGACAATAACATGGATTTCCATGTCCCAAAACCAGATGAACGCGCTGCGCTTATTCATTACCTGAAGTCGCTCTCCTCGCCGCAGGCAAGCGCCTCCAACCAGTCCGCTCGTTAATCCAAATACTTAGGAGCGGGCTGCTTTTTTCAGCAGTTCGCTCAGCGCGTGTACGTCAGAAGCGGGCGCGTCGCTGACGATAAAGTAGCGCAGCCCGCCTTCTCTCCAGCTCTCCATGTGAAGGGCAAGCCGCGTGGATGTAATGGTTCCCACGTCAAAAGGAAAGTCCTTCGGCTCATCCTTGAAGATAAACACCGAGAGCTGATGCTTGCGCATGCTGAACAGCAACTGCGCACCCGAGCTGCGCTCGAAATAAGCAACCCGTCCGCCGACAAGCGTGAACTCGGTGTTCTGTAACTCTGGAAGATTGAAGGAAAACGGGAGTTTTCCAGCGAACCACGGCTTCACCGTATGGCGATCGGTCGAGATCACGTCTACCGGGTTGGCGCTGGCCAGCTCCGTCACATGCATGTCGGTAATTTCAGTGAACTCATGTTCGCGCGCGGTGCGATCCACAAGCAGAGCCGCCGACCCGATCAGCAGCACGGCTGCGAAGGCAGTCATCGCGAGCCTCGGCAGGCGCAAACTCCACCACCGCCGATTGTTTTTGGCGCGCAGGCTCTGTTCCATGCGCTGGCGAAATTCGGCCGAGGGCGCATAGCGGGTTCCGGCAGCGCGAGTTGCCAGTTTCCTTTGCAGCAGTCCCCGCGCTTCCGTCGCGCAGGGAGCGCAGCCGCGCAGATGACTCTCGACCTCTGCCATCTCATCGGAAGCGAGCTCGGAATCCACGTAGGGCGCGAGTTTGCCTCGTACTTCATCGCATATCATATCGACGTACTCCGCGATTCGCTTCGGATGCTGGCTTCCGTCAATAACTCGCGCATCGCCTTCCGTCCGCGCGACAGGCGTGACATCACGGTTCCAACCGGAATTGCCAGCGTATCGGCGATCTCCTGATACCTCATCTCTTCCACGTCGCACAATAGAATCACTTCGCGATACTGCACAGGGAGCGCCTCCAGCGCTGTTTGTATTGCCTGCCGATCCACGCTGGAAATCAGAATCGACTCAGGTGTCCCGCTCGCAACCGGCTCGATTGGAGCGGCGCCGTCATCATCCAGGGAGACCGGGGCAGCCCTCAATCCGGCACGCGAAGTGAGAAACGTGTTCCTCAGAATCCGGTACATCCAGGCGCGAAAATTCGTCCCCTGGCGAAACGAGCCGAATCCCTTCAGGGCTTTCATGCAGGCCTCCTGCACCAGATCCTCTGCCTCGCTGCGGTTCTGTGTCAGCCAGTGCGCAAAGTTATACAGGCGGTCGAACAGCGGCATCGCCAGCTCTTCGAAGGATCCGGAATCACTCTGGGTGTCAGACACGGCGTCATGAGGATAACTCAGGATGACTGGTTCTATTCCCGGAAAAAGGATTTTCAATTTGGTGCTTCCGTGACACTGCGGGCCGCTCAAGAACTTTCGCTTTGACTAACGACGGGTCACAGGGTGACGGCGGCCGCCATGCGCCCCCGATTCCGAATTGACGAAGTTAGTGCGCTGATGGAGTTAGCCCGTTGACACAAGTCAGGGTCGCTGGCACAAAAGTAATCGGTGAAGCAAAAAAAAGAAAGGCCAGCCTCTTGTGAGCGGCTGGTCTTTCTCTTTGCAATTCACTTCCGATCAAACTATTCCCGGATTGCGCCCTTGCCGGAGATCCCATAAGGCAGCGACGAGCGCATCCACTTCCTCGCAGGTGTTGTAAAGCGCTAGCGAGGCGCGCAGCGTGCTCTCCAGGCCGAAGCGGCGAAGAATCGGCTGCGCGCAGTGGTGTCCGCCGCGAACCGCTATGCCCTTGCGGTTCAGAAAGTCGCCGATCTCTTCCGTGCGGAAGCCGTCCATTATGAACGATAGAACGCCGGCCTTCTCCTTCGCCGTGCCGATGATGCGCAGCCCTGGAATGCGCTGCAGGGCTTCGGTGGCATAGAGGAGCAGCATGTGTTCATACCGCGATATGTTTTCCATGCCCACCCGCTCCACATAATCGATCGCGGCGCCCAGCCCGATGGCGTCGGCAATGCTACCGGTGCCCGCCTCGAAGCGTTGCGGTGGCGGCTGGTAAAGCGTCTTTTCGAACGTCACATCCTGGATCATGTTGCCGCCACCCTGCCAGGGAGGCGTGTTATCTAAAACTTCAGACTTGCCATACACCACGCCGATGCCGGTGGGTGCGAAGACTTTGTGTCCGGAGAAGACGTAGAAGTCGCAGTTCAAGGCCTGGACGTCCACGCTCATGTGAGAGACGGCTTGAGCGCCGTCAATCAGCACCCGCGCCCCGTGGCGGTGAGCGGCTTCGATCATCGCGTTGACTGGTGTAACGGTGCCGAGAGCGTTGGAGACCTGCGAAATTGAGACCAGCCGGGTCTTTGGGCCAAGCAGCTTCTCGTATTCTTCGAGCACTACCTGACCGGTATCGTCCACTGGAGCGACGCGAAGGCGCGCGCCCTTTTCGGCGCACAACATCTGCCAGGGAACGATGTTGGCGTGATGCTCCAGCCAGGTGATGACGATTTCGTCGTCCTTCTGCACGTAGCGGCGTCCCCAGCTCTGGGCTACCAGGTTGATTGCTTCGGTGGCTCCGCGAACAAAGACGATTTCGCGTGCCGAGCCGGCATTGAGAAAACGGCGCGTCTTCTCACGAGCCGACTCGTAGGCATCGGTGGCGCGCGCCGCCAGTTCGTGCGCGGCACGATGCACGTTGGAGTTTTCGTGCTCGTAAAAGTATTTGAGACGATCGATAACGCTCTGGGGCTTTTGCGTGGTGGCCGCGTTATCGAACCAGATGAGAGGACGCCCATTCACGCGCTCCCGCAGGATCGGAAAATCGCGACGAATGGCCTCCACGTCAAACCCATAGGAAGAGAGGTTGAGGTCGCCTGGCAGAGCCGACCGCGCGCCCACCGGAGCCTGCGCGGACACGGTGTTTTCAGGAGAAAGCGGGCGAGGCTGATTCAGTGGATCGTAGGAGGCCGGTGCGCGATAATCGGGCTCGTGCGCCACGGCTCCGGAGAGTTGAGGCGCGTACGGGTCGAGAGGCGACGCAAAAGGATTGGCGGTAGTTGCGGAGAGATCTTCCGGTCGCACGGACTTTTCCAACTGCGCCGGGGCTGGTGGAGCCGCTGGAACGGGACCGGGCACGGTGGGCAGAGTCGAAAACAGCGGCCGTGCCTCTTCCATGAAGGAAAAAGCCGGGAACGCCGACGAATCAACCTTACCAAAGAACCCGGGTACCGTCGGCGTGGGAGGCTGTGCCGACTCGGTGAGTTGGGATGGCGAAACGTCAGTGAATAACGACGAAGGAATCGCGGCGAATCCGGCATCGGTTGGAGTGCTCTGCTGAAACGCGCCCGAAGGCGTATTCAGAAGCGATGGCTCCGTCGCAGGCTCGGTGAACAAGGGGCGAGCGTCCTGCAGAAAGGAAAACGCAGGCACAGCCGATGAATCGGCCGCTGGGTCAGCCGCATTAACGCCGCCGGGAATTGCCGGTGCGGTCGTCTGGGCTGGTGCCGACGCTGCAGGCGGGTTACTGGTTGGCGCCGCGCCTGTATCGCGAGCGGGCAGCAGGACAGGCTGCTCCGTCGCCAAGTTCGACAGCAGCCCGGGAAACGCGGGCGCTGTTGGACCCGGCACAGCCGCATAGGGATTCACGTTGACCGGAGAGCCCGGCGGCACCGGCGCAGCCGGCGCGGCCGATAGAGGCGGCTGGAAAGCTTCCGGCAACGCCGTGAAGAACTCGTTGGAAATACCCGGCGACTCCAACCCAACCAAGGCACCAGGAATCGGTGGCGCAGGAGGCCGCGGAGGCTCAGCGAGTTGGGAGGGCGGAACGTCTGTGACTAATGAAGACGGAATCGCGGCGAATCCGGCATCGGTTGGAGTGCTCTGCTGAAACGCTCCCGAAGGCGTATTCAGAGTCGCTGGTTCTGTCACAGGTTCAGTGAATAAAGGCCGGGCATCCTGCAGAAAGGAAAACGCAGGCACTGCCGATGGAGTTGCCGTGTTCACGCCGCCGGGAACTGACGGGACCGGATTGGACGCCGAAGGCACGCTTCCGGTTGGTGCTGCGCCGCGGTCACGGGCGGGGAGCACAACGGGCTGCTCCGCCGCCAAGCTTGAAAACAAGCCGGGAAATGCGGGTGCTGTTGGACCCGGCACCGCGGCATACGGGTTCACGTTGACCGGAGATCCGGGCGGCACCGGCGCAGCCGGTGCGACCGACAAAGGCGGCTGAAGCGCTTCTGGCAACGCGGTAAAGAACTCGTTGGCCATGCGCGCCAGTTCTATAGGATCGAGAACACTGGCAGTTAAGCTTTCTGTCCCCTGCCCTTTCGCCCAGTTGCCGCTTCCCGGAATCGCTGCCGAGGCTTTACTGGCGTCACTTGTACTCATGGTACTGTCCCACGTCTACGTCTTCGAGCAGGGCAATGGCATCATCGGTAAGCACGGCGGCGGAGCAGTATAACGCGATCAGGTATGAGGCCAGAGCTCTCTGGTCGATCCCCATAAAGCGAACTGACAAGCCAGGGCTCTGCTCTCCGGGCAGTCCAGGTTGAAAGAGGCCGACCACGCCTTGTTTCCTTTCGCCAACGCGCACCAGCAGAATCTTGGAATGGTTGTCTTTGGTTCTGACGTCGATCTTGTTAGTGGGAATCAGCGGAATGCCGCGCCAAGTGAGGAACGGTGTGCCGAAGAGCGTGACGGTCGGAGGCGGAACGCCGCGACGGGTGCATTCCCGTCCGAAGGCGGCGATGGAGCGCGGATGAGCGAGGAAAACCGACGGTTCTTTCCAGACCTTCGTCAGCAGTTCGTCCAGATCGTCAGGGGCCGGCGCGCCCTTCCGCGTCTTCAGCTTCTGAGAAGTGGGAACGTTGTTCAGAAGTCCGTAGTCAGCGTTATTGAGAAGCTCGCTCTCCTGCTTTTCTTTCACGGTCTCGATAAGTATGCGCAACTGCTCTCGAACCTGATCGTATGGATTGCTGAAAATATCAGAGATGCGCGTGTGAACATTGAGGACTGCGCTAATGCTGCTCAAGCGGTATTCCCTGGGCTTCTCCTGATACTCGACATAAGTCCGGACTAGCTCTGACGCCTCCGTCTGGCCGCAGGTGGACTCGATTGCCTTGCCCTCATCGACGCGATTTACCCGGAATGTTCCGGCCTCGAGCGGCTTCCAGTCCAGCAAACGGACCAGCCAGCGTGGAGTGATGGCCCCGTACTGCGGAGCGGTTTTGGTAACGTTCGCGAGTTGAAATGCTGCTTCCTCGCCTAGAGCAATACGGTTGACCTCTTCTGGCACTGTGTTGCCTCCTTATCATGATTAACAAATAAGACGGGATATTACTTCCTGCGTTAAGCTAAATGCAAATCGCCGGATGATATTGAGCTTACGAATTCCAAGACGGGAATATAGGTTGCATTCACTACCGGGTTAAGATGCTACAGCTTCGCCCTGGGGTGCAGATCAGTTACGAAACTTAGGATGTTATTGCAAGCCGGATTGAGCGCGACGTGCGGCTAAATTCCGGTGGTGTCTAAATTTGACTTACTCAGCTTTCGATTGCTGCATTCAGCGTGTTCCGTATCCATTCCGAGATGGTTTTGTTACTAGCCTTGGCCGATGCGGTGATGCGCTCGATTTCGTCGGAAGTAAAGCGAACGTGTACGACCCGGCCTTTTTCGGTTCCCGCCGGCAGCTTGGGGCGACCTACTTTCATTGGCTTAACTGGGTCAAGGCTTCTGGACTCCTCAACGACGACGGCTCTAACTCCGTCTACCGTCGATGTTATCGCGCCGCCGTGCGGTACCGTGATGTGGCGCTTGTTGTTGTTTGGGTCGTCTGTCATACGGCAACTATCAGAAGTTACGAGTTATTGTGTTACACGAATTCAGAAGTCAAGAGTTATCGTGTTACATGAATTAAGAAGTCAAACATTATTGTGTTACTAAAATCCAAGAATCGAGGTGCTGGTCGTCAGCAAAATAAACTGAACTCATGAATAACAAGATTAGCAACGGGCCAACAGCCCTGCCGCGCACCGATTACGCTAGTTTGGTTTTTAAAGTCGGACGCCACTAAATTCCAGCGCCGTAATCGGCGAAGTTGCTCTTCTCGAATTCGCTGCGGTAGTCGCGGCGTTCCTTTTCCTCATTGGCCAACCCGCTCGTGGCATTGGCTGGCGCGGCCACTGCCTCCAGGTGAGCCAGTTTGTCCAGGCGCGCGCGTAGTCCGCTGACATCCTTGGCCAGTGCAATCAGAGCATCGCTGAGCGGATCCTTGATCTCGCGAGGATCGGTGATGAGCACCCGCTTGCCGTCGCGATAGACGATGTGTGCGGGCACTCCCACGACCGTCGAGTTGGGCGGCACATCGCGCAGCACTACCGAACCGGCGCCGACGCGCGAGTTGTCTCCTACGACGATGTCGCCCAAGATGCTTGAGGTGTTACCGATGACAACGCCGTTGCCGAGGGTGGGGTGACGCTTCTTTTTCATCAGACTGGTGCCGCCCAGGGTCACGCCGTGGTAGAGGGTCACGTCGTCGCCGATGATTGCCGTCTCGCCGACCACCACGCCCATGCCGTGGTCGATAAACAGGCGACGTCCAACGGTTGCGCCGGGATGAATCTCGACTCCGGTCCAGAAGCGCGAGACCTGCGACAGAAAGCGCGCCAGCAGGCGGAAGCCATGCAGCCAGATCCAGTGATTGATGCGATGCGCCCACACCGCGTGCAGTCCTGAGTAGTTGAGCAGCACGGAGAACCAGCCGGTTGCCGCCGGATCGTCCCTCAGTACGGATTGAATGTCCTCTCGAATCGTTCGCAGCACGCTCGGGCCTCGTCTAACAGGTTTCAATCACTCCTACGGCAGCCGTCCGAAACATCCACACACCAGGTAATTGCGAATTAGTATTTCCGCACGCGGCGATCGACGCGATCGGACCAGGCGTGAATCCCGCCGGCAAGATTCCAGACCTGGGTGAAACCAGCCATGTGCAGAAGTTGCACCGCCTTGGCCCCGCGCGGTCCCATTTTGCAGACGGCTACGATCTTGCGGCTGGAATCGAGTTCGTGGACTCGTTCGGGCAGCTCGGGAAGCGGGATGAGGTGCCCGCCAATGTTGGAAGTTTCGTACTCGTTTTCGCTGCGCACGTCGAGTAAAAAGAGGTTCTCACCGGCATCCAGCCTTTGCTTCAGCTCTTCCGCTTTGATCTCAGGAACGGCCATCGTTTTTCTCCTCACCAGGAATCTTGTTAAGAATGCCTATCGCACTTATTTCGTTTTCAGCCTAAAAACACAAAACCCACCTGCCATTTGAATTTCTGGCGGTGGGTCTAAATGAGGTGTCGGCTTGTAATTTACTTTAGCCTTGCGGTTTCCTCACGCCAGAAGACACGGGTGCGCAACAGATACACATACAACACGTCGCGGCCTTCATGGCGTTGGATTTCATGTCTGCTACGATAGCACCAAACAACCCTGAACAGCAAGCGCTCTTTACTGCAAGATGAGCGAGATTGGGCACGCCGACGGGCGAGCCGGTCTGCACACCAATCTATGATCCGACGGTCGCGGCCCTTGAGTAGGCGATTCTGCCGCTGGAAGGCGGGGTTGCTGCTTGTGCATACGGCTCCGGCATGAAGCACTCCACATGTGAGTGCTGTCGTTCCATGCGCATTCGACAATCATTGAGCTTGTCCGCCGGCTTAAGCGCACCTGCCTTAGCAACTTCCAGAATGCGTTCGACTGTACTGGAGCAGATCGGGCATACCTCACCGACTACCGGTTGTATCCTGCCCCTTAGGCACATGCCGCAATAGACCTCTTTCTTAGTGGCCCAGCACGGGCGGACGAAGCCCTTCTGGGCGTCGCGTACGTAAATATGCGTCAGTGTCCTTTCGTTCTGAGAGGTAGAGAGTTGCGCCATTTGGATACTCCTTTTCAATAATAAAAATGAAAGCCCACGATGATCGTGGGCTTTTCGAGAAATGTGCCGTCACTGCTTGAACTTTATGGATCGGCCCTCTCGCCCACGGTTCGCATGCGTGTATACATGCCCTCACAATTGCCCACCGAAGCGCGGTGCGCCGTGAGGCTGAGAAAGAGACTGTGGTTCCTCTGAAACGTGGTGGTCATCTTTCGATCAAAGCTCCGAAACATATCGAGAACATATGGAGCACGGGATGGGAATTGAACCCATGAATAACGGCTTTGCAGGCCGCCGCGTTAGCCACTTCGCCACCCGTGCTCATGTTGGACCACTGTTGATTGCTGCCTAAATAAAACGAAACCCACTACCGTCTGGCAGTGGGTTCGACAGAAACTTATAACCGGTCGACTAAGCCCTAATGCCAGAACAAACGCGTGCGCAACAGCAACACATGCTGGCACAACAGCCGTTCATAGACATCAGGCAGCTCATGAATCGATACACTACATGAACTACGTGTCGTGCGCAAGTGATCCCTTCAGGAAAGAGTAGATTGACGCGCGGGCGTTAGTTCGGATATAAACACTCCACCATGATGTTGTGTTGCCAGATCGGTCGAATGACGTGCTGCTGTTGTTGCGGCATGTACCTATCTGGCGCACGGGAGATCGTGGGATAGCACTTATCTAACCAGGATCTAGTTGTATCGACCCATCCGCCAGAAAGTTCTGGCGGGTGGGTTTTTCGTTTTGTAGGCAGAACAGTTGAAGGAAACATAGGCGAAGGATTGAGCCGCCTTAAAGAGGAGTCCCTAGATGTCCGAAGAAAACAAAATCGCAACCGAGGCCACTCGACTGGGTCTGTCGCTTGACGTATGGGCCGTCATCACCGCATTCCTGCTGGCACTTCTCGTGCGCGTTGGAGTGCTGAAGCACGTCCCCTGGTAAGAGCCGGATCAAAAGGAGAAACAAAATGGCTACATCTGCCGCGCTGCCGAACTCGGAGGCTCGGAACCATTTCGCGAATGTCGCTCGATTTATCCCGGGCGTGCTTCTGCTTGCAGTAATCGGATTTGCCGGTAAGGTACTTGAGCAATCGATTAATGGCTACGCCAAAGCTCACCACCTCGTCATTCCTAACGTCGAGTATGTGCTCTGGGCGATTGCGATTGGCTTGTTGATCGCAAACACGGTGACCATTCCAAGGATATTTCTGCCGGGCATCGCTACCTACGAGTTCTGGCTGAAGGCGGGCATTGTGCTGCTCGGCGCACGCTTCGTGGTCGCCGACGTGCTCAAACTGGGCGGAATCAGCATCGCGCTGGTAGTGCTGGAGATCTCAGGGTCATTGATCCTGATGACGTTGCTCGGCAGGCTCTTCAACCTGAAGCCGAAGTTGACATCACTGCTCGCAGTTGGCTCCGCCGTATGCGGCGTCTCCGCCATCATCGCAGCCAAGGGCGCTATCGACGCAGACGATGAGGATTCGTCGTTCGCAATTGCCGCGATCCTCGCGCTCGGCGCCATCGCGCTGGTGACGTTTCCGCTGATTGGACACGCGCTGCATATGAGCGACAACGCATATGGATTGTGGTCAGGCCTCGCCGTCGATAACACGGCTGAAGCTACGGCCGCCGGCGCACTGTACTCCGATGTTGCCGGAAAGGTCGCCGTGCTGGCAAAAACCACTCGCAACGCGACCATCGGCTTCGTCGTGCTCGGCTACGCCATCTACTGGGCAAGCAGAGGACAGGCGGAAAAGGTGAAGAACAAAGGCGCTTTTCTCTGGAACAGGTTTCCGAAATTCGTATTGGGATTTCTGGTGATCTCGTTGCTCGTCTCGGTTCACGTCTTCAACAAGGAACAGGTGGGAGCACTGGCGAATCTTTCCCGCTGGGCGTTTCTGCTGACGTTCGCAGGCGTGGGCTTGCGCACTAACTTTCGCGAGATGTCAAAGCAGGGAGTACGACCCTTCATTGTCGGCGCCGTGGGAGAGGTATTGATCGCTGGCCTGACGCTGGGTCTCGTCGTCGCGGCTAACGCCATTTGGAAGCTCTAGACAGGTTGTCATGCGTAGTTCGGGAGTTCGTGCAGGTTTTCACAAAACCGGATGCCACTTGTCGTTACTTGGTTATGGGTTGCAAATTGATAGGTCAAAGTGGAGTCCGCCTTCAAAGCAGTCAACTTTCGAGGTTCGCCGATCGCGGGCCAAATGGAGATGAAATGGCAATTGCAAATAGCATTACTGAGTTGATTGGAAAAACGCCGTTACTTTACCTCAACAAAATTACCAACGGGGCCGCGGCGCGAGTGGCTGTAAAGCTGGAGAGCCAGAATCCGCTGGCCAGCGTCAAGGATCGTATCGGAGTCTCGATGATCGAG
>Ga0182030_10001434_pt1 | contig 49155 bp, 44 predicted proteins | sample 812S3MmetaG_FD_121299 | JGI IMG/M metagenome (GOLD analysis project Ga0182030, IMG submission 121299) | Permafrost microbial communities from Stordalen Mire, Sweden - 812S3M metaG (Illumina Assembly) | ecosystem: Environmental > Terrestrial > Soil > Wetlands > Permafrost | place: Sweden... | reverse complement strand
CTTCAGCCATACCCTATCCATAAGGATGGCTGGCATTGTCTTGTACTTAATTTGGTTTGGCAGGGTGGGTGTCCGTGTTAACTAATTGATTAATAATCATTTGATTCGAAATCATCCCTATTTTTTGCTTGATCGATGATTTGTACGCCGAAATAAAAAGCCACATAGTCAAACATTGGCCATTCATCTGCCTGAGCCAATATTAAATCCTGCAGGATATTGGATAAAGCGTACTTATCTGACTTTGGGTAAGCTTTAGTAAGATTTGGCCTGTTGTTTTTTTCCGGAGGTAACAGAGGCTTTGGCGCGCTTGAGTTGCCTGCCAAATTCGTTCGCCCTGCTATTGATGGCAGCGTTCTCGTCAACTCCGGCTTCTTCAAGTACAAGATCTTCGCTATATCCTTTTACCAACGGTTTTGGATTATGCTTTACTTTCTGGAAATGCAGGGCAGTCCAAACGTGGTCAATCGTTATTTCCCGGATACTTTCGTATCCAACGCCGGTAATACACTTCCAACTGCAGTCGCGATTAAGTGTTGTGGCAATCTTTGAAGCCAATTTTGGGTAGGCAACCCAGAGCTTAGCTTCACTGTGCATAGCAGGCATTATCTCATTTATGATGTTTCCCAGTTGGGTTTCATTGACTGCAAAGACTAAAGCAAAATCAATTTTTCTTGAACGAAGCAGGGGAGTGATGTTTTTTGCAAAGTTCAGTTTTGCAAATTGCTTTTCAATAGAAGAAGGAAGTCCCTGAATCAATAAATTTTTTTCATCTCTCAACTGAAGCTTTTCCAACAAATTAGGTAGCATTTATATAATTTTTATTTAGGCAATTAATAGGAAGGCGAGAGTTTGCAAATTTAAAAAATCCAATCGTCAAATTGGTGTTTTTATCAATAAAAATTCTTCAAAACTTGCCTTTTAATAGAAACCTTACAATAAAAGCTTTTTTTAAAACCGGGCATGATTAAAGTGCGATGGTGATTTCATTTGATTTGGTTCTCCCGTCTGCGGGTGCGCTTCTTATCGCGGTATTTGAGTATGGGCACTTTGCTTTCGCTGCCTCGCAACAAACGACTTATATTTTTTTGATGTGTCAGAATAACAAGCAATGCCACAGCTATGGCAAAACCTCTGTAAATAGGTTCTTTTTCATTAAAAATAAAAAGAATAAGGACGGCAAAAGCAAGACTTGCTAATATTGAACTAAGTGATACAAAACGAGTTAGGTATAATACCAGAATAAAAACTCCAACACAATACAATGCAACAGTCGGCTGAATTGCGAGTATCATACCAAATAATGTTGCAACACCTTTGCCCCCCCGGAAATCTGCCCAAACCGGAAAAATATGCCCGAGAACTGCTGCAAGGCCAAGGCCGACCATGAAATTAGTGCGGTCGAATTCGTCGTGAAGATAAAAAGGAATAAGGATCCAAAGACTGGTGGCGACAACCCCCTTCAGCACGTCCACGATCATCACAAAAGTCCCCCATTTTGACCCCAGAACACGAAATGTGTTAGTAGCCCCTGCATTTCCGCTCCCATATTCGCGAATGTCAATATCAAAAAAATATTTGCTGATCCAAATCGCAGTAGGGATTGATCCAATCAAGTATGCCAGAACGATGAGTAAAACTTCTACCATTAATATATAAGGTTAAAGTTGGATAACAAATATAACTATAAAATCTTTAATAATTAAGATTTTAGCATCTTGAGTTTATTTCAGGCTTCGGTCAGGACAACGCAGATCCAATTATTCCGTTCTTGTTTTGAGACAATACGAAAATTGTTGTTACGCGCTTCTTTGCTGATTTCATCATAGTCTAAGCCTAATAACCCACTCAATAACAGAACGCCACCTTTGGCCAAATGTTGTTTAAATGAAGCGAAGTGATGAAGTATGATGTGCTTGTTGATGTTAGCAAGAATGATATCGAAAATTCCTGTCTTATCTATTGACGAGCCTTCCTGAAGAATGATTTTTTTGCAATGATTCTCTTTGATATTTTCCGCGGCATTCTGAATGCTCCATTCATCATTGTCTATTGCGACTATTTTGTTTGCTCCGCATTTTTCCGCGAGAATTGCAAGAATACCAGTGCCCGAGCCAAAGTCTAAGACTGTTTTGTTTTTAAACGCTATATCACCGATAGCTTTTATCATGAGAAATGTGGTGGCATGATGGCCTGTGCCGAAGCTCATTTTCGGGGTTATGATGATTTCATGTTTCAGCCCGATAAACGGAGGATGAAATACCGCGCGGATTCCGCAAAAATCATCAATGGTTACAGGCTCAAAATTTTTCTCCCATTCCTCATTCCAGTTTATCGGAGGAATGACAGTTTTCGTGTATGCCAGACCGTGGCCGGCAATGATATTATCCAGGTCGGCGATCGAAAATTTTTCTTCATGGATAAATCCACTGAGAAAATCTTCGCCTTCTTCAAAGCTATCATAACCAAGTTGGCTCAACTGCGCTACCAGTATTTCAGAAAGCGAAGTAGCTGCTACTGTAATCCTTATCTGAATAAAATTTCCCATGGATAAAAATATAAAAGGCCTGCAATTTTAGTGCAGGCCTGCGTAATTTAAGGTAATTATTAATCGGATATCAGTTGCTTTGCCTTGGCTCAGGTTTTGGCATCAGCACTTTGCGGCTTAATTTGAACTTGCCCGTCCTTTCATCTACACCGATCAGTTTCACCTTCACCACGTCACCTTCTTTCAGTACGCCGTCCATGCTTTCAAGCCTTTTCCAGGAAATCTCGCTAATATGAAGCAACCCTTGCTTGCCCGGCAGGAATTCAACAAATGCGCCAAATTCTTTAATGCCTTTCACAGTAGCTTCATACACGGTGCCGACTTCCGGCATGGCAACGATGCCTTTTATCCAGGCAACTGCTTTGTCCAAGCCTTCTTTCGCAGGGCTGAATATGCTTACTTCGCCGAAATTGCCCACCTCTTCAAGATTAATGGTCGCGCCTGTTTCACGCTGTATCTCCTGAATAATTTTGCCTTGTGGCCCTATTACCGCGCCGATAAATTCTTTATCAATAAACAATTTCACCATTCTGGGCGCATGTGGCTTCACGTCTGAGCGTGCTGCCGGCATACATTCATACATGGCTTCCAGTATGTGCAGACGGCCTTTTCTGGCCTGTTCCAATGCTTCGCGCATTGTGTCCATGCTTAATCCATCCACTTTGATATCCATCTGAACTCCGCATATCCCTTCGCGGGTGCCAGTCACTTTAAAATCCATATCTCCAAGATGGTCTTCATCGCCCAATATATCAGTAAGAATTGCATTCTTGCCGTCTGATGCTCTTGTTATCAATCCCATTGCGACTCCGCTTACGTGTTTGGGAAAGGGAACACCTGCATCCATCAACGCCAGCGAGGCTGCGCAAACTGTTGCCATGGAAGATGAACCATTGGACTCCAGAATATCGCTTACGACACGAACCGTATAAGGGTAGTCGCTGCCCGGCATCATTTGCTTTAGTGAGCGCATTGCCAGGTTGCCATGGCCCACTTCCCTGCGGCCAACACCTCTCATCATCTTCACTTCGCCGGTAGAAAAAGGAGGAAAATTATAATGAAGAATGAATTTTGTGTAATCAGATTTTGCGGCACTTTCAACCAAAAGTTCATCTAAAGGAGTGCCTAAGGTAACTGTTGTTAGTGATTGAGTTTCACCACGTGTAAATAATGCAGAACCATGAGGTGTTGGCAAAGGGTCCACTTCCATAGCAAGTGGCCTGACCTGATCAAGGTTTCTGCCATCCAAACGGATGCGGTCATCTAAAATCATGTTCCTGACAACGTCCCATTGCAAGTCTGCATAATACTTCTTCGCTAATTTTTTGTCTTTGTCAGTTGCTTCTTCGCCGAGGCTTGTGATCAATTCCTCTTTCAACTTATCATAAGCATCACTGCGCACATGCTTGCTGCTGCCAGCTTTCGAAATTTCGTAAATCTTATCTTTTGCGAAAGCAATCACTTTTTGCTGAAGCTCTTCGTTTTGTTCTGGTTTCTTATAATCCCTTTTTCCTGAGACACCAGCTTTTTCCCTCAGTTCCTCCTGAGCTTTTATCTGAATGCGTATAGCATTATGAGCGAGTTCTAAAGCGTTCACTAAATCCTCTTCACTGCACTCTTTGGCTTCGCCCTCTACCATCATCAGGTTTTTTTCAGTGGCAGCGATGAGGAATTCCATATCCGCCTTTTCCAATTCTGAACGTGTTGGGTTCACCACAAATTTCCCATCAACTCTTGCGATCCTTACTTCACTGATGATTTCTTTGATAGGAATATCTGAAACAGCGAGCGCAGCAGATGCAGCGAGGCAAGCTAATGCATCAGGCATCACTTCTTTATCGCTCGATACCAAACTGATCAGCACCTGCACATCGCATAAATAATCTTCCGGGAACAAAGGGCGCAAAGCACGATCAATCAAACGGCTGGTAAGCACTTCATAATCGTTGAGCCTTGCTTCTCTTTTGAAAAATGAACCGGGTATTCTGCCAGCAGAAGCAAATTTTTCCTGATAATCTACAGAGAGCGGAAAAAAGTCCTGCCCTTCTTTTGGTTCTTTATTGGCGACAACGGTTGCAAGCAAAATACAATTTCCCTGGCGCACGGTGACTGAACCATCAGCCTGTCTGGCAAGCTTGCCTGTTTCTATGGTAACTTCCCGGGCACCGCCAATATCAAATGTTACACTTTTAGGTTGCGAAAGCATATTTATTTTTCATGTTTTTGGACTGCGAATTACTGAAAGGGGGACGAAATAGTAAGAACAATCCAGGTTTATAATCAAATCACAAGCATTATTAAAACTTTCATACAAAAAAAAGATTCCCAACCGTGTTCGCAGTTGGGATGAAATCTTGTATGCTACATAACTTATCTTATTTTCTGAGGCCCAATTTTTCAATCAGCGCACGATAGCCCTGCAGGTTTTGCTTGCTGAGGTAGGTGAGGAGGCGTTTTCTTTTGCCTACCATTTTCATCAATCCGCGGTGAGTGGAAAAATCTTTTTTATTGGCCTGCAAATGCTCAGAAATACTGTTTATGCGTTCTGTCAGCAATGCAATCTGGCCTTCGATGGAACCGGTGTTAGCGGCTTTTGCGCCAAAACCAGTAAATAATCCCTGCTTTTTTTCTTTAGTCAAATACGGCATCTCTGTTTTTTTAATATGCTCTTATAAATTTTCTCGATAAATTCGGCGGCGAAGGTAGGGAAAATAATCTGAAATTTGAAAAACTTATAAAGAAACCGGCATTCGAAAAAGGCGCATTTAAAGGCAAAACCAATTGTTTTGAAGAAAATCTATTTTACCGTAACAAATGACCTGACTTACGACCAGCGCATGGGGCGCATTTGCTCCACATTGACCAGTTCAGGCTACCATGTTGTGCTGGTTGGGAGGCAGTTGACAAATTCAATGCCGTTGGGAAAAAGAAGCTTTTACCATGTTCGTTTGAGTTGCTGGTTTTCGAAAGGTAAATTCTTTTATATGGAATTCAACCTGCGCTTATTTTTTTATCTTCTTTTTAAAAAAGCGGATGCGATTTGCGCTATAGACCTCGACACTATTCTTCCCTGCTTGTTTATTTCACATATAAAAAAGATTCCCCGGGTTTATGATGCACATGAACTGTTCTGCGAAATGAAGGAAGTGGTAACAAGGCCGTTCATTTATAAATGCTGGAAATTTATTGAGCGGTTCAGTGTGCCAAAATTTAAAAAAGGATATACTGTCAGCGCCCCGATTGCCGACGAATTCAGTAAGTTATATAAAGTTGAGTATGAAGTCATCCGAAATATGCCAGTATCGAGTGAAATACTTCAGACCGGGCAAAAAGAAAAATATATTTTGTATCAGGGTGCGGTGAACGAAGGGAGGAGTTTTGAAACGCTTATACCTGCCATGAAAGATGTCAATTGCAAACTCATCATTTGCGGCGATGGAAATTTTATGCTACAGGCAAAAGATTTGGTGAAACAGAATGCCCTTGAAGAAAGAGTTGTTTTTAAAGGCATGATTGCTCCTGATGAACTGAAAAAATATACACAAGGTGCTTATATTGGTGTCACTTTATTTGAGAACAAGGGAAAAAGCAATTACTTTTCGCTGGCAAACCGCTTTTTCGATTATATCAATGCAGGTATCCCGCAATTATGCGTTGATTATCCTGTGTATAAAGCAATCAATAACGAATATAAAATTGCCTTACTGACTGACGATCTCGGCCCGGCATGCATTTCGCAAAACCTGAACAATTTGCTTGGCAATGATGTTCTATATCAGGAACTGAAAAATAATTGTATGAAAGCAAGGGAAGTTTTCAATTGGCAACAGGAGGAAAAAAAACTCATCCATTTTTATAACCAATTATTTCTTTAGTCTGGAACGACACCTACATATCATTTCTTTCGATGTTCCTTACCCTGCTGATTATGGAGGCGTGATAGATGTTTTTTATAAAATAAAAGCTTTGCATGAGTCAGGCATAAAAATCCATCTCCATTGTTTTGAATATGGCCGTGGAAAGCAATTTGAGCTTGAAGAGTATTGTACAGAAGTAAACTATTATCATCGCAAAGAAGGCCACAAAGGGTTCTCTCATAAATTGCCTTACATAGTTTGTTCGCGTTCAAGTGATGAGCTTTTGCAAACTTTATTAAAAGATGATCACCCTATCATCATTGAAGGAATTCATTGCAGCTATCTTTTAAATGATGAGCGTTTCAGTGAGCGCAAAATAATTTTGCGCCTGCATAATGTGGAGCATGAATATTACCACCAGCTATACAATCATGAGAAATCTGTTTTCAAAAAATTATATTATTTCAATGAAAGCAGATTGCTGAGGAAATATGAGGAAAGTATTTCTGGTAAGGCCATGATACTTGCCATGGCAGAGCAGGATGCAAAAAAGTATTGGGCTGCATTTGGTTCAAAAAATATTTCTTTCCTTCCCGTATTTCATCCGGTTGAAAAAATACAGAGCATGCAGGGAACGGGTTGCTATTGTCTGTATCACGGAAATTTATCAGTGGCAGAGAATGAGGCTGCGGCAACCTGGCTTTTAAAAGAGGTTTTTGATGATCTGGATGTCCCGTTTGTGATTGCTGGCAAGAACCCGTCAGAAAAATTAAAAAAGCTTGCGTATGGACATCATCATACCTGTCTTGTTGCTGATCCGGGCGATCAGGAAATGAAAGATATGATCCGTAAAGCGCAGATCAACATTATCCCATCATTTAATCAAACGGGTGTAAAGTTGAAATTGCTTAATGCTGTTTTTAAAGGAAGGCATTGCATAACAAATGCAAACACGGTTGAAGGTACAGGATTAGAAAACAGTTGCCATATTGGCGAGTCTCCTGAGAATTTTAAGAAGCTGGTCACACAATTATATCAGCAGCCATTGACGTGCGAAGAGATAAGCATCCGTGAGGATTTATTGGCGGATATATTTGATAATAAAAAAAACGCAAAAAAGCTTACCGAATGGATATGGTAGCGTTATCGCTCACTTTACCATTTTCTGTTCTTAACATTCTTGCAGGGAATTTATTGATCACGATATAATCGTGTGTTGCCATAATAATTGAAGTGCCATAATCCCTGCATATCTGAAAAAGCAATTGCATGATTTCATCCGAAGTCTCCGGATCCAGGTTACCGGTGGGTTCGTCTGCTAATATAAGCTTAGGGGAATTTAATAAAGCACGGGCGATATCGACGCGCTGCTGTTCGCCGCCGCTCATTTCAAAGGGCATTTTAAAGCCTTTGGATTTCAATCCAACCTTATCAAGAACATCCGCAATCTTTTCATCCATCAGCTTCACATCTTTCCAGCCTGTTGCTCTTAATACAAACTTCAGGTTGTCATTTACATTCCTGTCAGTCAGCAATTGAAAATCCTGGAAAACCACACCCAGGTTCCTGCGCAGATAAGGCACTTTTTTCCAATCCATTTCCTGCAGATCAAAACCCGCTACTACAGCTTTCCCTTCAGTCAAAGGGATATCACCATATAAAGTTTTCAATAAGCTTGATTTTCCTGTACCGGTTTTTCCGACAAGGTAAACGAATTCGCCTTTAGCAACGGCAAGGCTCACGTTCTGCAATATCAGATTGCCGCTCTGGTAGATGTTCACGTTGCTTAAATCAACAATATTTTCAGGCATTTTCTTCGCGTTGGTAAGATGCAAATTTATGGAATAAAACTGTTGGTGTTGATGTTATTCACACAGTGTTCAAAACTAACCAACTGTCCAAAAATAGCATTTCAAATAACGAGCGATACGGCTTCGTGTCCTTTGCGCTGCATTTCTCAGCGAATCTTTGTGGTTTAAAACATTTTTTATTACAAAGAATGAAAAGTTTTTCGCGAAGCCCACCGGGAAAGGCGCTATTTGTCCTTTTTTAAAAAGCTTCTGAGAGCCGTGTGAACTGCCCTGAACAATCTATCTAAAAAAAAGATGCTGACTTTATGATGAAACCCGATCCCTGTTTCTTATGGCCAATTCTTCGCCTGTTAATGCAAAGCAGACATTCTGTAGTTGGTGCACATACTTTACATCAAACAAATATCCTTTATCGGCAAAGTACAAAAAGTACTTTTCATAACGCTTCACTACCATAATATATTGATGCAAATCCCATTTCAATTCATACTCTTTTGCATTTGAGAATTTAAGCATCCATTCTTCCGAAAGGTTTATCGGCTCGATAGATTTGTACAAATCCGGGTTTGCTTTGAACCAGACAAAGTGCTCAAGTTTTAACTGAAGCTCGATGGATTCGAGCGGCGCAATATCGGGATAGAACACGCCTTTGATGGTGAGCGGCCCTTTTATATAGTTCCCGATCCTCAGTTCATTCAACTGAATCATATTTATTTTTATTTATCAAAAAACTCCTGAGAATTCAAGGTATGGGGCACAAAAAGTAAACATGTGGGTACGAGGTAAAACTACGAATTATCGGCATTACGATACATCAATAAGTACAAAATGAGGATAAATTTTAGCAAACTAACTAAATGCAGTTCGTTTTGTTATTAAAGAGATGCCATGAAAATAAAAATAGATTCTTCTATTTTGCATCTTAAACCAAATATACATGGAAGTGAAAGAAATTGTAATAATCGGCGGTGGATTTGCCGGAGTTAACCTTGCATTGCAATTATCCGGCAACCACAATTTTCATATTACGCTTGCAGACAGAAATAACTATAATTTTTTTCCGCCGCTTTTATATCAGGTGGCAACTGGTTACCTGGAAGCCTCCAATATCAGTTATCCGTTCCGAAAGCTTTTTCAGGAGAAAAAAAACATCAATTTCCGAATGGGCGAGTTCTTGAAAGTGGTGCAACCTGAAAATAAGGTCATCCTTTCTACCGGTGAATTGGAATATGATTACCTGGTTTTTGCAACCGGCACAGAGACAAATTTTTTTGGCATCGAGAATGTGAAAAAAAATGCGATACCCATGAAAACCGTGAACGATGCACTTGAAATGCGAAATCATATCCTGCAAAAACTGGAACAAGCAACTATTACAAACGATGCAAATGAGAAAAGAAAACTATTGAATATTGTGGTAGCAGGAGGCGGCCCCACCGGAGTAGAGGTTTCCGGGATGATGGCAGAGATGAAAAAGAACACCATGCGCAAAGATTACCCTGAGCTTGCAGGCAAGGGAGCAGAGAGCAATATTTATCTGGTGGATGCAGGGGCACATGTGCTTGCGCCGATGAGCCCTCAATCGCAAACAGATACCTATGAGGCTTTAAAGGAATTAGGCGTAATCATTAAGCTGAATACGCATGTAAAAGACTATGTGGATGATCTGGTTGTTTTCGACAACGGAGAAACCATCGAAACAAAAACATTGATATGGGCTGCAGGAGTTGCGTCACAAGTGTTTGACGGGATTGCATCAGAATGTTATGGCAGAGGCAAGCGGTTGATTGTGGACGCTTTTAATAAAGTACAGGGGACACAGAATATTTATGCGATAGGAGATACTTGTATTCAAACAACAGATGCTCATTTTGCTAACGGCCATCCACAAGTGGCACAAGTGGCGATACAGCAGGGGAAAAATCTTGCGAAGAATTTCATTGCAATCTCCAAAGAGAAAGAACCCCAAGCCTTTGCATATATTGATAAAGGCAGCATGGCCATCATTGGCAGAAACAAGGCCGTAGCAGATTTGCCCAAGCCCAAATTACATTTCAAGGGATTCATTGCATGGTTCATGTGGGTGTTCATCCATCTCATATCCCTCATAGATTATCGGAACCGCGTAAAGACTTTGTATAACTGGATGATTGCTTATTTCACAAAAGACCAGTCCCTGCGGATGATTATCAGGCCATCAAAAAATAAATAGAAAAAATATTTTCTTTAGTGCCGGTTTAATTTCTGCAGTGTTGATTTATTTGTATTTATTTTGTTGTATGAAATATATAGCTAACGATCAGCGCTACTCTTCTATGGAGTATCGCCGTTGCGGCAACAGCGGCCTCAAGCTTTCAGCTCTTTCGCTCGGCTTATGGCACAATTTCGGAGATATAGACCCGATTGCCAATTGCCGCGCTATTTTGCTAAGAGCCTTCGACAGTGGCATCACCCATTTTGATCTGGCAAATAATTATGGACAGCCTTCCGGTTCTGCGGAAGAGAATTTTGGAAGGATATTGAAGAAAGATTTGCATCCTTACCGTGATCAACTGATTATTTCTTCCAAAGCTGGTTATTATATGTGGCCCGGGCCTTATGGCGACTGGGGTTCTAAAAAATATCTTATATCCAGTCTGGATCAAAGCCTGAAACGTATGGGGCTTGATTACGTGGATATATTTTATCATCATCGTCCTGATCCTGATACGCCATTGGAAGAAACAATGAGCGCATTGGATCTGATCGTTAAAAAGGGCAAAGCACTGTATGTTGGCATATCCAGTTATCAGGCTGAAGATGCAAAAAAGGCATTCGATATTTTAAAAAAATTGGGCACACCATGCCTTATACATCAGCCCAAATATTCCCTGTTCGTGCGATGGGTTGAAAAAGATTTATTAAATCTTCTCGGAAACGAAGGCGTTGGCTGTATACCGTTTTCTCCTTTGGCGCAGGGGTTGCTCACCAATAAATATCTCAACACAATTCCTCCAGACTCCCGTGCGGCAAGACATTTGGCAAACGGTGCGATGAGCGAAGATGACATCACTCCTTCAAGTATCCGGAAAGCAAAAGAGTTAGCCCAATTGGCTGATGAACGAGGCCAAAGCCTTGCGCAGATGGCACTTGCGTGGATACTGAAGGATAAGCGGGTGACATCCGTATTGGTTGGCGCAAGCAAACCGGAGCAAATAACAGATTCTATCAAATGCCTCGATAATTATCAATTCAGTGAAGCTGAATTGAATCGCATAGAAAATATTTTGACAGAGCAATAGCAAGTTAAGTTTGTGGTCTTTTCTCATTCATGTGCGAGGAGCGTGGAATTCACATACTGCCACAACCCATATATTGCCATAACGCTTAATAAGGCTAAAAGACCCATCTTGATCCTTCTCCTCAACCTGATTCCCCTTAAAAATTTGCGACCGGCATCCTGAATAACGCACAAAGCATTTTTTTTCTGTTCCGCCTCGGGTATGCCATGAGTACCGATGCAATGGTGGCCATTATTTTTTGAAATAATAAAATGCCGTTCACAAAGCATGTTGATTGCCTCTTTCAGCTCCGGGAGTGATATATGGGTCAGATCGTTGCTCCAGTAGTTCATCACTTCGGTATATATATGTACTTCTCTGTTGGGATTCTTGTCAAGGAATTCAAGAAAGAAAATCTGAAATTTTCTGGCTTTGTATGATTTTGAAGCCATCTTGCAAGTTTTCGTTAGTGATAATATTTAGATGCCTGAATAGCCAAACAAATTTGTAAACTGAATATTCTATGTATGCGCTATTGAAATTTTCCGTGATCGCAGCCAGCCGGTAGCAAAAATTAACTCTTAAAAATATAAAATCTTTTAAAATTTCAGGAATTTTTTGATTATTTATATAATGAAGTATGGAGCAAATAGATTCTTCATCAGAGGTTCAGAACGATATTTGACATCGATGGATATTCAGGGTAAGGTTTTTTTTATTGACACGTTGTAGAGTAAACTTTACATAAAAACGCAACGATAAAGTACCCGCTATTAATAATATGCTCTATTTCTAAACAGATTTCAAAACACTTTCTTTGTAAGGCAAAATCTGTAAAAAAATGCAAAATGAAAAATTAGTTGTGATGGTCGTGGATGACCACATACCTGTTGCCAAACGCCTTACAAACATTCTTTACAGCATGGAGTCAATTGGCCTTGTGCTGCATGCGCCTGACTATGATGCTGCGATGGATTTGCTAAGCCATTGCAGCATATCTTTTTTACTTGTTGATATCAACCTGCCGGGCAAGAATGGCATTGAGATATTGCGCTCGATCGGTAAATCCGGCTATAAAGCAAAAGTGATGATGATCAGCAACCAGGATAACAGTTTTTACCGGGAGCTATGCGCTTCATTGGGCGCATCTTATTATTTTGATAAGTCTGACGACTTTGATAAAATTCCGTTTATTATTTCCCAACTTCAGCTTAACGATCGGATACACGAATAATAATTTTTTTGCAATTACAATTTAGTGATTAGTACTGTATAATCCTTTAAGACCTTCATCAGGCTTATCAATTGAACTGTCCACCTGTTCAAGGGCTAATAAATAATCAACGGCAAAAAATTCTTTCATTCAACCCATCATTGCAATCATTGTTATGAGTTCACCTTTTATTTTTAACGATAAGGGAAATCAGCATATCCATTCCCGATTTGTAAAATTCTATTGCTTAAATTGTTGCAATGAGTTTTATTTATAATCTTCGCCGTCTATAATCAGTTCAGTTTTTATCGGATAAATAGTAAAATCGGATTGTGAATTTAAAATAAAGCACATGTACGATATATGTTGTGTTGGGCATATCACATTAGACAAAGTCATTACAGCCAAATCAGTCGTGCGCATGGCCGGAGGTACTTCTTTTTATTTTTCCAGTGCCATTAGCAATATGAACCTGAAGTATTTGTTGATTACTTCCCTTGCTCAGCAGGAGATGGACTTTGTGAACAGCCTGCGAGGCAAAGGCATAGAAGTGGATGTAAGCCCTTCTGAGCATACTGTTTATTTTGAAAATAATTATGCTGAAAATCAGGATCACCGAACCCAGCGTGTGCTTCAAAAAGCAGATCCGTTTACAGCACTTCAGTTGCTTAGCGTAAAGGCAGGGATATTTCATTTGGGGCCTTTGCTTGCCGATGATATACCTGTTGAAATTATCAGCCTGTTATCTAAAAAAGGAAAAGTATCGCTTGATGTGCAGGGGTATTTGCGCAAAGTGAAAAATGAAAAAGTATATTCCGTTGATTGGCCTGATAAAAAGAAAGCGCTGCAATATATAAATATTCTGAAAGCGAACGAATCAGAAATGGAAGTGCTTACGGGATGCACGGATGCGAAGAAGGCGGCTATTATTTTGTTTGAATGGGGCGTCAAAGAAATTGTTATCACATTGGGTAGCAGGGGGTCTCTTATTTATGACGGGGTTGATTTCTACCATATCCCTGCTTTCAGGCCAGCGACTGATGTTGTTGATGCCACCGGATGCGGTGACACCTACATGGCAGGTTATTTATACCAGAAAATAAAGGGCAGCGGATTCCAGTTTGCCGGAGAATTTGCCGCTGCAATGGCTACGTTAAAAATCGAATCATCAGGTCCGTTTACGGGTACGGAGAAAGACGTAACAGCGTTATTGGCAAATGCTGAAGAAAGAGCACTATATAGTTTATGATGTAAAGATGTATAATGATCACTGTGATCCGGTGCGCTGCATCTTTTAGTTTTGAAAGGCATTTATTCCATTCAAAAGCATTCGCAATGTTGTTCCCGAAGCAATAGTATAATCAAATAATATTTCACATGAGAACACATCATTTGCATCTTGCGTTTGTTGCTTTTCTTGCATCTGCATTATCATTAGTCACAGTATGCCAGGCAAAATCAGTGAACGACAAACCTATTCGCATTGCAGTAGCCCGCATACGGCACGACCACGTCGGATGGATATTGAGCAGGAAAAAAGCAGATGTTGAGATAGCAGGTATCTACGAGCCAAATAATGAACTGGTCCAGCGATATGCCAAAAAGTATGGCTTCAATAAAGAACTTATTTATAATGATCTGAATAGCATGCTGGATGCAGTGAAGCCTGATGTTGTAGTGGCTTTCGGCTCTATCTATGAACATTTGTCTGTAGTAGAAGCCTGTGCGCCGAGGCATATAGATGTGATGGTGGAAAAACCGCTTGCCACTACATTGGATCAGGCATTGAGGATGGATTCGCTCGCAAAAAAGTATGGTATCAGACTGCTCACCAATTTTGAAACATCGTGGTATCCCTCAACCATGAAATCTTATCAACTCATCAATGACAGCAATTACATCGGTAGCATAAGGAAGGTAGTGATACATGACGGGCATCAGGGCCCTAAGGAGATTGGCGTGAGTAAGGATTTTTTCGAATGGCTTACTGACCCTGTTCAGAATGGCGGTGGTGCAATCACTGATTTTGGATGTTATGGCGCGAATCTGATGACTTATTTAATGCACGGGCAACAGCCGCTGTCCGTAACGGCTGTTGTGCAACATTTCAAGCCTGATATTTATCCGAAAGTAGATGATGAGGCTACCATCATTTTAAGCTATGCAACTGCCCAGTGCATTATTCAGGCCTCATGGAACTGGCCCTTTAGCAGAAAAGACATGGAAATATATGGCAACAAGGGGTATATCATTGCCGTGAATAGTTCGGCGATGCGTTTAAGGTCGGAAGGGGATTCTGAGGAACATAAAACGCTGGTAACAGAAGCCAGTGTTGACGTATATACAGATCCATTTTCATATTTAGCTGATGTGGTGCGAAACAAGATAAAGGTGCCAGATAATGGTCTGTATTCTTTGCAAACGAACATCACTGTGGTCCGGATACTGGAAGCTGCCAAAGAATCTGCTAAAACCGGCAAAACAATTTATCTTCCAAAATAAGCTCAAATATTTTCTGGCCATGGATAGTATATATCACTCTTAATTACTGATACCCGTAAATGCCTCCTGAAATTTAACGGCCTGCGAAAAACATTTATTCAGAAAAGCCGTTATTATACCAATCAAATATCATTATGAAAAATAATAATCAATTGGCCCTGGAATTTTCATTGGGCGAGCAACAGTATGAAGGAACGATAGAGAAAAAGAAAGGGCAGGAAAATGAAATCTATTTCCATGCGGTTTTCATGGGAGCTAAGTACAGGGATATACAGTTTGACGCAGATTTTTATCCTATAAAAATTAAACTCTTAAATCAGACATTGATAAAATGGGAATGTAAATCTGAAAACATCAGAGAGTCGTTCAAATATCCCGCTGTTGTGGCTCTTGAGAAAAAGCTAAAAGAAAGCCATATCTCGATTTTTTAGTGCAGGCCTCCATCCCCGGAATTTGATCTCTTATAATATTCTGGTATCTCCACGTCAATGGATATTCGCAGGTTTGCGACAGCCATTAAATCATTCTATTCTCTGTTCAAATTGAACTGGGTTTTCTAAATGAGGCAAGTTGGAAGACAGTTTCACAAATCAGGAGTACGCTTTTTATTTCAGGCGGGGATCAAGTAGTCTATTAGAAGCAGGAATAACTTCATGTTCCTCTATCTGCAAGTTCAAATTCGAAAAAAAATGGAGCAGTTAGAAAACTGCTCCCTGAATAAATATCTATTTGTTTAACCTAACGCAGTAAATGTATCGTTTGCAGGTTATATGAATAATGATTTTGGTCAGTTGAGATATTGTTACAGATCAATGCCATGATGTTTTTTCAGCACTCCCGCTATTTGGGATTTATCTAAGGTCTTGCATGAATAGCTAAGTTCGTTTTGGTCTTCATTCCATATTACATGTATCAGGTGTTCTGGGAATGTCTGGATTACCGGCTTGAAGATATGATTGATTCCTTTCTGTATTAAACGGAGAATAGGTATTTCTTTTTCATGGCCTGCATCGGGCAGCCTGTAATTTTCTCCATTAATCCATACATCCAGTGTTATCATTACGTTTTATCAAGAGCTAAATGTACGCAAAACATTTGCCGAAGGATGTTTGTGCTGAATAATTTCCGGAATAAATAACTGATTGTGCTGCAAAACCGGGTAATCATCGTTTTCCCGGATTTCCGGTATCCGCACAGAGAATGAAGGGGCGCATACTGTATTTTGGGTTGTCAGGTGGATTATATCTGGATAATTTGTGCATGTTTATTTGGGTAAGTGCTTTAAATTAGCCTTTTATAACTTTAATTATTTTAACTAACTCTTAAATTTAACTTGCCATGGCAAAAAGCGCGAAGAAAGCAGTTAAGAAAGCTGCAAAAAAAGTAGTCAAAAAAGTTGCGAAGAAAGCACCAGCGAAAGCCGCTAAGAAAGCTCCTGCAAAAACCACAAAAAAAGCACCAGCAAAAAAAGCTCCTGCCAAAAAATCAGCCCGCAAGCCAAATGCTGCATTTATGGCTCCGCTTTCACTAAGCCCTGCATTGGCTGATGTAGTGGGAAGCAAGCCTTTGCCAAGGACAGAAATAATCCGCAGCATTTGGGTGTATATTAAAAAGAACAAACTTCAGGACAGCACCAACAAGCGCCTGATCAATGCGGATGCTAAATTGAAGGTGCTTTTTGAAGGCAAGTCACAGGTATCTATGTTCGATCTTGCTAAAATAGTTAATAAGAACGTGAAGTAATAAACAGGAAGAAAAGTCTTACGTTCATTTCTTAAAGGCGAGAAATAATTCTTCCCGCAAGGCGCAGCACTCAAATCTGTAAAATACAGTTGTATGCTGCGCTTTATTCATTTCCGATATACAAGATCATTAGCAACCAACCAGATTTTGTTGCTATAGAAAATGATAAAGCAGGACACTTCTTTCTGCCCAATGCTTATTTCCTAATTTGTGAAAAGAACCATTAAACCCAGGCTAAGCGCTATGCCGAGAGCCAGTACAAATGCAACAGCATTAGAGATACCTTTAGTAGCTTTTGATGTGGTAGATTTTAATTGCGTTTTCATTGTGGTGGATTTTTAGGTAAAAAATAGCGGAATCTTATTATCGTAATATAAGCAAATTCTATTCCACAAATTAAACTTGCAAAACCCGTATAGTACTTAACCGTAGCGGGTTTGGGGAGAATTGCAGGAGGGGTTTAGTATAAATCGCGTCATCTCCCGTAATCCGGATGTAGATTATCATCTACAAGAGAATCCTTTCATCAACTATTTTACCGGACGACCGGCCAAACTATTTTTACACCGGATTTGCAAAAAAATAAGTTAGATCACTCAGACAGCGGCTCTTTTCCAAGAGCTGCTTTTTATTTTTAAGTATTATTGGCTGCCTGGAGAAGCACTCCGATATAACACAAATGCCTTTCAGAAATTAGTTTTGTAAATTCCGGAGAAAGCCCAAATCTGAAAAATACCCTGAAAAAATTGTTGTTTACCTATTAGGAATACAAATTTGGAAAGGTTTTTCTAACTTGATTTTGATTCATCTTCATATCAAACCGGGCGTATGTCGACAGTCTTGTTTTTATCAATCATTATATTGGTGTTAGCGGTTACTTCTATGTCGCTTTTCATCGGGTTCACATTATACAAGATGAATGAAAGCTTCAAGTCGGTTGAAAACGATATGACCGAGTCAAAGCCATAGAATCAATGAAGGAATGGCAAATTTTCTCCAGATACCAGCAGCAGACAGCATTGAAACAATTAAATCGGCTAATTAAAAAGCCAGGTAAAATACTACCTGGCTTATTTTATCAATGCGCTTCCTTGCTGAAGCGTGTAATAGTTTTTAGCACATATACCTGATCAGCTATGCCTTGTTCGCATATTTTTGCAACAGCCCGGGAAGCGCTCCTGCAATAGCACCAGTTACTGATGGAGGCAAGCCAAATTTGCTGGTCAGGCGATTTACCAGGCCGCCTTCAATGGCACTGGTGACGGCTCCGCCAGATGCGATACTGCTTTCCAGCGTGCCTAACAAGCCGCCAAATCCACCCTGGCTGGGAGCTGGCGTCGATGCTACGCTGTTTGCTATATGTGTTGCTATTTCATTGTGAACAGCATCTTCCTGGCCTGCAGGGATAGCCGCTGCCACCTCAGGATTGTTAGCTAAATGATCTTTTACAAGTTGCAGGATTTCGTCAAACATGATTTTAGGTTTTTGATTATGATAAAAAATAAAAATAGCTTTTTTTTATATACATAGCGTTTGCCTGCAATTAAATATCAGATAAGATTTTAGTTTTCCCGATTTTTTTTCGTGTAAATGTCAATACAAAGCGTTGTATGAAGGTTTTAGAATTATCCTTCTTTTGTTGGGATTATTTCAATCTTAGTTTTTGAATAAGACGGTATCAGGTAAGAAGAAGTATGCAATGTGAGGCTGGGGGTGATGGTATTAAAGAAGACGCTATTACGGATATCTAAAAGGAATCAGTGAATCGGAATAAAATAAAAAGCCTGCTTCAGAAAAGCAGGCTTTATGGATCACTCAGGAACTTGTCCCGAACATGCTAATTAAGTAATAAAACCAGGCAACCTAAGCTCAGGGCCAGTGTTAATGCAAATGCAAATGCAACTACATCAGAGATGCCTTTGGTAGCTTTTGATTTCGTGGTTTGTAAACGTGTTTTCATTTTGTGTGGATTTGAAAGGTGAATAAGTAATCAGTTACTCTTCTTAATAACGCATTACTCATTTCAATATTGTGTACGGGCGCGCATGCAATGCTTGCTGGCATTGCGTTTGCGTGAAATACGATATCCTTTCGTAAAAATGACAAGCACTGATGATCGTATTGTTGAGCTCCTTTGGCTATTGGGAACTTATACAAACAAGTCTAAAGGTTTTTATTCGTAAACATTGCCGGGTGGATTTTTCTTCCATCATTTGCTCTCTGCGAAAAAGCCTAAAGTAAAAATTATATATATCCGGCTGATCATTAAAAACACAGATGAAATGAAAACACCGTTATCCGATTTTACAGGCATAGAATAATGCCGTAATCTTGTGTCTGCGAAAATAAATTTATCTCAATAAGAGAATGCGGCTTCTTTCACTGAAGCACTTTAGAACAATGGTTAAATATCAAACTCTTAAAATATTATTACTGCTTGATGTCGTCTTATTGCCGGCTGTTATTGCCGCAGCGCAACAACCCAAACCAGACAGTTTATGGATTCAACCCGCCGATGAAAAAGCACCACCAGTATGGGGCATTCACAACGGTATCGTCATAGGAATTTGGCCTGCCGCCATAGAAAAAGGCTATGCAGGAGGTGCGACCGGGGGACCGCGTGGCTTGTTGCGCATCGGATATGAATTTATGGGCACTGTTTACCTCATTAATTATATAGCCGTGGAACCCGTGGTGGACGATGACATGGAATTCAGCGAAGTGTCCCCATCCGAAGTAGATGGCAAATGGGGCAAATTGTTCTGGGCTGCTGACGACACAGTTGCCGGTCATTTTTCTCCTTATGCTTCTGCGCGAGGGATTGTAACCCATCCTGATAAAATGAATCCCGGAGTGGAAGAGCTATCCCTGTATGTGTTCATGGAGAAATTTACGAATGGAGCCAACCCTTATTTAAGGTTAAGTATCCGAAGCGATCGACCGGGAGAACTGGGCATTGAAATATTCAATTGTGAAAAAAGTGCCGTGATGCAGCGATGCGCCCTGACTGCTACCATGGGCAATTACTCAAGGCTGCGGTTATTGCATTTAAAAAATGAAACCATAGATTCCAGAAATCTGTTTGCAGGCTATGATGACATAGAATTTATCGAAAAGAAGCCTTATCCCGCCGCTCAGATGCTGCGGGACAAGGAGGGTGATTTTTTGGTAGCAGCAGAGCCGAACGAAACCTTTGCAGAACTGTCTGCCTGGCCACAGCAACCAGCGTATCTTTCGCGCTGGCGTTGGCGCTACAGGCCGTTTTATAAGCTTTCACAGTATTGGCGTGTATCATCAGTGGGAACGGATTCCGCTTCTTTGCAGGTAAGGGTGAATGGCCGGGCAAAATATTGGGCATTAGAAAGCACAAACAAAAAAGATTATATAGACATACCAGGCGGCCCTGCATTTGAAAATTTTGAGCTGAGGGAAAATTATCATGCCGGACAGAAATTTTACTTTGGCCTCTCCCTGAAAACAGCAAAAGAATTGATTGACGGTTTTCATTAGCAGAGGTGTTCATCTGTTGCTTCTTTCCTGTTGGAGCAATCTTATCTTGATGACCCAACTATTGCTCATTTAAAATGGGCGCCTGATAGTATATTACAAACCGCAGCTCCAGCCATTTCAATAGAAACAACAATATGGCAAGCGAAATGCCATACCCGATTGCAACTTTATTTTTGGTGAGGAACCTGCGGATCATGTATGTGCAAACTAAACTTTTTGGGTTTATCTAAAATAGAATCAGCCATGCCTTGTTAAGGTCATCTTAGTTCCTTCTTCGCCACCGGTGCGCTACAAGTGCGCTATTTAGCGCACCGATAACGCACTTGTACCGGATAAGAAACGGAGGAAATAGGGGAGTGGGGGCAAGTAAGGCGTAGATTTTTTATCTCTAACATAGTTAGCCATTTCATAAATGAGGGATTTTCGCATCGGCCTTTCGGCTTAGCATGAAAGATCACGGCAATGACTTGATTGACTAAAAATCTCTTTGCATTACGATTGCCTTTCTGTATCCGGTTTAATAAAACCATTGAAAATATATCAGAAACCCTGATTAAATTTACCTGATGATGAGAAGAATTTTTCTGGTTTTTATTTGCTTTCTTTCGTTGAAAGTATTCGCTCAAACGCGCTATGCGGACAGCCTTAAAAACCTGCTGGAAGATGAGAGTTCAGCCATTAAACGGTTCGACCTGATCAATAAGATAATCGAAGATGAAGTGAACAGCGGCGCCAATATGGACACAGCCTTAGTTTTCCAGATGCTTCGGTCGGCCAGCAGTTTGCACAATGATTCATTGCTTGCCATCACTTACAATATGGCCGGTTCTTATAATGGGCGAAAGGGCGATTACGCTATCGCGCTTGAATACCTGTTCAAAGCCATCCCGCTTGCCGAAAAAGCAGGAGATAAAAGGAGAATCAGTTCCATATACTTCGATATTTCGCTTACCTATATCATTCTGAAAAACACAAAGGAAGCGCTCTATTATAATCTGAAAGGCAGAGAGAACCTGCCGGATAAAACAATGCCTGTATACGATTTCATGGTAGCTCAGTTCGACCGGAACATGATAAGATATTATCTTCTCCAAAATATGCCTGATTCTGCATTGCCTTACGCGCAACATCTGGTGCAGGAAGGCATCATTGTACAAAAGCCAGTCATCAGATTGCCTTCCTTATTTTTAGCCGGAGCAGTATATGCTCAGTTAAACAAAAAAGATACTGCGGAGCTTTATTTTACCAGTGCGGCAGACCTTGCTGATTCAATAAACTCATTGGGGCTTAAATGGACGAATGATAAATACTTCATCCCTTACCTGCTGAAAGCCGGCAGGATAAAAGAAGCGGGGGATAGAGCCAGGCGCCTATATAATCTGGGAGAAGAAAATAACAATTGGGACGTTAAGTTGACCGGGGCAGGGTTTTTAAGAACCATTTTTGAGAGAACAAATGAACCAGACAGTGCTTATTATTTTTCATTGAAGGAATTGTCGATTAAAGACTCTGTTTTCAATGAGAACAACATTAACAAAGAGCAGGTGCTTGCTTTTAATGAAAAACTGCGCAAGATTGAAGAGCAAAGCCAGCTTGAGATCAGGCAACGGGAGACGAAACAAAAAATAGTACTGGGTTTGATTTCTTTTGGGATCATCATGCTCATTATTTTGTTTTTATCGCAACTGCGGGAAAGGCGAAAAGAAATGGAGCAAAAACTGGCGAGCCAGCGGGAGCGCATTTCAAGGGAATTGCATGATAATGTGGGGTCACAATTAAGCTATATAACCGGCAATATAGATTGGCTGATTGATTCAAAGGGTTTCCTGAGTCCTGAGGAAGAAGCAAAGAAATTGTCTATCGTCAGCGAGACCTCGAAAAATATTGTGAGCGATCTCCGGGAAACAATATGGGTCATCAAAAAGGAATCCATCCGGCTCGATGAGCTTTCAGACAAATTGAAATCGCACCTGCAGGAACAGACCGAGGTTTACCCGGAGATTGAAGTAGAAATCATTGAGGACATCAAAAAGAACTATGATTTTCTTCCGACAGAATCGTTGAACACGTACCGAATTTGTCAGGAAGCGATTAATAATATTGTGAAACATGCTCAGGCAACTAAAATAGTTCTGAAGATCATTTCCGACAAAGACAGAGATTATCTGTTCACCATTTCTGACAATGGAAATGGCTTTGATATGCAAATTCAAAAAGAAGGGCACTATGGGCTTATGAATATGACACAAAGGGCAAAAGAGACAGGTGCAAAGCTTTCCATTCATTCAGAGCCGGGAAAAGGCACAACGGTTACCCTTTTCAAGCCTTCGAAGTCAGGTTCATAGTTATTTTGCAAGATCAGTTAGAATAATAGCAAATGTATCAGAGCGGGATATCCTCATTTCGAATCCGGTAAAGAACACAGGCTCTGCACAAAAGAACAATAGGATGAGAACTCACCATCTGTCAATAATGCCGGAGATTTCTCATCCTGCGCATCCTGCACTATCGCATAAGAACAAGAGGCGGGATTCGAAATGACGAACATTGTGGATTTGTATTGAGCTTATACTAACTAATTCTACTATTTTAATATTGAGAAGGAATTTTTTATTCCAATACAACCGGATATAAAAAGTATTTCCATACTTTCATTAAAAATATAAAAATCCCTTAAATAAAGCTGTATGAATAAGATTAAGTCAGTTGTCATTGTAGCCCTTTGTTTTTTTGTTTTTACTGCTGCGCAGAACCCATCTGAAAAGGGATGGATACCTTTGTTTGATGGCAAGTCGCTGAATGGATGGAAGGTGGGAAAGAATGCTTCCACTTTTTCTTATGACAACGGATGCATTGTGGTGCATGGCCCGACTGCTCACCTGTATTATGTCGGTGATGTGCATAATCATGAGTTCAAAAATTTTGAACTGAAGGCAGAAGTGAAGACCATGCATGGTGCCAATTCAGGCATTTATTTTCATACAGCTTACCAGGAAGGCGGATGGCCTGATAAAGGTTATGAAGTGCAGGTGAACAATTCTCATAGCGATGATGTGCGCACCGGAAGCCTGTATGATGTGGTGGATGTGAAAGAGGTATATGTAAAAGATTCTGTTTGGTTCACTGAATACATCAAAGTAGTTGGAAAAAGGGTGCTGATCAAAGTAAATGATATCACCGTAGTTGATTACACTGAGCCTGAACATCCGGTTCGGGATACGGCAAGCCATCCCTTCCGTTATATTTCAAAGGGCACTTTCGCATTGCAGGGCCACGATCCCAACAGCATTGTCTATTTCAGGAATATACGTGTGAAGCCTTTGGCTGATTAAAGATTGCTGTTGACTGAGCATACAAATGTATTTGCCTGATATACGTTCTGCTGAATACTACCGCTTCGGGTTTCGATAAAAACGATAATAAAAAAATTAACCTGCGCACACTTTTTAGGGTGTGCGCAGGTTTTTATATTTACGGGTTAATAAGTAAAATTTAAGTTTTTTTGCTGGCTTCATCAGAAAGAAATATCTACTGTTCCATTTGATGAACTGCCGCTTACTACGGTTGCTTTAGGTGCTGCTACATTGGAAGCCTGAGCGGTGGTCCAGGTAATAGAAGGATTGGTGGAGCCTTCCAATATATCAATCCCTGTAAGTGCAATATTAGCCTGATTGGGATACTCTGTTGCAGGTTTGGTCACACCATAAGATTCCAATGTTTCTGCCAGCCAGTATGCTTGCGGAACACCAGTCACTGTAATGTTTGTGCTGGTATAAGCAGACCCGGTAAAAGAAGAAGAATAGCCGTACGAACTTCCTGAAACGGCTGTTTGTTTCATTACTCCTGTCAAAGCAGTGCCGGGAGATACTTCAACCAATTTGCCGTATACGGCTGTGCTGCTGGTAACATACCAGTTGGTGACAGCCCAATATTTTCCGCCGCCTGCTGCTGATGAGCCCCATTGCAATACGGGCTGTATAATATAAGAAGACGAACTGGTGCCGTCCTGCATGCCATTAAAAAGGAAGATAGTCTGACTGCTTTGCTTAGAAGGCACAGCAGGCACTGTCCAGCTTGTGCTGAAAGAAGTAACGGGAGTGCTTGTGCTGGGGTTAGACCAGTATGTGTAAGCTATCCATCCCTGCACTTCTGGTACGATATCATTTTTTTTGCCTGATGCCGAGGGGTCCCTGTTCAGATTAATGGATGCATTTTTTTCTTTAATCTCTCCGAAATCTTCAACCATATTCCCGCTCCTCAGGTCTATTTTCTTCAGCCTGCCATTTTCAACGCGCAAGCCATAGCCTTCGTCAAGAAAATGGACTTTTGATTTAGCCATATAGCCTTCTGGTGTAAGCACCATTTCGTCATTGGCTGTTGCCGGTGCGGATGTTTTCGCCGGGCTGCTGTTTTCTTTAGCGCAACCAGTGAATGCAAAGATTGCGATGCCTGCGGTTGCTGCAAGCAGCGTGTGTCGTAACGTCCTCATAAAAGTTGATTTTGTTTATTGAGTAAAAAATAAAAACAATGAATAAAATAAAAGAGGCATGCAATAACCTTTGTGTGGGAATGAGGCCAGCTAAATGTAGAGAACATTTTTGTTAACGGACAAAATGTTGAATAAAAGTGAATAAGTTGATGGATAAGAGCAGGTGTGCATGCGCTTGAAAACTCCGGATTCACAAGCCCTTTTACTTTTTCTGTTCAAAAAAGAACAGACCTTTTTTGTTGCATGAGATGACGTCTGGTAAGCCATCACCATTCATATCGTGAACAATTACTTGTAAGCCGACACCTGAATTATCATCTATCAGATGAGGTATCCATGAAGGTGTTTTCCCTGGTTTTAATTCAAACCAGTATAAAACAGCAGGTTCAAATGCGCCGGGATCCTTTCCATTGTGGGCGAAATACCTTTTGCCAGTAATCAGATCAGGATACCCATCACCGTTGATGTCCGCCATGGCAAGCCCATGCGATTGAGAAAAGCTGTTAAAAATAGTATGATGTTTCCATGTTTCATTTCCATTTTTATCTTTTGTTTTTTCATGCCACCATATCCCATAGCGATGAGCTGAAGAGCTGACCAGGTCTTTGCTTCCATCGCCTTTTGCATCAAGCATATAAATCTGCGAACAATCTTCGCCAAGATCGGCGGGATGAAATCTCCAGTTGGGTTGCTTTGGGTCAGCCGGCATTTCCCACCATCCTTTGGTAATGATCACATCAGGCCTGCCATCACCATTCATATCTGCAAAGCCAAGCCCATGTGTGTATCTTTCAACGCCGGGCACATCGCTTTTAGCGATCACAAATCTTTCCCATAGCGTATCTCCTTTTTTGGATGGCGACTTCATCCATATCATTTCCTTCGCAATCGGGTCATTGCATAAAATATCCGGCCTGCCATCGCCGTCTATATCCACTAAAGCAGGGGACTCATTGCCAGCGTGGTTCAGGATGGTACGCATCCGCCAGTGATCGGTGTTGTTTTTCGGGTTTTCATACCACACGGCTTTTTCTCCCGGCAGACCTATGCGGATCACATCTGCCCATCCGTCCTGGTTCACGTCCATAGTAAAATTTAAAAACGAATTGCTGTATCCATCGGATGGAGAAAAGTGTTGTGGTGCGGTGATCTCATGTCTTATCCAACCGGGGGCCTCAAACCAATACGCACCTGCGATGACATCCGGCTTGCCATCGTTGTTGATATCACCAACTGCCACTCCCTCAGAAATAAAATCATTGGTGATGGTATGTTTTATAAATCGGTTGTCCTTTGACGTTAGTTGAGTTTGCTGCGCCATCAACGGGACAGCCAAGGAGATCAAAATAGTGAATGTTATTGTCCGCATACGATGAATTGGCTATGAAGCTACAGAAAGGCATTGAAAGATTCATGAATTATCGTTATTGGCGCTGAACGGAAATTCTCATTGGCGCAGATATGGGTTTTTTCTTATTTTATGCTATTTATAAAACTTAATACCTTAAAATGCAACGGAAAGCTGCAAAAGCATTCGTACATCTACGAATAAAGATTGGGTATATCTGCTCTTGTGGGATAACATGCAAGCACCTACTTTTGATATATCAAATCCGATGAAAGACCAAGAAAGAAATCCAATCCATTCTTAGAAAAACGTAACAGTCCCAATTCTGTGAAAACCTCGAATAAAATCGGGGTTTTTATTTTTAAACACATTTATTTGAAATATATTTTGAAGTGATTTTAATGTGAGGCTTTGTCTCATTGTCTCCTTGAAAGATTTAACAGGTTTTTTCGTGGTTTTTCATGCAAGCCCCCGGTTTTGAGGGGGGCTTTTTTACATACTATCGAAATCTGTGGCATCATCGAAATAGCGTGAAAATATTCCCTATGGTTTGTTCTGAAATAAAAATAGTCTTGTAAAAAAATTTACAAGACTATTGCTCTTTCTTGTGCCCAGAACAGGAATCGAACCTGCACATCCTTGCGAATACCAGATTTTGAGTCTGGCGCGTCTACCAATTCCGCCATCTGGGCAATCATTTCAACAATGATTTCAAAAATTCTTTGCCAATTCCACTTTTATAATACTTCTCTTTCATTCTGGCTTCCTCTCTGCTCTCCGTTTGCTCCGAATAGATAAGGACAAATGGCTTGTATGCCTTGGTTGATCTGTTTTCCCCTTTATTATGCTCACTCAGCCTTCTTGCCAAGTTATTCGTAAACTCAACATAAATATAATTATGCGCGGTGGTTTTATTGCATAAACAGAATACATAAAGATCTATTCTCAACCGAACCTGCACATCCTTGCAAATTCCAGACCTACCTGCGGTAGGCAGGTTCCGCCAACTGGGCTTTTGTAAAAAGCAACTCTTAATTGCGGGGTGCAATATTACGCAATTGAGCAATCTTTCCCAAAATGCGCTGCAGGTATTTTTTCTTGTAATAGTAATCTTTCACCCGCAGCATCTCTGCATTGGTGGTTATGCCTTCCTTATAATTCTCCACAACGGGCCTCACTTCATCATAAATATCGTTCAATAAGATTTTCGTTTGTGCCTCGCTGTTAGCAAGTGCCCCGCCATCGCCGCTTTCGGCATCCATCAGTTGCTCGTTGATGTCCATTACTTCCATTAGGAAATCAGGAGCCAGGTTGTATTTCTCTTCTTCTTCCACCAGCGCTTTTATCTGAAGAACATATTTAATTGTTTCGTCCTCATTCAGAAAAGTCTTATATGCCTTATTAACCATCGATGATTTTTCAAGCACACTGGCTTGTTCTTCTTCTGAGGCATTAGTAAAAAAATCAGGATGGTATTGCCTGCTCAGCTCGTAGAATTTTTTCTTCACCATAGCAGTATCCGGCTTCAATGTTACAGGCAGGTCATATAATTCGAAATAATTCATGACGCAAAGGTAGGGGAGATGACGGGAGTTGGAAGTCAGGAATCAGAAGACATAAGCATTAAAATTGGTTTGGCATTCCTGTTACACTTGCTGGGATCAATCAATGACTACCGCCTATAGGTTCCCGACTCCCGACTTTAAACATTAACTTGCCGCGCCAAACTTTGATGCATGATAACGATTGGATTGATAAAAGAAGGAAAGGTTCCTGCTGATAACCGGGTTGCCCTCACGCCTGCGCAATGCCGGTGGATACATAAAAATTCCAAAGAGGTTAAAGTAGTAGTGCAATCCTGCACACATCGCTGCTTCAGCGACCGGGAATACCAGATGGCAGGGGTGGACGTAAAGACCGATATGAGCGCCTGCGATATTTTGTTCGGAATCAAAGAAGTGCCGGTAAGCGAACTGATTGATGACAAGACGTATTTATTTTTTTCCCACACAAAAAAAATGCAGCCTCACAACCAACAGATGTTCCGCAGCATCCTGCAGAAGCGCATCACGCTGATAGACTATGAGTGTATGGAGCATGAGGACGGGCAACGTATTCTTGGGTTTGGTTTTTTTGCAGGCATTGTCGGTGCTCACAATGGCATGATGGCTTATGGCAGGCGCACAGGAACATTCAATCTGCAAAGGGTATATATTCAAAATAGTTTTCGCCAACTGATAAATACTTATTTCGGGCTTAAAATACCGAACATCAAAATCGCAGTGACCGGATCGGGCAGGGTAGCGCACGGAGTGCTGGAGATCATGAATCTGATGGGTATCATCGAAGTGGAACCAGACGAGTTTTTGAGCCGCCGGTTTGCTTATCCGGTATTTGTTCAGTTAAAAGGCCCTCATTTATATGAGCATGGGACAACAGGCACGTATAACCGGGAAGATTTTCATGAACACCCGGAGCATTATAAAAGCAAATTTTTGCCTTATGCAAAACAGGCAGACATCTTAATGAATGGCATCTACTGGGCTGCCGGAGTGCCGAGATTGTTTGAATGGGAGCATATTGCTGAAAATGATTTCAACATCAATACCATTGCAGATATAACGGATGATAAGGATGGTTCTGTTCCATGCAACCTCGGGGATGCAACTGTCCGGGATCCGATTTATGGAGTTGATAAAAGAACCAGGCAAAAGACCCTGCCTTATCAGCCCGATTCTATTGATATGATGACGGTAGGCAACCTGCCCAACGAGCTTCCCCGTGACGCTTCCCGCTATTTCGGAGAACAGTTGATCAAATACATGCTGGAAGATTTGGTGAAGGGCGGCTCACCAATCATTGAGAAGGCGACAATGATAAAGAATGGTAAGCTGGCAGAGCATTTTAGTTATCTGAGGGAGTATGCGGGAGTTTAGTTTCGAGTTTGTAGTTCGTAGTTTGTGGTTCAGAATTGTAAGACCCCTTGCAAATGCAGGCTTGCCAATCACAAACCTTTTATTCAAAACTATCTATAAATACAAATAATAATCTCTCATAAGTTCTGCAAATTCATCTGAAAACTTTCCCGCTTCATTATATATACATAGCTCAAATGAATCCGGGGTTTTTTCTTTATATCGGGAGAAATGAAGAATGCTCCTGAAAAAATCATGCTTTGGTGTCTGGCGCACAGACAATTTTTCTTTTAAATAAAAATGATGCCGACCTGCAAGATTTTCAAAATAATCTGTTCGGTGACAGGGAAGGAGCAAGCCAAATGAGCCTGTTGTGCCGAGGTTTGCATCAATCACTTTGATGAGTTCATCAAGTGATAATTCTTTGCTGTGTTTTGCAACATTTTTTTCATCGCGCTCCGATAATAAATCGTTTTCAAAAAAAGGAGGGTTGGAAATAATGAAATCAAACTTGCCATCGAAAGAATGGGTACGCACATCGCCGGGGAATACTTTCATTCTTTCTTTCCATTTGCTTTGCTCAATGTTTTCTTTTTGTTGTTTGTAGCTGGCATAATCTATCTCAATACCAGAAATTCTTGCTTTGCTTTTCTGTGCGATCATCAGCATCAGCAGGCCAGTGCCGCTGCCTACATCCAGTATAGTTGAGTAGGATGGGATTTTTTCAGAAAACCATGCACCTAAAATGCAGGCATCTGTGCACACCTTCATCGCACACTGATCCTGATGGATGATAAATTGCCTGAACTGAAAATATGTGTTTGACATAGATTGAAGCAAAGATAGGAGTTGGAAGTTTTGAGTCTTGAGTTCTGAGTTAAGAGTTCCGAATCCGAACTACTGACTCCCGACTGCTCACCATTCCGCTCTCGCTGTTGCGCTCACGCTGAGCGGCGAGAAGTCTTGGGCCAGGTATTTATAATAAGCGGTGATGGCGATCATAGCCGCATTGTCTGTACAGAACTCAAACGCCGGAATGAACGTGTTCCACTGATAGCGTTCACCCATATCCAAAAATGCATTACGCAAACCGGAGTTGGCCGAAACGCCGCCTGCTATACAAATATCTTTTATACCAGTTTGCAAAGAAGCTTTTTTAAGCTTATTCAAGAGAATGCTAACGATCCGGCTTTGTACAGATGCGCAGATATCATTTATGCTATTTTCTATAAAGCCGGGATCTTTTGCGGTATTTTCCTGCAAAAAATATAAGATAGCAGTCTTGAGGCCACTGAAACTAAAATTCAGATCAGGCATTCGCGGCTCGGGAAATTTAAATCGTTCAGGGTTTCCGGTCTTTGCATATCTATCTATCAATGGGCCACCCGGATAAGGTAATCCCAATAGTTTCGCAGATTTATCAAACGCCTCGCCAGCAGCATCATCCATTGTTTCACCAATCACCTTCATTGTCAGCGGCGATTGGCATAAGACAATTTGTGTGTGCCCGCCACTTACCGTCAAGCATAAGAAGGGGAAAGAAGGTTTTGGGTCACCGATCAGGTTTGCCAGCACGTGTGCCTGCATGTGATGGACTGCTATCAGCGGAACACTTAAAGATAACGACAGCGATTTGGCGAACTGACTGCCTACAAGCAGGGAACCAATGAGGCCCGGCGCTTGTGTGAACGCGATGGCGCTTACAGTTAGCAGTTCGCAGTTGGCAGTTTTCAGTGCTGCATCAACAGTCGGGACAATGTTCTGTATATGTGCTCTGGATGCAAGCTCTGGCACCACGCCGCCATATTGCTCATGCACTTTTTGCGTAGCGATGATATTGGATAATATCATGCCATCTTTGCAAATAGATGCTGAGGTTTCATCGCAGGAAGATTCGATAGCGAGAATGATGATCGACAAATTGATTGTTTTTGTTCTGAACCACTGAGACACACTGGCACAGTAGATTTTAAAGATCCTCCGTGTCTCAGTGCCTCCGTGGTTCAAATGTTCAATAAAATTTTCAAAGTTAAGGCGGATGCAACGGTTCTCCATATTAAACTGTCAGGGATTAATAGCACATGGATTATTTCAAGCTGGTAAATGATTGCCTGAAAGGGGATGGTTCCGCCCAGCGGGAGCTTTACGCGCATTTCGCCAATGCGATGTTGGGCGTGTGTTATCGTTATACGAAGTCGCTGCAGGATGCTGAAGATGTGCTGCAGGAAGGGTTTGTTAAGGTTTTCAAAAACCTGCATCAATACAAGGGCACAGGAGAACTGGGTGCCTGGATCAGAAAAGTCATGGTCAACACTGCTATTAATTACCTGAAGAGCGAGAGCCGCTACCAATATGATCTTTCGTTTGCTGACAACAGCCTGCATCCGGTTTCGGATGAGAACCCTGAACTTATCCTGAACGCAAAAGAACTTGCCGACCTGATCAGGCAATTGCCAGCCGGGTATCAGACTATATTCAACATGCATGCAATAGAAGGTTACAGCCATGTAGAGATTGGGAAAATATTGGGCATCAATGAAGGCACATCAAGATCGCAATATGCAAGGGCGAGGGCCTTGCTGATCAGTTGGATAACAAAAAATTCTGTCGATAATAAAACGGGCAAATATGCACGAAAATGAATTCGAGAAAAAGATCCAGGAAAAAATGGAGGAATTGCAATTCTCTCCTTCTGATGCAGTGTGGGAGCATGTGAATAAGGACATCAATAAAGAGAAAAAGCCCCGCGGGCCGGTGTTCTGGCTGTTCTTCCTATTTGGATTGGCACTTTTGGGCGGGGTGTATTTTTTTGAGGTGAATAAAAATCCTAAGACTGCTATCGCAACAGTTCGGCAACAAAAGCAGACAAGAAATCGGCAGGATGAGCGGTTGCTAAGCAAAAACAAACAAAGAATGAATGAGACTAAAAAGGAAAATGATGATCTGAAAAAGTCATCAGGAGACATAACTAAAAGCAGGGTGGAGGAAGGCAATGTGAAATCAAGTCAGGCAGTTGAAAATAAAGATCAGAAAAAAACGTATGTTCAATCTAAGCAAAGCACATCCAACATTTCGAAAGGAAAAAGAATCAAGGCTTCCATCGCATCAAAGTCAGGTAAAGAAAAAAGAAGTATAAATGGAACAATGGGTAATAACAAGGGAAAAAGCAGTTTGACTGAAAAATACGCGTATGCGGAAAAAAGCAGCGAAGCTATTATTGAAAATAATAAGCAAAGCATAAATAAAACAGAAATCAGACCTGATCAAAAAAATGCAATTGATTCTCCGGTGACCAAAAGGACAAATGCTCCTCCTGATGATAAACCAATTAAAAAGGATTCTGCTGCTGACACAAAAACAGCCCTGAACAAAAAGCAGCAAAAGAAAATTTCAACGTGGAAAATTGGTATATCTGGCGGCGCGGGTATTTCAAATATCAATCAAAGCCTGTTCAAATCAACCTATGTGAATAACACTTCTGCTTATACTTTCAACACAGCAGGCTCTACAGGCAATAATGCTTCTCCTTCACCAATCAACTCAGGAGCTTCTTATATGGCAGGCGTTTTTGTCAACCGTCATTTATCAAGGCGTGTTTTATTTTCTGTTGGTCTTAATTATCATTATTATTCTACTAAGATTTATACCGGCAGCACGGTTGATAGCATGAGATACGTTTATACGGCGCCAGTGCCATCCTCTGCTGTCCCATCCACACCTTTACCTAATCCATTGCCTTCATATGTATCTGTGGTAAATACCTATTATCACAGTGGGAATACAAATCCTTACACTAATCATTATCATCTTATCGAACTGCCTTTGTATATGGACTTTCAATTGAACAAAAGCCAGAAGTTGCCGCTCATTTGGGAGGCTGGTCTGTCATTCTCATATCTCATGAAGAGCGATGCCCTGCATTTCGATCCTGTAACGGATGTGTATTATAAGAACAGTAGCTTATTCAATAAGACACAATTAAATGGTGCTTCGGTAATAATGTTCGGAGTTCCTATCCACAAAAATATGCTGCGGCTGGGGCCTCAATTTCAATACGGTCTTACAGGCATCCTTAAGAAAAGCACTAGCAACCCTGAACATATTTTTTATGGCGGATTAAAGCTTGACTTTGTTCCCGGGGAAAAATAAATTTTTCATGCAACGTTTGAACGTGCGGGGCGGAGTCATTCAACTTCGTTTAACCTTAAAAAATTATGAAAATTATAATTGCTGTTATCTTATCCGTTGATCTAGTATTATTGATTACATCCTGCCACAAAGAACCGCTGTCAGCTCCTCATATTGTTATTACTGGTATGGACACAAATACTAATCCTGACAGCAGTATTAAAGATACCATTGATCCTGCTGCCTCAATTTTTGGGAAATGGAGCATTGTTAGCGATTCATTTTATATAGTTGATGCCCCATCATTTTGGCAACCTTTCTACTAAGTCTATAAAGGAGTCGGATCTGACTACTATTATTTTAACCCAAATGACAGCCTTTTCAGAGAGGAAGCTGTCCATATTGACACCTGTACATTTGCAGTGTTGCCTGAGTATCAGGTGGAGTTTGATGATATTTTCGATTATTTAGCGTTGAGTGATTCTTCCGGAATAATTACACCAACTAAATTGACAAGGATCTACATCATAACCAACCTGACTCAGCATAATTTAACTCTTGTTTCTGATCTAACCTCCAGTATACTCACACCCGAGGGATACTTTTCGAATACGATCAAACTAAAAAAATAACTCTTTGGTGCAACGTTTGTTTTTGTTATTCAGTCAGCTTTGAAAACAAGTTGTATGAAAAAGTTTTATAAGGCTCTATTAAAGATCTTTCTGCCTGCAATTCCTGGTATCTTATTTTCTTCGTGCATGAAGGATAAGATCACGCGTACTTATCAGATCAGCACGCCTATTTATGAAGTGCTAACAAAATTCAGGCAAAGTATCAAGAGCCAGCCGGCTGTTGCTATCGGGAACACCGGAAAGATAACGGTTATCGGAAATTACATTTTCCTTTCTGAGCCCAATAAGGGCATCCATGTCATTGACAACAGCATACCTTCCAGCCCAAAAAATGTTTCATTCATCAATATACCGGGCAACAATGATATTGCAGTTACGGGCAACACTTTATATGCAGATGCCTATGCCGACCTGGTTGCGTTTGATATCAGCAACCCGCTGAATGCAGTCGCGAAAAATTTTGCTGCAGACGTTTTTCCGGATAACAGCATTTATTATTTTGGTGCACCCGTCACTGCAGGCGCTGCTATTAATCCGGATTCCATCAATGTGATTGTAGGATGGGAAACAAGAGACACAACAGTGGATTATAATCCCAATAATAACATATATCCTTATCCTGTTGCCTTTAGCAATTGTTCCAATTGTTTCACCGCGGCTGCGGCCGGTTCGGGCAATAGTACTACAGGAACTGGGACAAACGGGTCGCTGGCAAGGTTCAGCGTAATCAATAATTTTCTTTACACTGTTGACTATAACAGCTTGACTGCATTTGATATCAGCCAAAGACTTGCACCATCTTTTTCAAGCACAGTTCAGGTTGATTACCACGTAGAAACGATTTACCCGCTAAAGGATAAATTATTCGTCGGCACTAATAACGGAATGTACATGTATGATATTTCCTCATCGCCATCAACACCTTACCTGCTCGGAGAATTTACACATGTGCGTGGCTGTGACCCCGTGATAGCGGATGATATATATGCATATGTTACTATCAACGATTCAAGTGCCTGCCTTGGTTTCAATAACGAGCTCCAGATTGTGAACATACAGGATCTGAGCAACTCTTTTCTGGTAAAATCCTATCAGTTGGTTCATCCCATCGGGCTGTCAAAAGACGGAAACAATTTATTCATCTGTGATGGGCAGGACGGATTAAAAATATATAACGCTGGAGATGTAAACAACCTGCAACTGATAAAACAGTTAAAAGATGCAGAAGTGTATGATGTGGTAACAGGAAATGGATTAGCCATTGTGGTTGCAAAAGATGGGCTTTATCAATATGATTATTCTGACCTTACCAATATTCATTTAATAAGCAAACTATAATTCGAAGGTCATGATTAATGCAAAAAATAAGATATTTCTTTTATTGATTTTTATCGCCGGGAATATTTCAGCACAGCAAAAAAATATCGGTAAGCCCTTTCAATTTCATTCAGTTAATAACATGGGATTGCTTGAGGGACAAGCTGGCTCCACGTTTCAACTGCAAACAATCAATGGAGCGCAATATAAATCCTGGTTTGCAGGAGCAGGCGTTGGGCTTGATTATTATCATTTCCGTACAATTCCCTTGTTCATCGATTTAAGAAAAGAGTTTGGCAAACGGATCAATAGGCTATTTGTGTATGCCGATGCAGGGATCAATTTTTATTGGAAGAGGGATAAGGATCCTAAACAATTTTATTACAATGATGCTTTTAACAATGGGGTTTATTCTGAAGCAGGTGCCGGGTATAAAGTAAAGCTTAGTCATCAGATTGCTTTGTCCTTTGCTTGCGGCTATAGTTACAAAAAAATTGCAGAGTCGGGAAGCGATAACTATTATTACTTCATTAATACCCCGGGAAATACGAGTTACTTAGGGCCACCTGTATCATCATCTATGAGCAAAATAAACTATAATTTGAACAGGCTTGTGTTGAAAGCGGGCATTGAATTTTAGCCATCGGGTAAAGTTTTTATGATATGTACCGGCAATTTACTTCTCTGTTTTTTTTGTTTGGTATTTCCATAACTGTTGCAGGGCACAGCAAATCAATACGCGAAAGCCATTTCAATTTCATTTCATCAATAGTGTTGGCTTGCTCGAATGACAGGCTGGCTCTGCATTTCAATTGCAAACAATCAATGGGGTGCACTATAAATCCTGGTTTGCCGGAGTAGGAGTAGGGTTGGATTATTATCGTATCCGAACGATCCCTTTGATTATAGATTTAAGAAAAGCATTTGGCAACAGCCGTAATAAGTTTTTTATCTATACAGATGCAGGGATCAGTTTTAGCTGGGTAACTGACAAAGAAAAAATTCCTTATACTGCCAATGACAAATTCAGTAATGGCTTTTACAACAATGCGGGAGTTGGGTATAGAATTGCCGTAGACAGAAAAAAATCCTTGCTTATAGATATTGGATATTCATTCAAAAATTCAACAGCAGCATATGAGCCTCCGGTATTTAATTACGGAGACAGGGCCTTATGGGGATCACAACAAAAGGTTAATTATAACCTGCACAGGATTATGATTAAAATCGGTTGGGAATTTTAATCAGAGATAATAAACTTCAGATTACGTTTTATGCCATTAAACTTTGCTCTTTTTAATGGGGAGTTTCGGAATATTTTTTTGAAGCTTTCCTCTGTAATTTCTTCCCAGTCGCTGATCGTAAAATGCAATATTTCAGTGATAGGCAAAAAGGCTGTTTCATTAGCAGGTTTTGAAAAACGGTTCCACGGGCACACATCCTGACAGATATCGCAGCCGAACATCCAATTGGCAAACCTGCCTTTCATCGAATCAGGTATCAGCATCTCTTTTAACTCAATAGTGAAGTAAGAAATGCATTTGCTTGCATCTACTACTTTGTCTTCAAGTATCGCATCGGTTGGGCATTCATCAATACATTTTGTGCAGGTGCCGCAGTAGTCTTTTGCGAAAGCGTCGTCATATTCCAGTTCCAGATCAACGATCAATGTAGCAATAAAAAAGAAGGAGCCTTTTTTTTTGTTGATGACGTTGCCATTCTTACCGACCCATCCCAGACCGCTTTTTACAGCCCAGGCTCTTTCCAGCACAGGGGCGCTGTCAACAAAGCCACGCCCATGTACGTCTCCAATATTCAACTTAATTAACCTAATCAACTCATTCAATTTCTTCTTTATCACCTCATGATAATCTTTGCCATAAGCATATTTTGATATTTTCGGAGCATTGTCATTTTGTTTTTCTGAAGGAAAATAATTTAATAAAAGCGTAATCACAGACTTTGCGCCCGGCATAAGTTTGGTTGGATCAATGCGCATGTCGAAATGGTTTTCCATGTATTTCATGGAACTGTGCATGCCTTTGCTCAACCATGATTCCAGCCTTGCTGCATCTTCATCCAAAGGCTGCGCACGGGCAATACCACAATAATCAAAACCAGCCTGTACTGCAAGCTTTTTTATAAAGCGGGTATGTGTTGCTGTCGCTATTGGCATAAAATATTTAAGCTATAATATTGAATACATGATGATTTTTTATACTTTTATAACATAACCCCCAAAACGCCATTATGAACCTTAAGCCGATCTGTTTGCTTGCATGCATTTTCTTTTTGCAAAGCCACTCCTCCGCACAGGACAAATTAAACATTAAGTTTGGAAAAATCAGCACTGCAGACTTTGATCTTTCAAAGCAATCTTACGATTCCGGTGCAGCCGCAGTTGTTATAGCAGATATCGGCAATTCCACATTTGAAGGCAATAACAAAAGTGGCTTCTCAATTATCTATAATCATTTTAAGAGAGTGAAGATCATCAATAAAAATGGTTTTGATATTGCTACCGTTGAAATCCCTTTATATACGGATGGCAAAGACGAAGAAAAACTAATGAACCTGAGGGCGTACACCTATAATCTTGAAAATGGAAAGGTTGAAACAACTAAATTGGATGACAAGTCCGTCTTTACAGATAAAGCGCAAAAAAAGCTGGTGATCAAGAAATTCACGTTCCCGGCAGTAAAAGAAGGCTCAATAATTGAATTTTCTTACACTCAGTCTTCAGACTTTTTATTCGACCTGCAACCGTGGGAGTTCCAGGGAGCCTATCCCAGGCTATGGAGCGAATATGAAGTAACAATCCCTGAGTATTTCAGTTATGTTTTTCTCAGTCAGGGTTATCAGCCATTTGCCATCAAAACAAGCAACAGCCTGACAGCCCATTATGTGGTGAATATTAACAACGGAGCAGAGCGCACCGAAGCGGTCACTCTTGACGGAACAGCCACTGACACACGTTTTGTTATGAAAAACGTACCCGCATTAATAGAAGAAAATTTTACCACGACGCTCGCTAATCATATTGCTAAAATAGAATTCCAGCTATCCAGCATTCATTACCCTAATAGCCCACAGCAGGATATTATGGGTAACTGGCTCAAAGTGAATGAACGATTGCTTGCAGATGAACAATTTGCTCTGGATGTTAATAAAAGCAATGGCGGGCTCAACGATGATCTGAAAGAAATTACTGCAGGTGCAAGCAGCAAAACAGAAAAAGCAAAAAAAATATTTGTATTTGTGCGAGATCATTTCACATGCACAGAGCACTCTCGCATGTATATGAACAGCAATAACAACATCAAAACCGTTTTTAAGAATAAAAATGGTTCAGATGCAGAGATCAATTTATTACTGACAGCGATGTTGAACCATGAAGGCATCAATGCTAACCCGGTGATATTGAGTACAAGAGGCCATGGCAAAACCAACGAGATATATCCGTTGATGGATCGATTCAATTATGTTGTTTGCGCTGCTAATGTGGATGGCACACAATATTTTTTAGATGCCAGCCAGCCAAGATTGGGCTTTGGCCGACTGCCGGAATACTGCTATAATGGTCATGCAAGAATAATAAGCAAGGAACCTCAGCCACCCGTTTATTTTGATGCTGATTCTTTAAAAGAACAAAAACTGACAAATGTTATTATTGTCAATGATGAAAAAGACCCATCCGTTGCAAACGGAGGCGTACAGTCTTATCTTGGATATTCCGAATCTTATGATCTCAGAGAAAAGCTTGCCAAGAAAACGGAAACAGAATTTTTTAAAGAAATCAAATTTCCGTATGCTGCGGATGTAGAAGTGAAAAATGGCGTGATAGATTCTTTAAAGCAACCGGACTTTCCCGTTACTGTCCATTATGATTTCACATTGAAGGATATTTTCAACGGCGATGTTGTTTATTTCAATCCGATGATGTCTGAAGGATATAAAGAAAACCCTTTTAAAGCTGCAGAAAGAAGATATCCTGTTGAAATGCCATATACCATGGATGAGACTTATGTTTTCAATATGGAAATACCGAAAGGCTATGAGGTTGAAGAAATGCCAAAGCCTTCTAAAGTGTTATTCAACGAGACCGAAGGTCTTTTTGAATACCTAATCGTGAAAGACGATAATAATATACAATTGCGATCACGGGTCAAATTGAACAAGGCAAATTTTCAGCCAGACGATTACAATACGCTACGCGATTTTTTTTCCTTCATCGTAAAAAAGCAAAGCGAGCAGATTGTTTTCAAAAAGAAAAAATAACCCTATGAGGCTTATATTATTCAGGTTGTTCTCTGACCCGGCATTTAAGTTGTGGTTTATTTTACTTTCAGGTATTTGTGCAAATAATGAATCGGCCTTTGCTCAGGAAAAGATCCCGGTGACATTTGGCAAAGTTGCAATTGCAGATTTTAACCTGCCCCATTCAAAGGCAATTGACAGCAATACCAGTGCAGTGATAGTTGCCGACCTTGGGAACACAAGTTTTGTTGGCAATAAGATAGGCTGGGTTTCTTATGTTTATAAAAGGCACACAAGAATAAAAATCATTGACAAGAAGGCATTTGATGCTGCTACAATAAAAGTATTGTTGTATAAAGATGATGAAAACAGAGAAGAGCTTTCTGATGTCACGGCGACCTCATTCAATATAGAAAATGGGCAGGTTGCTGAGGCGCGACTTGATAAAAAAGATATATTTGAAGATAAGATAGATAAGAATCGCATTGAGAAAAAATTCACGATTCCCGCGGTAAAGGAAGGGTCTATCATTGAATATGCTTATACGGTCACTTCTGTTTATTTTCAATATCTCCCTGGCTGGGAATTTCAAAGCATTAATTATCCCTGCCTGTGGAGCGAATATGATGTAAACATACCAAACCTCGTGGGCTATGTTTTCTTGAAACAGGGAGTCCACCCGTTCTTTATAGATCAGGCAGGCGACGGTTACCAAAGTTACTCCATACGGGAAAAGGCTGACCCGGCCAATCTTGGTCAAAGTGACAGGAATCTGACTGTTGATGCGAGTATAGTGAAACACAGATGGGTAATGAAAGATGTGCCCGCATTCAAAGTAGAAAATTATATATCCACTCCATACAACTATATTGACGAAATCGAATTTCAACTCTCGCAAACTTATGATGGCGAAACAGTGTATCCCTGGAAAAATACATGGAAAAAAGCGACTGACGAGCTCCTGAATGAGGAAGATTTCGGCAGGCCTTTGAAAAACGATTACAGTGATTTTTCAAAAGAAGTGGAAAAAGTTATTGAAGGTGAAAATAATGATCTGGGAAAAGCAAAGAAGATATATCGTTATATTCAGGACAATGTCAAATGCTCCAACCACTATAACAAATACATAAAAACTTCCCTTAGAGATGTTCTTAAAAAAAGGGATGGAGATGTAGGTGAAGTGAATTTGCTGCTCGCTTCGATGCTGCGCCAGGCTGAAATACATGCAGACCCTGTTTTGCTCAGCACCAGGGATTTCAGGTATAATTCTTCCACATACCCAATCATGCAACGACTGAACTATGTGGTATGCCGCGCTTTGATAAATGGGCGTGCTTGTTTTTTGGACGCATCTCAACCGATGCTTGGCTTTGGGAGACTGGCGGAAAATTGCTACAACGGGCATGCACGCATCATTTGCGATAAAGACTCGGGCTCAGTTTATTTTATTGCTGATTCAATAAAAGAATCCAAATTTTCTTCAGTCATAATCACCAATGATGAAAAGGGTGACGGAATGATGAGGGGTAGTTTTCAATCACAACCCGGATATTATGAATCAGAAGATATAAGAGAAAAGATAAGTGAAAAAGGCGAAAGGGAATATTACAAATCAATTGAACTGCTTTATGGATCAGATATGAAAACCGAAAATATGGGGATCGACTCTCTTGCTCAATTTGAACTCCCAGTGCAATTGCATTATGATTTTTCTTTTAAGAATAACGCAGACGAAGGAATTATTTATTTTAACCCATTGATGACAGAAGGCTATAAGGAAAACCCGTTTAAAGCTGCTGAGAGAAAATACCCGGTAGAAATGCCTTATCCAATAGATGAGACTTATATTTTTAGTATGGAAATTCCGACGGGTTATACCGTGGATGAAATTCCCAAATCTGTCAAAGTAGCTTATAACGAAACGGAGGGCTTTTTTGAGTACATTATACAAAAAGACGAAAGCAATGTACAATTGCGTTCCAGGTTAAAATTAACGAAAGCTTTTTTCCCGGCAGATGACTACAACACGCTCCGCGATTTCTTTGCATATGTAGTCAAAAAGCAAAGCGAACAGATCGTGTTTAAAAAGAAAAAATGATTTGCAGTTACGGTTGACCGTCAAAAGCAAAATGCTTAATTTGAAATTCGTTTATTTAACAATAAATATCACTATGCAGTTCAAAAAAAAGATAGTCCTGTTTTTTTGTGTTGTACTCTCATATTCTATTTTGATGGCTCAGGAAAAATCCAGCGTTAAGTTTGGGAAAATTACCCCTGCAGATTTTGATCTTTCAAAATACAAATTCGACACAAGTGCCGCCGCTGTTGTAATTGCAGACATTGGCGAATCTCATTATGAAGGTAATTTCACAAGGGGATTGCGATTGGTTTTCAAGCGCTCCAGGCGAATGAAAATAATAAACAAGAATGGGTTCGATATAGCGACTGTTGTATTTCCGCTTTACACGAATGGAATAAACGGAGACCGGCTGTCAGAGATAAAGGCAAGCACTTACAATGTAGAAAATGGACAGGTCACAGAAATGAAATTAGATGACAAATCCATTTACACAGAAAACTACACAAAAGGAATAGAATTAAAAAAATTTACGTTCCCGGGATTAAAAGAGGGATCAATCATTGAATATTCATACACAGTAGAATCAGCAGTTGAAATATTTCTCAAGCCATGGGAATTTCAGGGTAAATATCCCTGTTTATGGAGTGAATATAAGGTGTCTATTCCCGTTGGGTTTAATTATGTTACCCTGGGGCAGGGGTATAACCCGTACTACATAAATACAACCGATGATAATACGGAATATGGCCTTAAGGTAACGCTGCATCGCTGGGTTATGAAAGATGTTCCTGCATTGAATGAAGAGAGCTATACCACAACAATTAACAATTACATTTCAAAAATAGAATTTCAATTATCATCAACATTGATTAATGGGGTTTTCCATAACATGCTGGCTGATTGGAAAAAAGTATCTGAAAATCTTATGAACAGCGACAATTTTGGCGCTGATCTGAACAAAAGCAATAGCTGGCTTGATGATGATATGAAGATAATAACCCAAAACACATCCTCCCCCCTTGAAAAAGCCCAGAAAATTTATGCTTATGTGCGGGATAATTTTAAACGCGTGCAAAAAGGAAGATTGAATCTTGAAACTCCCCTTAAAGTAGTCTTCAGGAATAAATCAGGGAATGAGGCAGAAATCAACCTGCTGTTATGCGCAATGCTCAATCATGAAGGCATTCATTCAGATCCTGTTGTCTTCAGTACGAGGGACAACGGCTTTGCTAATGAAGTTTATCCGATGCTAACAAGGCTGAATTATGTGGTGTGTGATGCTATAATAGAATCCTCAATATATTTTCTTGACGCAAGCAACGAATTTTTGACTTTTAATAGGTTACCTGAATATTGCTATAACGGCCAGGCAATTATCATTGATAAAGAAGATCCGAAACCGGTATATTTTTTTGCAGATTCGCTGAAAGAAACAAAGCTCACTTCCGTATTCATCTCAAACAATGAGAAACAATCTCAGGATATCACTGGCAATTTTCAATCTAATCTTGGATACTTTGAATCAATCAAACTGAGAGAAAAGCTTTCTAAAACCACACAGGAAAAATATTTTAAGGAAATCAGTTCATCTTTTAACTCTGAGATAGAAATCCAGAATTCGGGGATTGATTCTCTGAAACTCTTAGAATACCCTGTTTCTGAGCATTATGATTTTACTATAAAAAATACCGCAAATGCTGATATCATTTATTTCAATCCTGTTATGTCCGGAATAATAAAAGAAAACCCTTTTAAATCTGCAGAAAGAAAATATCCTGTTGAGATGCCTTATACGGTTGATGAGACTTATGTTCTGGATATGGAAATCCCCAATGGTTATGTGGTGGATGAAATGCCCAAATCAGCAAAAGCTCTTTTAAATGGCGATGAAGGCTTTTTTGAATACGTAATTGATAAAAGTGAAACAAACATACAGCTTCGTACGCGCACCAGATTAAGTAAAGCAAATTTTGACCCGGCAGATTACAAAACACTCCGCGACTTCTTCGCATTAATTGTGAAAAAGCAAAGCGAGCAGATTGTGTTCAAAAAGAAAAAATGATACTATGAAAAAATACATTCCCTTACTGGCTTTTTTTTCCCCCTCATTGTTGTTTGCCCAACAATACAATGCGCTGCTGATACCTGATTCATTAAAGAAAAATGCGAATGTGGTAAAAAGATATGAAGAGAACATACTTGAAATCAAGTCTCCGGGAAAGGCAATTGAAAAGGAACGGCATGTATATACCATACTCAATGAAGAAGCAAACGACTATGCCCGGTTTTATACCTTTTATAATAAATTCACCAGCATTGATTATGTATCTGGTGCCTTATACGATGCAATGGGCAAAGCACAAAAGCATATCAAAAAAAAGGACCTGGAAGATTACAGTTATTCTGATGGCTTTAGCCTGATGAGCGATACCCGCTTCAAGACAACCGATTTTTTTTGCCGCAGTTACCCTTATACTGTGGAATATGAAGAAGAGGATGATGTAGATGGGGTGCTTCATTTTAGTGACTGGTTTCCTGCAAGCGCTTCCGGGATGTCAGTAGAGGATAGTAAATATGTTATTATTGCGCCTAAAGATTATGTGGTAAGGTACAAACCATTGAACTGCTCAATAGAGCCTGTAATAACAGAAGAAAAGGATAAAAAAACTTATACATGGGAAATTAAAAATGTGCCCGCAAAACATACGGAGAGCATGGGGCCTTCATGGGCTGAAATAGCACCGCGTGTGTTGATCGGGCCTTCTGATTTTGAAGCAGAAGGATACAAAGGCAATATGAATACCTGGGAAAATTATGGCATGTTTATTCATGAACTGGCGAAGGGAAGGGATGTGCTGCCAGATGATACAAAAAGAAAAGTACACGAATTGACAGACAAGCTGAAAGATCCGAAGCAAAAGATAAGCGTGCTGTATGATTACATGCAAAAGAACACCCATTACATCAGTATTCAATTAGGCATTGGTGGCTGGCAACCATTTGATGCAACTTATGTTGCAACCAAACGATATGGTGATTGCAAGGCCTTATCAAATTACATGGTTGCATTATTGAAAGAAGCCGGGATCAAAGGCAAAACAGTGGATATACGGGCCGGCGCAAATGCTGCTTCCATCAACAAAGATTTCCCGAGCTTTCAATTCAATCATGTAATTGCTTGCGTGCCTTTGGACAAAGACACGGTGTGGCTGGAGTGCACCAGTGAGACTTTGCCCGCAGGCTATCTCAGCAGCTTCACTGCAAACCGTTATGCTGTGCTGGTTGATGAAAACGGAGGAAAATTAATTCACACACCAAAATATAATTACCACGATAATCAGGAAATAAGAAAAATTGATGCGACCATCAATGAGGAAGGAAATTTATCAGCTTCTGTCAACACACAATATAAAGCGGAACAGCAGGACAACCTGGAACAATTGATCAACGGGCTCTCAAAAGATAAAATGCTGGAACATCTCAAAAGCGAAATAGACCTCCCCACTTACGACATCACAAAATTCAATTACACACAACAAAAAGATGTCATTCCATCCATTAATGAATCGCTGGAACTGACTGCTTCAAACTATGCTCAGGTCAGTGGCAGGCGTTTGTTTATTGCACCCGATATACTTACCCGTTCGTCAACCAAATTAAAACAGGAAGATGAACGAAAGCTTGAGGTTAAATTGTACAATGAGTACACTGATATTGATTCAGTGGAAATCAAAATCCCTGCTGGCTATCAACCAGAAGCCATTCCCCAGGACATGAAGATCCAGACCAAATTCGGGAAATATTTCTCTTCGGTAAAAGTGATGCCTGACAAGATTCTGTACTATCGCAACCGCGAACAATACAGCGGCACTTTCCCGCCATCGGATTATAATGAGCTGGTAAAATTTTATGAACAGATTTACAAAGCCGACCGAGCAAAAATAGTGCTGGTGAAAAAGGAATGATCGGGGGAGTGGTCAGTGGTAAACTCTAAGTACAAATATTTAAAATATTTTCGCTCTCAGCGAATTGGGTGCACCGAAAATCCATTACTCATCATTCATCACTCACGACTGATACTCGAGATGCAACCTGTGAAAGAAGCGGTGAATAGCAGGCGCAAGTATCACTCCGATATTTGTGATGAAAACAACGCCGCTGAACAAAGCGTAGAAAGAAGAGAACCATTTGCCCCCAACAGTTTTAATCTCCACCACAGGTCCCATGCCACTCAATATCATCGATGCATTATGCAATGAATCCAGCCAGGGTATATCGGAAGTATAATGATAGCCCACTACGCCGATCATCAGGCAGAAAAAAATGATAAAGCTGCCTACTGCAACGCTTTTCATGATTCTTCCATAAAAAACACTTTTGGATGCAAGTGGCTCATGCTTTCTTTCGTACATACATGTTGTTTGATAAATAAAAATAACAAGTTTTTTCTACGAAGTGATAAATGTTATGCTGAGAATAATTTTACTAAATTGCTCTCCAATTTATTTTGCCATTGAAATATTTATTAGGGTTTGATATTGGTTCGTCTTCAGTGAAAGCCGCATTGATAGATGCGGTTTCCGGTAAACTTGCTGCGGCTGCCTTTTCTCCGTCTTCCGAAATGGAGATCCTTTCCGTGAAGCCGGGTTTCGCAGAACAAGATCCTGAAAAATGGTGGGAGGAACTGATCAATGCGGTGAACAAATTGAGGCAGCAGGTTTCATATCAGCCAGATGAGATCATCGCTATCGGCATTTCTTACCAGATGCATGGATTGGTTTGTGTAGATAAAAACCTGCAGCCACTTCGCCCTTCTATCATATGGTGCGATAGCCGCGCTGTTGAGATCGGTGACAAAGCTTTTAAGGAACTCGGCGAAGAATTTTGTTTGAAATATTTTCTGAACTCTCCCGGCAACTTCACCGCTTCCAAATTAAAGTGGGTGAAAGAAAATGAGCCGCAGGTTTATCAAAAAATATATAAAGTAATGCTCCCCGGTGATTACATTGCATTGAAATTAACAGGCGATGCTGCTACCACCATTTCCGGTTTATCAGAAGGCATTCTCTGGGATTATCAAGACAATGCCGTTGCAAAAAAATTACTGGATTATTATGCAATAGATGAAAACATATTATCGCCCATTGTACCGACTTTCGGCGATCAGGGAAGATTGAACAAACAATCAGCAGCTATTTTAGGAGCGTCTGCAGGAGTACCTGTTACCTATCGTGCAGGCGATCAGCCCAACAATGCGTTTTCTCTGAATGTGCTGCAGCCCGGAGAGATCGCAGCAACCGCGGGCACTTCCGGTGTAGTATATGGAGTTACTGATAAAACCAACTATGATCCTCTTTCCCGTGTGAACCCTTTTGTGCATGTGAACAACATGGACAAGGATAAACGTTACGGAATATTACTTTGCGTGAATGGCACAGGCATTTTAAATAGCTGGCTGCGCAAAAATTTCTTCAGTGATCTTTCTTATCAGCAGATGAATGATGAAGCGGCAAAGATTTCCGTTGGCTCAGAAGGATTGAAATTCTTTCCTTTTGGAAACGGTGCTGAAAGAATATTATCAAACAAAAACATCACTGCAAACCTAAAGGGATTACAGTTTAATACTCATCACCGCGGCCATATTGCCCGCGCAGCACAGGAAGGCATCGTGTTCGCATTGAATTACGGAATGGAGATCATGCAGCAGATGGGAATGGAGTTAAAGACTATCCGCGCTGGTCATACCAATATGTTTTTGAGTGAAGTATTTGCAACTACGTTCTCAAATGTATCAGACTGTGTGATCGAATTATACAATACCGATGGAGCGGCTGGCGCAGCAAGAGCGGCTGGCTATGGTGCCGGGTTTTACAAAAGCTTTGCTGAATGTTTCAAAGGCATGGAAGTGATCCGAAAGATTGAACCGGAAAAAGAATCTGTTCAGCAAACGGCTGATGCATATCAAAACTGGAAACAGGAATTATCATCTCTCATCAAATAAATTTTTACTTTATGAGCATTGTTATTGGCGACAAGGAATATTTCAAAGGCATTGGCCAGATCAAATACGAAGGAAGGCAATCCGACAATCCCCTTGCATTTAAATGGTACGATGAAAATAAGATCGTTGCAGGAAAACCATTGAAAGAACACGTGCGTTTTGCGGTATGTTACTGGCACACGTTCTGCAATACTGGCAATGACCCTTTCGGCCCCGGTACAAAAATATTTGAGTGGAACAAATCAGCAGATGCCTTGCAGCGTGCTAAGGACAAGGCAGATGCAGCTTTCGAGTTCATCAGCAAGCTTGGCGTTCCTTATTATTGTTTTCATGATATTGACCTGGTGGATGAAGGCGATTCTGTCAGTGAATATGAAAATCGCTTACAGTCAATCGTTGAATACGCAAAGCAAAAGCAATCAGAAAGTGACGTTAAATTATTGTGGGGAACGGCAAATGTGTTTTCCAATCCCCGTTACATGAACGGTGCTTCTACTAATCCCGATTTTGCTGCGGTAGCTTATGCCGGCACACAAATAAAAAATGCCATTGATGCAACGATTACGCTTGGCGGCGAGAACTATGTTTTCTGGGGTGGGAGAGAAGGCTATATGACTTTGCTGAATACAAACATGAAACGCGAAGTGGAACATCTTGCTCAATTCCTCACTATCGCAAAAGATTATGCAAGAAAGCAGGGCTTCAAAGGAACTTTTTTCATTGAGCCAAAACCATGCGAGCCAACCAAACATCAGTATGATTATGATGCGGCAACGGTGATTGGGTTTCTCCGCCATTATGGATTAGATAAAGATTTCAAACTGAATATTGAAGTGAACCATGCAACGCTTGCAGGCCACACCTTCCAGCACGAACTGCAGGTTGCTGCAGATGCAAACATGCTTGGCAGCATTGATGCCAATCGTGGCGATTATCAGAATGAGTGGGACACGGATCAGTTCCCGGTCAACCTGAACGAACTGATTGAATCCATGCTCGTCATTCTTGAAGCAGGTGGTTTCGGTGGCGGCGGCGTGAACTTCGATGCAAAGACAAGAAGGAATTCCACCGATCTCGAAGATATTTTTCATGCACATATCGGCGGCATGGATGCTTTTGCACGTGCACTGATCATTGCAGATGATATCCTCCAAAAATCTCCTTACAAAAAATTCCGCGAACAACGCTATGCATCTTTCGACAGTGGCAAAGGGAAAGACTTTGAAACAGGCAAATTATCTCTTGAAGACCTGAGGACTTTTGCTATTGCAAACGGCGAACCCAGGCAGATCAGCGGAAAGCAGGAATGGCTGGAGAATATCATTAATCAGTATATCTGATATTTTGAACCACAGAGACACGGTGTAACAGAGCATCTTGCTGTGGCTCCGTGCCTCTGTGCCTCCAGGGGTTCAAAAAACATTACCACATTCGCGTGAAAATCCTAATCCTTACTTTTGAGCCCGAAACATCTCTATGAACAATTCTTTCCATTACGGTATTCACAAGCTGACGATTGCAAAAGTGATCGCATTGGCCCACGG
>Ga0182030_10001432_pt1 | contig 49163 bp, 55 predicted proteins | sample 812S3MmetaG_FD_121299 | JGI IMG/M metagenome (GOLD analysis project Ga0182030, IMG submission 121299) | Permafrost microbial communities from Stordalen Mire, Sweden - 812S3M metaG (Illumina Assembly) | ecosystem: Environmental > Terrestrial > Soil > Wetlands > Permafrost | place: Sweden... | reverse complement strand
GTTCTACAGTCCCGTGCGCATGGTGCGGCTTCGATTCGCTGCAGCCATGACGCCGCTGATCAACGTGCTTCGCAGACCACCCGCTTCGAGCGCGACGAGTCCATCGATCGTGCAACCGCCCGGCGTTGTCACTTCATCCTTCAGCTCCGCGGGATGGACGCCGCGCTGCAGCACGAGTTGCGCACTTCCCAGGAGCGTTTGCGTCGCGAGCAACGTCGACGTCGCGCGATTGATCCCGAGTTTTACCCCTGCCTCGGCAAGCGCCTCGATAATCAGGAATACGTATGCCGGTCCGCAGCCGGACAAGCCGGTCGCCGCATCCATGAGGCTTTCGTCGAGCACCGCCGTTCGCCCCAACGACGCGAACAGTTCGACTGCCGATGCCAACGCTTCACTTCCGGTCGCCGCGCCGGCGCAGAGCACGGTCATGCCGGCGCCGATTAGGGCCGGCGTGTTGGGCATCGCGCGGACAACGACGGCCCGATCCCCGCTCCACGCGCGGATGTCTGCGGTCGTGACCGCGGCGCAGACCGAAATGAGCAGTTTTCCATCGAGTTCCGGAGCGATTGCTTGCACGACGTCGCGGGCCTGATACGGCTTCACGCCGAGCACGATGACATCGCTCGTGCGGGCCAACGCACGGTTGTCCGTCCCAACCTCGATCCCGAGGCACGTCGCCGCAGCCAACGCCGTTGCCGGACTATGCGTCGTACCGATGACCTGCCGCCCCGCGCTAACGAGCGCGCTCGCGACCGCCGATCCCATGGTGCCGAGTCCGATGATTCCGTACGTCATTCGACCTCTTTCGTACTCGCACAGGGTTAATCGTTCTTGGGACGAGAATTTTATGCGTTACCATGAGCGAAAGCCTCGCCGATTCTCGCCGGCTCATCGTCAAGATCGGCTCGGCCTTACTCGTCGATGCTGCGAGCGGTGATATTCGCCGTGCCTGGCTTGCCGCATTGGTCGAGGACATCGCTCGCTGCCGGTCACGCGGACAGGACGTACTGATCGTCTCCTCCGGTGCCGTTGCCGTTGGACGCCGCTACCTGGGTCTGACCGGACGCGCGCTCAAACTCGAGGAAAAGCAGGCCGCCGCCGCAAGCGGACAGATTCGCCTCGCGCATGCGTATCTCGAAGCGCTGGCCCAGCATGAAATCGGCGTCGCGCAAATTCTGTTGACGCCGGACGACACGGAAGAACGCCGCCGTCACCTCAATGCGCGTGCGACGCTCGAACAACTGCTCGAGCTTGGCGTCGTGCCGGTGATCAACGAGAACGATACCGTCGCGACGGCCGAGATCCGCTTCGGCGACAACGACCGTCTCGCTGCGCGTGTCGCGCAGATGATCAGCGCCGATACGCTGGTGTTGCTCTCAGACATCGATGGACTCTACACCGCCGATCCGCGCCGCGACTCCGCGGCCGAACATCTCGCAGAAGTCCGCGCGATAACGCCCGAGATCGAGGCGATGGCCGGTCACGCTCCGCTGGGCTACAGTTCCGGCGGCATGGTGACGAAACTTGCTGCGGCCCGAATCGCGATGGCAGCGGGCTGCCGCATGGTGATCGCTCGCGGCGAAGATTCACATCCACTCTCCGCGATCGAGGCCGGCGCTCGCGTCACGTGGTTCATTCCCGCCTCCGAACCGCGGACCGCGCGCAAGCGCTGGATCGCGGGTGCGCTCAACCCTGCCGGCGTGCTTGTGGTCGACGATGGCGCCGCGACCGCGCTCGCTCGCGGCACGAGCCTCCTGCCCACGGGGGTCATCTCGGTCGACGGCAACTTCGAGCGCGGCGATGCGGTTATCGTACGCAGCAGTGACGGCCGCGAACTGGCACGTGGACTGTCGGGCTATTCAAGCGCCGATGCGCAGACCATCGCGGGACACAAGAGCAATGAAATCGAGGCAATCCTGGGCTACCGTGGCGGGGATGAGATCATCCATCGCGACGATTTGGTTTTGACCGGACAATCGACATGACCACACTCGATATGGCTTCGCCCGACCTCGACCGCGAGATGCGAACGATCGGACTTGCAGCGCGGCACGCGGCCGGCGTGCTCGCGCGAACGGAGCCCGCGCGCAAGACGGCGGCGCTGCGCGATGCTGCCGCCGAAGTGCGGGCCGCAAAGGACGAACTGCTCGCCGCCAATGCCGCCGATATGGATGCGGCGAAGCAGATGTCGCTCTCCGCGCCGTTGCTCGACCGTTTGCGTCTCGATGAGGCCGGCATCGAGGCGATGGCCGTCGGACTCGAAGACGTAGCCGCGCTCCCCGATCCGATTGGAACCGTACTAGCGCGCTGGACGCGCCCCAACGGACTCGACATCGCGCGCGTGCGCATTCCGCTGGGCGTTATCGGCATTATCTATGAGTCGCGACCCAATGTGACCGCCGATGCCGGTGGACTCTGCTTGCGCTCGGGAAACGCCGCCATCTTGCGCGGCGGCTCGGAGAGCTTTCATTCCTCACAAGTTATCGTCGCCTGTTTGCGGCGCGGCATCGTGGCTGCCGGGCTACCCGAGGCGGCGGTACAATTGGTGCCGACGCGCGATCGCGCGGCGGTCGCGTTGATGCTCGGCATGGCCGATCTCATCGACGTCATCGTGCCGCGTGGCGGCCGCTCCCTCATCGAACGGGTGCAACGCGAAAGCCGCATTCCCGTCATCGCGCACCTCGAGGGGCTCTGTCATACCTACGTCGACCGCGCCGCCGATCTGGACACGGCGCGAGGGATCGTCGTCAACGCCAAGATGCGGCGCACCGGCGTCTGCGGCGCAACCGAGACGTTGCTCGTCGATCGAGAAGTCGCAAGGACGTATCTGCCGCCGATCCTCGCTGATCTGCATGCGGCCGGCTGCGAGATTCGTGGTGACGCGGAGACGCAGGCGCTCGATCCGTTAGCCCTTGCTGCGACCGAAGCAGACTGGACGACTGAGTACCTCGACGCCATCCTTGCCGTCCGCGTCGTCGACGGTGTCACGGGCGCGATCGAACATATCGCCCGCTATGGATCGCACCACACCGATGCGATCGTGACCGGAGACGATGTCGCCGCGGAGCGGTTCCTCGCCGAAGTCGAAAGTGCCATCGTGCTGGTAAACGCGTCGACCCAATTCGCCGACGGCGGCGAATTCGGCATGGGCGCCGAGATCGGCATTTCGACGGGGCGCCTCCCGCCCCGCGGTCCCGTCGGTGCCGAGCAGCTCACCAGCTACAAGTACATCGTGCGCGGCACCGGCCAAGTTCGGCCGTAAGCTAAACGCCGCCCCACACGCGGGTCGCGATGTCGACGAGATGTTGCAGCTTCGCGCGCTGCTGGTCCGCGCTGATCGGATTGCCGCCGACGGAACTCGCGAAACCGCATTGCGGGCAGAGCGCGAGCTGGTCGATCGGCGCAATGCGCGCGGCCTCTTCGATGCGTCGCACGATGTCGTCGGCGTTTTCCAGCACCGGCGTCTTGCTCGAGACGAGGCCTAGCGCCGCGACCTTGCCTTTCGGCAGAAAGCGCAACGGCTCGAAGCCGCCCGCGCGCGACGTATCGTATTCGAGAAAATAACCGTCCACGTCGATCGCGTTGAACAAGACCTCAGCGACCGGATCGTAGGCTCCTTCGGCCGCCCAATTTCCCTCGCGGTTTCCGCGGCATTGATGCAACGTCACCGTTACGTCCGCCGGCCGGCCGGCCAACACCGCGTTCATCTTCTCGGCGTAGGTCTGGAGCAATTTGTCCGGATCGTCGCCCCACGAACGCACGTAGTCCTGATGAACGGGATCGCACAAAAACGGCAAGCTCGTGTCATCGAATTGAATGTACGTCGCGCCGGCCGCGACGAGCGCCGCAATCTCCTGACGGTACGCGGTAACGAGATCGTCCCACACACCCGCCGGATCGGGATACGCACTCTTAGAAATGTTCGACGGGTCACCGATGTAGTAGTGCACGTTGATCGGCGCCGGCAGCGTCACTTTCGGGATCGCTTTCGAGTGTGCTTTGAGATACTCGAAGGCGCGCACCGTTGAACTCGGGCGCCACTTGATCTTGCCGGTGACCTTCAACTGTGAAAAACTTTGCGTCGGGCCGGTGACGTTGCGCCAGGGAATTTTTGAATTTCCAGTCCGGTCGGCATCGAAGCCCTCCCAACCGAGAACGAGTTCGAGCCACCAGCTGCGCCGGCGCAATTCGCCGTCGGTGACCGCGCGCAATCCGACGCCTTCTTGCATGGCGATCAAGTCGAGCACGCATGCGTCTTCAACGGCGCGGAGTTCGGCGCTGTCGTGCGGGCCGAGATTGGTGGCCGGCGTCTGCGGTCCGAGATATTTGTCGCGTGCCTGCTTGAGCGCGTCGGGGCGCAGTAAACTCCCGACGTGGTCGGCGCGGAATGGCGGCTGAGTGCGCCGCGAGGAACTAATGGTCGAGGTCATGGGCGCGGCGTTCGCCCCGCGGGTGCTATTTAGCTGCGAACGAGGACGATTTTCCCGTCGATGCCGCCGGCCCCGAGCGCCGCCAGCCCGTCATTGACGTCGGCGATGGGTATGGTGCGGTCGATGTGCGGCGCGAGCCGTCCATCCGCGACGAAGCGCGCCAGCGTTGCGAGGTCGTCGTCGAACCGTCCGGGGCTGCGGTAGACGTAGAGCGCCTCGAGCGTGCCCGGAACGCCGGCGAATGTTCCAAGACCAATCGGGGCCGGTGAGCTACCGGCGAAGGTAACGGCTTTGGCATGCGGCGTCAAATGGCCGAGCACTCCCGCCAAGACTTCGCCGCCCGCCGTATCGATAATGCCGTCGAAACGGTCGGCGTCGGCGAGCGACGTAACGATACGAATTCCCTCGAACACAAAGGGACTGCGCGCGAGCCCGGTCACATCGGCACCGGCTGCACGTGCGAGCTGCGCGGCGATGTTACCGCTAGCACCGCGCACGCCGGTAACGAGCACGTTGCGGCCAATGATGTCGCCGAGTGCGCGCACCGCGCGCAAGGCAGTCAAGCCGGCAACCGGAAGCGTGGCGGCCACCGCGTCGCTGACCGCGTCGGGCAATGCCGCAAGCCGTTCCACCGGAACCGCAACGAGTTCGCTCCAACTGCCGCCGTCGGCCAGACCCACCACGCGCGTGCCGCGCGCCGGACCGCCGTCGGGCGCGGCATGTTCGACGATGCCCGCAACGTCCTGACCGGGCGCCCAAGCATTGGGGCGGCCGGGAATCAAGCGCGTTTCACCGCGATTGATCGACGACGCGCGCACGCGAATGACTGCAACTCCGGGGGCCGCTTGCGGCGGCGGCAGATCGACGACGATGAGCCGGCCCGGTGTCTGCGGCGAAGTGACGATTGCGTGCATTGCTTCTTCTTTCTTCCGAGGAATCGGTCCGAGCTTCAGTATATCCCCATAACGCGATGATGCGGATAAAAGTATTCGGTAGCGGCCCGATCTACGACGAGACGCGGGCGATCTGCGAGCGCCGCGGGCACACCATCGTCCAGGAGCGTCCGTATGACCTCATCGTGCTCGCCAACGTCTTACGCATCTTGAAAGCACCCGAGATTGCCGAGGCCGGCCTCGGCGTGCTCTGCTTTCATCCGAGCATTCTGCCGCGGCACCGCGGCGGCGACGCGGTCTACTGGACCTTCAAGATGGGCGATGCCGAAAGCGGCGTCACGTGGTTCTGGGTCGACGAGGGAATCGACACCGGTCCGATCGCGATCCAGGCGGCGGTCCCAATTCCCGCGGAAAGTTCGCCCTCGAAGCTCTACTTCGAAACGCTCGTTCCGCTCGGCGCCCGGCTCTATGATGAACTGCTGGCAAAACTCGAACGCGGCGAACGGCCGAGCATCGTGCAAGACGAATCGCGCGCGACCTTCGAATTGCGACGGCCTCCCAAGCCCAAAGTTTAACGAAACCGAGCGGGCTGGATGCCGCTGCAAAATCGCGTTACGCCGTTCGGCAAAATCGTCGCGCTTCGTCCGCGCGGAGAATGCCGCAACGGCGACGACCCGCGCTTTCGGGCACCACCAGGTTGACGTGCTGACGCCACGCGCGATCGTCGACGTTTTCGCCGCCGGGTATCGGCCCGGCGTTCATCCTACGGCACTGCACGTGCAACAATCAACGCCCGAACGGCCGCAATGACGGCTTCATACGCCGGCTGCCGATAAGCCCACTGCGCGCCCGACGGGGGCGGGTACACCGCCATCGTTGCGTTCGCTTCGAAGACGATGACGTTGCCGGCTGCATCGATCCCGAAGTCGACGCCGCCGTAATCGAGCCCTAACGCGCGTCCGATCTCCTGGAGAGCGATGACCACCGGCGCACCGAGCGTTGCCGGCATGTCGCTCAGAAAACGCCGCTCTTCGTCGCGGTGATCGGCGCGCTCGGCCATATCGGACGAGAAGTAGTGCACTTTCCATTCCGCCGAGATGGCGAGATGCACGGGGTAGAGCCGGCCATCGATAAAGAGCACCCGGTATTTACGCGCATAGCCGTCGCCGCTGCGCGCGTCGACGAACGCGATGAGCAAGAGTTTGTTGCCGGGAAGACGCGTGAGTGCGTCCGCCAGCGCATCCGGCTCCTTCACCAATTCGAAATACCGTCCGGCTTGATAGCCGGGAACGCGCACGAGCAAAGGGAAGGTCCAACCCCGTTCTACGAGCCGCTCGGCCGTGATCTCATTACGCGCTACGAGTTCCGTGCGCGGGACGAGCACCCCGGCGATACTGCCGAAGCGCTCTGCGATTCCGGCACGCCCGGTTGCCAGCACGCGATCCGGATCGTTGATCACGCGGGCCGGTGAGCTGCGCAGTAACGTGCGCGTTCGTTCGAGCGGCGTCTTGCACCGGTCGGCATCGCCGATACCGTTGAACACGACATCGTGCGGCGGCAATGTCGATCCGCTCCGAAAGCCATCGGCCATCACCATCGTCGTTTCCATCGCGTGATCATCGAGAAAGCGATGCGCGACGACGTCACCACCGCGTCCGGAAACGACGAGCAGCAGACGCAGCGGCGGCGGGATTGGGCCGGCGTAGGGCAACTTTGAGGCCGCACCATTCTCGAAAGCGGCTTGCCAATGGTGCTCGGACTGCACCGCATCGCCGGTCGCTTCATATAAGATCGCCAGCGCCTGGTGCGCGGCGAAAAAGTGGGCATCGACAGCCAGCGCGGCGCGATACTGCCCAATTGCGCTCGCGATCTCACCTTGCTCGTACAACGCTTGGCCGAGGTTGACGTGCGTGATCAGTTGTAGCGGGTGATGCGTGAGCGCGTGAATGAAAAACGTTTGTGCCTTGAGCGCCTCGCCACGATGAAGCAGCATCGTCCCCAAGTTACTCAACGTCCCCAGATGACGCGAATCGCGCCCGAGCACGGCCACATAGGCCTGCGCCGCCGTTTCCGATTGGCCCAAGTCTTCGAGGCAGCAGGCGCGCTCGAACAGCAGGTCGACCGCGTCCGGTGCCCGCTCCAAGCGCCGGTCGATCTCGGCCAGATCCCGCTCGTCGTCGTATCGTCGCGGGGCGATGCGCATCGCGCTGCCTATGCCCCCACGAACATCAACCTTGCCAGAGGAGCTCGGCGGCCGCAACCGGTTGCATGCCGCCGTACTTGACGGCAACGTCGATCACCGGTTGCAGGAGCGCCGCGTCGGCTCTCGTCTCGCCGTAGGTCGAACGGAGCATTTTCGCGGCGACTTCGGGCGTGATCTTCGTGTACTTCAAAATGATCGCTTGCGTATCGGCGTGATTGGCATTCGCCCAACGCGCGATCTTGAACATCACGGCTTGCATGCGCTTCGCCACGTCGGCGTTTTGCTGCAGCCACGTCGTGGTCGAGAACCAACCGGTCACCATATAGTGCTTACCGACGGCGGCCGACGCATTCCCGATGATTTTTGCCTGCAACAACGCACCGGTCGTGAACGGTTCGGCGAGAATGGCTGCTGCGACGCGACCGGTTTCTAGGGCGACACCCATCTCGGAGAACGGCGTTTCGATCAGCTTCACCATTTTGATATCGCCCCCGGTCTGTTCGATCCAAGCTTGCATCTCGTACTGCGTCAGATCGCGCAAGCCGTTGACCGCGACGATCTGCCCGTTGAGGTCGGCGCCGCTCTTCACGGTCGAATTCTTACCCGTCATGATGACGTTGGTGAGGGCCGGCGCGTTGTAAATCAAGGCCGGCGCGATCACGCGGAATTCGAGGCCGCGCAGGTGCGCTTGCGCGAGCGGGATCACGCTACCGTATCCGATCCCGAGCGCACCGCCGGCAACGGCCGAAGCGAGCTGCGCAGTATTGTTCATCACCGTGATATTGACGTCGAAGCCGGCGTCTTTGAAAAAGTTGTGATCCGCGCCGTAGAACGGCTCGGCCGAACCGTCGGCGCCCATGGTCCCCAACTGTAGCGGCGTCAGATCTGCTCCGCGCGCGAAGCCGGGCACGCCGAGCGTTGTCGCGGCCGCCAAGCCCGCGAGCGTCGTACGCCGGTTCATGCGTTCACGAACGCGAGCGCGGCCCGGCCGTTTGGACCGTAGGGATTCCCCAGCGACTCTTCCATTTCGAAGTGATTGTAGCTCGTCGCCTCAATCAACTCCACGGGCTTCCCGGCCGCCTTGACGGCCGCCGCGAAATCGCGATTCTGGCGCTGGAACTCGGGCGTCTCCGACGTCCCGTAGGTGACGACGATCGGGGCGCGCAGCCGGTCGATGTGGCGGAGCGAGCTCAACGCATCGATCGTGGCCGGATCGAAATTCACGTATGAGCGCCGTGAGGATAAGCTAACCGGCACCAGGTCGTACATGCCGCTCATAAGCACTGCACCCTTGATGAAGTCCGGCGGTAGGCCGCGCACCGAAGACCAGTCGCTCGTGACCGCGACGCCGCAGAGGTGGCCGCCCGATGAATGGCCGCCGACGTAGAAACGTTTCGGGTCACCTCCATAACTTGCCGCGTTCAGGTATGCCCACGCGATTGCGCGCTGCACTTGATCGGCCATCAGGTTGAGATTCCCGCCGACGTTGCCAACTGCGGCAAAGTCCGGCAACACGAGCGTCGCGCCCGCATTGACGAACGCCTCGGCGTAGACCGCGTAATCGCGCGCAGATCCGTTCTGCCACGCGCCGCCATGAATGAACACGAAGACCGGAGCGTGCGGCCGTTTCGCGCGGTGAATATCGAGCTTCTCCACGTCGGTCAGCCCATATGCGATCCTGGCCGGATTACCTAAGCGAGCGAGGACGAGCTTTGAGTTGGCCGCGCGGCGCGCTTGGATTTGTGCCTGGAGCGGGGCGTAAGCGCTTTGATCGTAGGCCGCGTCGAGTTCGACTTGGTCGTAGCCGGCAAAGACGCGCGGACCTTCAACGTGGGTCGGCGGGCCGATCTGACATGAATTCGCCGCCAGCGCCGGTCGCGCACCAACCGCGGCGCCGGCGACGGCCAGCGCACCAAGGATCGAAGATCGCTTCATCTTCCCATCTCAAACGGCACGCAAACTTCTCCCTTTTTTAGATTGTCCATTGACGCAGCGAGCGCGGTCGCATACGCTGGTGCCCCGATGGACGTCTCTGATTTCCCAGCTGGTGGCTACCGCTTTATCCACGGCGTCTTTCAGTATTCGGCCGGCGTCGCAGCGTTGCCGGGCTTCCGCATCGTTCGCGTACGGTTTCAAACACCGGTACCGCTGGCCGAAGGCTTTCGCCGGATCGACGCGATCGTTACCGGCGCCGGCCGGCCGTTGACCGCATTCTGCGCGTGCGAATTGCGCTCACCCAAACCGTTCACCGAAGACGGTTTCCGCGCGTTCAATCAGATCTACGTGGTCACGCTCAAGGCCTGGGGCCTCGTTGAGGGTGAACGCAACCCCGTCGGCCGCAGCAACGTCTGTCCCGCCATGGAGCCGCCGCCGGAACCATCGATCTACTCGTTTTGCTACACCGTGCCCGAGGACGACGGAAACACGATGCCGATGTTCGTGATTTCGGGCAGCGCCGAAGCGGCCGAAGGCGGTCCGGGCTATACGATCGTCCGAGCGAACGATACGAGTGCCGATGCGATGCGCGAAAAGGCCGTCTTCGTGCTCGGCAACATGGAGAAGCGGATGGCCGCATTGGGCTTTACGTGGCGCGATACGACGGCGACGCAGGTCTATTCCGTACAAGATATCCACCCGTTCGTGGGCGATGAGCTCGTTCGGCGCGGCGCCGCCCAAGCGGGTCTGACGTGGCACTATTGCCGCCCGCCGGTCGCCGGTCTCGAATACGAGATGGATTGCCGAGCCATTACAACCGAGCACGTTACCGTATGAGAAGGAACTCATGACGCACCGCAGTTTGTCGATGTTCGCGCTCGTTCTGGCGCTCGTTATGGCCGGATCCCCGAACGGCTCGGCTCAACCAACCGCAACACCGTACGAGCTCAACGCGATCCTGCCGCTCACCGGCACGTTTGCGTTTTTCGGACAGGCGTCGCAAAAGACGATGAGCCTGGTCGAGGAGCGCGTCAACGCGACCGGCGGCATCCACGGCCGGCCGCTGCACATCACGTTTCTCGACGACCAATCGAGCCCGCAACTCGACGTTCAGTATGCCAACGGGTTGATCGCCAAGAAAACGGCCGTGATCCTCGGGCCGGCCGTTACGGCGACGTGCGCGGCGGTCGCGCCGCTCGTGGCGGCCGCAGGCCCGTTGATGTTCTGCATCTCGCCCTATATCAATACGGGCAGCTACGTGTACGTCACGGCCGGCACGGCGCTCGACAACGCGATCGTCGTCTTGCGCTACTACAAAGAGCGCGGCTATAAGCGCTTCGCGATGCTCAACTCAACCGATGCCAGCGGAGCCGCACTCGATAAGGCCTTTGAAGACGCGTTTGCGCTCCCGCAATTTGCGAGCCTAAGCCTCACCGCGCATCAACACTTCTCGCCGGCCGATCAAAGCGTGGCCGCGCAAATGAGCGTCATCAAGAGTTCTGCACCCCAAGTCTTGATCTCGTGGACCGTGGGCAGCCCGTTTTCGACGGTGATTCGCGGCATCCACGACAGCGGGCTCGACATACCGCTCGTTGCCAACGGCGCGAACATGACGATCGCGCAAATCGCGCAGCTCGCCAGCATCGCCCCGAAAGAACTCGATTTTCTGACGATCCCGGCCGCCGTGACCGGCTCGGCCGTCGAGCCACGCATCGCTAAGGTGCAACGGGATCTCGACGCGATGTTCGAACGCGCCGGACTCAAAGTCGACGGGGGCTATGCTAACGGCTACGATATGACGATTCTGGTTATGGATGCGCTGCGCAAGACGCCGCCCGATCCAACCGCCGCGCAATTGCAGACGTATTTTTCGCACCTGCACGACTTCCCAGGTGCTAACGCCATCTACGACTTTCGCTTCGGCCAGCGTGGCTCCGGACAGAACGGATTCGAACTCGCCCGCTTCAACGCGAGCAAGAACGACTTCGAACCGATCAGCAAACCCGGCGGTTCGCCACTTCCGTAAAGCTAGCTAATTGCGCGAGGCGCGCGAGACGGCGGTGGTGAGGGCGATCTCGACCAGTCCGCCGTTCGGGAGAGCGGGGATCGCCTTCAGGCGGACCCAGTTGCTGTCAACGCGTTGCAGCAGGCCGACTTGGCGGCTGCCGTCTAGCATCGTGACTTGGACGATGTTTCCGTTCCACGGCTCAAGATGTTCGGCACTCAAGGGTCGCGATACGGATGACATGCTCCCTACATTCGGCAGGAGTGTCCTACCGCCTGTTCGTTTCCATCACCTGGCGGCGCGGCCGGCAATCATCGCCCGCACAGCATTGATGACCGCATCGAATGCGGGACGGCGGTACGCATACAACTCTCCCGCCGTCGGGGGGTAGACCGCCATCGTCGCGTTCGCTTCGAAAATGACGACGTTCCCCGCGCCATCGATGCCGAAGTCCACGCCTCCATAGTCGAGGTCGAGCACGCGCGCGATTTCTTCCAGTACTCCGATCGCCGGCGCACCGAGCGCCGTCCGCATATCCTCGAGGAAGTGCCGCTCTTCATCACGGTGATCGGCCCGATCCGCCATGTCGGATGAGAAGTAGTGGACTTTCCAATTATTGGAGATTGCCAGGTGCACCGGATAGAGCCGGCCATCGATGAAGAGTACGCGATACTTGCGCACGCACGCATCCGCGCCGCGCATGTCGATGAAATCGATTGCATACAGTTCCGTGCCCGGCACGCGAGCAAGGGCATCCACCAGAGTCGCCGCTTCATCGACGCGCTCGAAGTAGCGCCCCGCTTGATAGCCGGGCGCGCGCACGAGCAACGGAAACGTCCAGCCGAGCGCCGTGAGGTTCGCCGCGGTGATCTTCGTCCGGGCGAAGCGTTCGGTTCGCGGAACGATCGCACCGGCGATGCCGCCGAGACGAACGCCCGTTGCATCACGTCCCGTCGCCAGCACCCGATCCGGATCGTTGATCGTCTTCGCCGGCGAAACATCGAGCAGCGCCCGCACGCGCTCGAGCGATTTGCGGCAACGATCGGCGTCTCCGATGCTATTGAACACGACATCGTGCGGCGGCAATTCCATTCCGCTGCGAAAACCTTCGGGCACGAACATCGTCGTCTGCATGATCCGGTCATCGAGGAACGGGTGCGTGACGATGTCCCCACCGCGCGCCGAGACGAGCAACAATACCCGCAGCGGCTCGGCGCTTCCGGCATACGGAAGCGTCCAGGAAACGCGCGTCGAAAATGCCCGCTCCAGCGCTAACTCGGCCCGCACCGGATCGCCGATTCGTTCGTACAGCAACGCTAAGCCGTGATGCGCCGCGAAAAACTCCGGCTCTCGCGCTAGAGCCGCGCCGTATTGCGCCTCGGCACTTAGGATCTCGCCCTGCTCGAGCAGCGCTTGGCCAAGGTTGACGTGCGCGATCGCCGAGAGCGGATGGTGGGTGAGCGCCTGGGTGTAGAGCGCGCGCGCGTTCGCGAGGTCGCCGCGATGGAGCACCATCAGCCCCAGATTATTCAACGAACCAAGATGCCGCGGGTCGCGTTTCATGACCGCGAGATAGGCCTGCATAGCGGCTTCGTCCCAGCCCAGGTCTTCTAGGCAGCACGCGCGCTCGAAGAGCACCTCGACGCTGTCGGGAGCATCGGCCAACCGCCGATCGATCTCGGCGAGGTGCCGCTCGTCGCTATACTGCCGCGCAGCGATCCGCATCGGCTACCTAGCCTCCCACGACAAATATAGGAATCGCTGGGAACGGACGGAACGGATTGCCCCGTGAATCATCTCAGACGTCTCGCCTTTGCGCTGCTTGCTGCCATGCTGACCTTCGGCATTACGTCGCCCAGCCGCGCAGCCGACGCGCCGCTCACTGTGGTCAACCTCATTAATCTCCCAGCCGATAATTCGGCCGAGGCGTACTACGCCCTGGAGCTTGGCTACTTCAAGGATGTCGGGCTCGACGTGCGCATCACGCCGATGACCAATAGCGGCGCGATCATCGCCGCGCTCGTCGGCGGCGGCGGTGACATCGGGAACTCGGTTGTCGGATCGGTTGCCGACGCGCGCGGCAAAGGCATCCCCGTGCTCTTCTTCGCACCGGCCGGCCTCTCCGACATTGCGTCGCCAACCGCCGCGCTGGTCACGGCAAAGGATTCGCCGCTCAAGACGGCCGCCGATCTCACCGGTAAAACCATTGCCGTCAGTGGTCTGAACGATCTCACCTACTTTGCGACCCGTGGGTGGATCGATAAGAACGGCGGCAACTCGGCGTCGGTGAAATACGTCGAGCTGCCCTTCCCGACCATGGCGGCGGCGGTTATTTCGCACCGCGTCGACGCGGCGTATATCGTCGAGCCGTTTTACGCAGCCAACGAGAGCGAGCTGAACCTCTTCTCCCGTGCCTCCACCGGCGTGGCGCAACGCTATATGGCGACCGGCTGGGTTGCAACCGAATCGTGGCTGCAAACGCATGCCGACGTTGCAGTCCGCTTCGCGACGGCGATCCATCGCACGGCGATCTGGGCCAACGCGCATCACAAAGAATCGGCCGCAATTTTGACAAAATACATCAAAGCCGATCCATCGATTGCCGAGCGCATGTATCGCGTGCCGTACGCGCTCACCCTCGACCCGCGTTTGATTCAACCGTCGATCGACACCGCGGCTAAATACACGGGTCAAGCCGCGGTTCCGGCCAACTCGCTCGTTTGGCAACCGAAGTAGCGCTGAGGAACCCCAACGTGAACGCACTCCGACGACTCACCTTCGCACTGCTCGCACTGGCGCTCACCTTCGGCATCGCGCCGGCGAGTCGCGCGGCCGACGCTCCGCTCGCGGTGATCAACTTGATCAACCTGCCGGCAGACAATTCGGCTGAGGTCTACTACGCGCAAGACCTGGGCTATTTCAAAGATGCCGGACTCGACGTGCGCATCACGCCCATGACCAACAGCGGCGCGATCATTGCGGCGATTGCCGGCGGTGGCGGCGATATCGGAAATGCGGTCGTCGGCACGTTGGCCGATGCGCGCGGCAAAGGCATCCCGATTCTCTTCCTCTCACCGGCCGGGCTCTATGACGCGGCTTCGCCGACGGCGGCGCTATCGGTGGTGAAGGATTCGCCGATCAAAACCGCCGCCGACCTGACCGGCAAAATCGTTGCCGTCAGCGGCCTGGGCGATCTCACCTACTTCGCGACGCGCGCCTGGATCGATAAGAACGGCGGCAACTCGGCCAACGTGAAGTTCGTCGAACTGCCGTTTCCAGCCATGGCCGCGGCGGTACTGCAGCACCGCGTCGATGCGGCCTACATCATCGAACCGTTTTTTACCGCGGCGTCCGACGATCTGCGCATCTTAGCGCGCGCAGCCGAAAGCGTGGCTCCGCGTTATCAAGCCACCGGCTGGGTCGCCAGCGAGTCATGGCTGGCCGCGCATCCCGACCTTGCCCTGCGCTTTGCAGCGGCGATTCGCCGCACGGCGATCTGGGCGAATTCGCACCAAAAAGAATCGGCCGTGATCCTCCTGAAGTACCTCAAGCTCGATCCGGCGATCGTCGCGCGCATGCACCGCGTGCTATATGCGGTCACACTCGAGACGCGCCTCATTCAGCCGCCGATCGACGCAGCGGCCAAATACACCGGTCAAACACCGGTCCCGGCTAGTTCGCTGATCTGGACGCCGCCGGCGAAGTGAACCGCTAGAACTTCAGTCCGGCACCCAAGAACAGCATGTTGTGGGTGGCATCCGACGGCGCGTTCGCGCTTACGTCCGCGCGATCGCCGACATCGGATACATCCAGGAACAACGATGTCTTCGGCACGTTGAACGTCGCGCCTAAGCGGTACGCAAACAGCCGATAAGCAACCGTAAACGGATAGCCGGAAAATCCGCCGAGGCCGGCGGCGGTCGGTCCGGTGTAGGCGCCGTTGACATTGAAGTACATCCAGAAATTCCCGTACAACGACAGCGCTCGATCGACATCGGGTAGTTTGTCGATGCCGAAGCCCATGCCGCTCTCGGTGGGATAACCAAGATAGTTGGACGTCTTGAACACGTAGCCGACGCTCACGTAGAAGCGTTCAATCGGCGCGATTTTCGAACCGAGGCCAATCTGCGTCGTCGAATCTTGAGCCGAGAACGAGTTGACGTAGTTTGAGGGGCCGGGACTGAACACGCGGTTGTAGGTTTGATAGCCGATCGGCGTCACGCAGCCCGCGCTGCCGGACGGACACGCGAACGTGATGCCTCCTACGCCGGCCGGTGCCGTGTGTTGATAGTTATACGAGCGGTAGTCGACCTGTGCGACCCAGTTGTGGCCGATGATCGGAATCTCGTCGAGGGCCCGAATGCCCCAACCACTCGTCGAGCGGCCGGGGGAAAGCTCGTTGTAGGTCTGGCCGCTGACGGCGCCATCGACCATGACAAAACGCTCCGGCGGGGCCGGCGTCGGTTTCACAGCGTCGGTGATATCCGGCGGGGGAGTCGGCGTCGTGACTTGCGCCGACGCTGCCAACGGCACCGTTACAAGCGCCAATCCCATGCAAAAAAACGCGACTTTAAACAACCGACGGCCTCCTATACAAGCGTCCGGCAGCCTTCGCTGCCGAGCCGGAACCCCCCGGTCGTCCCCCTAAGAAAGCGTCGTGAAGACACGCCAAGCCTGGTTGACCGGTTGCGCCGCGCTCGCCGCAGCGCCCGCCCTCTTCGAGGCCCGCATCGCCGGGGCGCAGGCTGTGCCGATCAAGATCGCGGCCGGCCAAATCGATGCCCAAGCTCAGGCGTACTACGCGCAAGATCAAGGCTATTTTCGCGATCGCGGCTTGGACACATCGATCACGACCTTCCACAACGGCGCGGCCGGCGCGGCTGCCGTTGCCGGACACGACGCCCAGATCGGCGTCTCGAGCGTCCTGCAAATCGCGCAGGCGCACGCGCACAATCTGCCGTTCGTTATCATCGCGCCGGGTGGCATTCACGAATCGCCTTATCACGTCAGCGGGCTGATGGTCGCGGCAGCATCGCCGATCCTCAGCGCCAAGGAATTGAGCGGCAAGATCGTCGCCGTCGCGAGCTTGAACGGCCTCGATGGGCTCAAAGTGCGCGCGCTCATCGACCGCGCCGGGGGCGACTCGAGCACGGTGAAATTCGTCGAAATCCCACCCTCTGCAACCGTCGAAGCATTGTCGCAGGGGCGCATCACCGCGAGCAACGTTGAAGATCCCGAGCGGACGACCGCGCTCCGGTCCGGCGTTGCGCGAACCCTCGGCGACGGCGAAGATGCCATCGGAGTGCGCTTCGTGCAAACGGGCTGGTATACGACCACCGATTGGCTCGCCGCCAATAAGGACGCCGCGCGTAAATTCGCCGCGGCGATCTATCAAGCGGGGAGCTGGGCGATGAGTGCGCCCGACAAAGCCGCGCTGATCTTGCAAAAATATCTGGGCGTGACGGGCACGCCGAGCGCGCAGCGCTTTGCGACTGCAATGCGCGTCGCCGATTTCCAGCCGATCTTGGATTCGGGCGCGCACTACAACCTTATTCCCGCGACGAGTGCAGCCACGTTGGTGTGGGACGGCCGTTAGTGAACATCGACCTAACCCGTAGGACGGCCCTCGTGACGGGCGGCGCCAGCGGTATCGGGCGGGCATGCGCGCTGCTTCTCGCCGCAAACGGAGCGCGCGTGGCAGTTGCCGATCGCGACGCCGACGGAGCAAGCGCCGTGCAAGCCGAGATCGGAGCGAACGCGATTGCGATCACCGTCGACGTCGCAGATTCGGCAGCTGTCCAAGCGATGACCGACCGGACGATGGCCGCCTTCGGCCGCATCGATATTCTCGTGCACTGTGCCGGCATCTCACCGCGCAAAGCCGTCGTCGATATGTCAGATGAGGATTGGCGCGGCGTCATCGCCGTTAACCTTGACGGTACGATGTATGCGACCCGCGCGGTAGCGCGCGTGATGCTCCCGGTAGCAAACGGCACGATGATCCTGATCGCCTCCGACCGCGGGCTGTTGGGACAGGCGAATAAGTCCGCCTATGCTGCGTCCAAAGGCGGCGTAATCGCGTATGCAAAAAGTCTCGCCCTCGAACTCGCGGCGCATGGAATCACCGTTAACGCAATTAACCCCGGCACGACCGACACGCCGCTCGTGCGCGCAAACATGCCGGCGGAACTTTGGGAATCGCGACTGAAGACCGATCCGCTCGGCAAGATGAGTCAGCCCGAAGACATCGCCGAAATGGTGCTCTTCCTCGCCGGCGCGGGCGGCCGCTTCATGACGGGCCAGCTGATGACCACCCGCATGCGCTTCGGCTAAGGCGCGATCAGTTTCGCCGGATCGATGGGGTTGTTGATCATCTTCATTTGCCGGGCCATGTCGACGTAGAACTGCAGATCGGTCGGCGCTATGGCAAGGCTATACGTCGGGAAGCGCGGTGAACTGAAGTGCAGATATTTATTTTCGATATCGCGCGCGCTATCGGGATTCTTCTTGATGTAGTCGATCGCTTCGGCCAGGGCGGCGCGGTAGGCGCGCACGCCGTCGGGATGCGCTTTGGCCCACGCTCCCGTCGACGCCCAGAATGTCGAGATACTGTTGGGGTTTACGTCGGTGTAGAAGTTCGCGGCATTTTCACCGACGCCGCTCGCGATGATGCGCGACCGAACGGGCTCCATCACGACCACCGCATCGACCGTTCCGCCGCGTAGCACGTCACCCATCTGCGCCACCGGAATTTCGACGATCGTGAGTTGATCGGGCGACACCTTCCGCTCGGTCAGCCAGCGGCGAAACATCGTATCGTTGCCCGTGCCGAAGCCGGGAACGCCGACTTTCTTGCCCTTGAGGTCGGCCGCGCTGTGAATGCCCGACCCGGTACGCGCGACGAGCGTATTCGTTTCGTTCCCGCGCACGACGCGGGTATTGCCGGCGATGATGATCAGGTCGAGTCCGTTGTCGGCCGCCGATAGCAGGCTCGGCGGCGAATTGAAACCGATTTGGATCGAGTTAGAAAGGAGCGCCGCCGGAACGTTGGACGGTCCGGCAATCGCGATCAGCGTGACGTCGAGGCCGTGCTTGTCGAGAAAGCCGCGGTCTTTGGCAACGAAAACCGGGAGCACTTCCGCACCGATCCCGTAACCGACCGTGATCTTCAAAGGATCCGCTGCACGCGCGATAGCCCCGCACGCAAGCGGGGCGGCGAGTGCCAAGCAAAGCGCGGCAACTCGATTCATCGGTTATTCCGTACTCGCCCAACCAGTGATCTCGTTGTCCGGGTCGTTCTGGTCGAGGAACGCATCGATGACGGTCCGCAGTTCGACGAGCGCAGCTTGCACGGAGGTCGACCCGTCTTCGGCGAGGTTGTTCGGATGGACGCGATCCGCCGAACGCTGCAGATCGACGCGCAATCCGACCGCGTTCTGCACGATGCGTTCAATCAATGCTTCGCTGCTGTCCATCGCCGCACGATACCCACCAATGGCCGCTTCCTAGCAAGACGCTGCACGCTTGCGCGCTAGGATGCCTCCTACCTGCATCAAAACGGGCGATAGTGAAGTCACCGATCGCCGGACTGTTCATCGCGCTGAGTATCACGGCCATTGGGGCGGCCGCCGCGCCGGCTCCGCCTCCCAAACTCACCAAGTGGCAACAGCAGCAACTCGAGAAGCTTAAGAATTCTGCGCCGGCTGATGAGTACTTCGGTCGCGCGAAGATGAGTTTTCTCGGCATGAATAATACGTTCCGCGATTCGGCGATCTCTTCGGGCACACACACGACCGACCCGGGCATCATTAACAAAGTGGCGCTAGCCGAAGACGCACTCGACGCATGGACGCAGAAATATCCGCGCGATCCGCAACTCGCTCGCACGTACTTCCTCGCGACGCAAGTCGAGCGCAAGATCTGGATCAAGGCGAATCAGGATCGCGCGTGGATCTACCTCAACCGGCTCGTGCAACAGTTCCCAACCAGTTTCTTCGGAAAAGCCCTCAAGCGCGACCTTGCGATCGGTTTCACGGAGCACTACTACGCGCTGCCGCTGCCATGCGCGACGCCGACGCCGGCCGCGAGCCCCTCCGATGCCGCCGATATGACGCCGGCGCCGCTTCCCGTTGTAGCGGCGACGGACACGCCCGCGCCGACGCCGAGTCCGTCACCGGGTCCGGCGGAGACGACGCTGGCAAGCGGCGTCAAGGTTCAAATCATACCGCAAGCGTGCGTCCCTGCAACATCGCCATCGCCGTCGCCGACGCCGCTGCCGTCGCCATTGCCAAGTGCGACGGGAGCCGATGCTCCGGCGGCGTCGCCCGAGCCGAGCTAACCCATCATTTGAGACCGGCGAAATACCGCTTATCGTCTTCGTCGAGAACATCGAGGCCAATGACCAAATCGGGCCGCTCTCCGAGCCACGGATAGATCTCGAGCGCCGCAACGCGATCACCACCGCGTGGCTCGCGCGCGTTTACCCAGCCGTTCCATTCGTCGATCTTCGCTTGCGTCGTGTTATTTTTCACAAACGTGCAGACTTCATCATCCGACGCTGCGGCTGCAACCGCAACCGCGAATGCCTCGACGCCAATGCCGAGCCGCTCGAGCATGACTTGGGTGAAGCCCGGGATGTTATAGGGACCAAGATTACCGCCCGGCAGTGTGGCGCGCACCTTGTCGATCGAGCGCGGCAGAAAGACCACGCCGGCCAGCTCCGCTCGTGGCGGCCGGGGCGGTTTCGAGGAAAGATTCATCGCATCCATGCAGCGAATCTTATTCGCTCACGGGCAGAACTCCACCACACACCGCCGCCCCGCACGAAAGGAATTTTTACTCCCCGCACGCTAGGCCGTTAAGTGGTGACGACAACCGCCGGCGAAAGCCGTCAGCTTACCGCCGAATCGGCGGCCGCGATCGCGGGCGTTCGCATCTTCAGCGCGTTCACGATCACCGCGACGTTCTGGTTGTTGCTCACGACCGGACTTCACGGCGCGAAGATCAAGGGAACCGCGTACGCAAGCCAGATGCCGCCGTTCGCGCAGTTGAGCGATAACGACATTGCCGCAATCATCGATCACGAACGTACGTCCTGGGGGAACGCCGCACCAATCATTAACCCAGACGATGTGAAGCGCGCCCGAATGGCCCGATGAAACCGGTTCGCCAAGGCCGGACGTTCATCAGCGTTTGCCGCGATGGCGCCGAATTTTGCTTAAACAAGGTCGGCCCGGGCATTATCACGGGCGCGGCCGACGACGATCCGTCCGGCATTGCGACCTACGCGATTGCCGGGGCCAGCCTCGGCTACGGGTTGCTCTGGATCGCGCTCATTACCGTTCCAATGATGATCGCCGTTCAAGAGATGTGTGCGCGCATCGGCATGGTGACCGGCACGGGTCTCATCGCAGCGATGCGGCGCGTGATGCCGGCATGGATGTTGCGCGCGCTCGTCGCGCTCGTCGTCGCAGCCAATACCCTCAACATCGCCGCCGACATCGCAGGCATGTCGTCCTCCGCCGAACTCGTGACGCGCATTCCGTCGGGAGCGTGGGCGGTGGCGTTCGGCGCGCTCTTGATCGGGGTCGAGGTTTTCTCTTCATACCAGCTCTTTGCGAAGATCGTTAAATGGCTGTGCCTCACGCTGTTTGCCTATATCGTGAGCGCGTTTATTGTCGGTGTGAATTGGCTCGATGCGCTGCGCCACACGCTTATCCCCGAGATTCGCTTCGACAAGATGTGGATGGCCACGTTCGTCGCCTTTCTCGGCACGACGATTACGCCGTATCTCTTCGTGTGGCAGGCCGCACTCGAAGTCGAGGAAGAGCGCTCGATGGGCCGCACGACCGTCGAACAGCGGCGCGGCGCGACCAAAGCCGAAATAGCCGGCGCGCGCGCCGACGTCGTTACCGGTATGCTCTATTCGAACATCGTGAGCTGGTTCATCGTACTCATTAGCGCAGCGACGCTTTTTCGCCAGCACGTAACGATCAACACCGTCGCAGACGCAGCGCGCGCGTTACGCCCGCTCGCCGGACCATGGGCCGAACTGCTCTTTGCGCTTGGCGTCGTCGGCGCTGGGCTGCTAGCAGTTCCGGTTCTCGCCGGTTCGTCCGCGTTCGCGCTCGCCGAGGCATTCGATTGGAACGCCAACCTCAACGCTAAACCGCGCTCGGCCGTGCCGTTCTATGCGGTGGTCGCGGTCGGCATAGCGCTCGGCGTACTCGCCGACATCCTGCGCCTCGACGCGGTGTGGGCCTTGTTCTGGTCGGCGGTCGTCAACGGTTTCGTTGCGATACCATTACTTATCGGAGTTCTGCTAACGGCGAACCGGCGCGACCTCATGGGGCGCTGGATCAACGGACGCACATCACGCATCTGGCTGATCATCACAATCGCCATCATGACGTTCGCGGCGATTGGGGTCGTCGTTACCGCGCACTGATGACTGATGAAACACCGGCGCGGCTGGGCATCGATGCGGTCGTCGTCGGCGTTCGTGACGAAACTCCGCAGGTACTCACGTTCGTGACCGGCGACCGCCCGCGTTTGCCAAGCGGCGCGTTCGCCCCCGCCCTCGACCGTACGCTCGAACTTGCCGCGCGCCGCGTGCTTAGCGATCAGGCGGGGCTCCACGAAGGCTATCTCGAGCAACTTTATACGTTCGGTGATCGCCATCGCGACCCGCGCGAAGTGCGCGGCGGCCCGCGCTTTGTGAGCGTAGGTTACTTAGCGCTTACCGGCATGGACGACGTCGATCGCAGTGCGCTCGGCGGCACGTGGTCCGATTGGTACCGCTTCTTCCCCTGGGAGGACGCACGAGCCGGTCGCCCCGATATCCTCGACCGCGCGATCGTTCCGCTCTTGCGCGCTTGGATGGCCGCCGCATGCGACGATTCCGGCCGCGCCTTTCGCGCGCGCGTCGCGTTTGGTCTCGATGGTGCGCCCTGGAATAACGAAGCCGTCCTCGAGCGCTACGAGTGCCTCTACGAGCTGAGCACGGCACCGGAAAGCGCCGATGCAATCGAGACGCTGGGCGATGCCATGGACTTGGATCATCGGCGCATCCTGGCGACTGCGATCGGTCGTCTGCGCGGCAAAATCAAGTACCGGCCGGTTGTGTTCGAGCTCATCGGCGAGACGTTCACCCTCTCGGAACTGCAGAGTACAGTTGAGGCGCTGGCCGGCATGCGTTTGCACGCCCCGAACTTCCGCCGGCTGGTCGCAGAAAGCGGAATCGTGGAACGCACGGGGCAGCAGCAGCGCACGTCGGGCCGGCCGGCCGAGACATTCCGCTTCCGCCCCGATGTCCTGGCCGAGCGTCCTGACCCTGGAATCGGCATCCGATAGCGACAAAAGTGGCATACATCTACTTTTTCTCAGTATTAGAATAAGGGTCGCTAACCGCCTCGAAAGCCGAATCTCCCCCCGATGCTCGATCTTCTGCCCCTCACGGGGGCTATCGCAGACCGCACCCGCCCGATCTACGAACGCGTCGCAACCGTTATCACACCCGCGGAGTGGGATCTTTTCGCGCCCTATATCGACGCGATCAACCGGCTCAAACGCGAGCGACACGCCGTCATCCTCGCGCACAACTATCAGACCCCGGAGATCTTTCACGGTGTGGCCGATATCGTCGGCGACTCGCTCCAACTCGCGCGCGAAGCGTGCCGCGTCGATGCCGACGTGATCGTCGTATGCGGCGTCCACTTCATGGGCGAAACGGCGAAGATCCTCAACCCGCACCGGACGGTCGTCGTACCCGATGCGCGCGCCGGTTGTTCGCTAGCCGAATCGATTACGGCAGCCGACGTGCGCATGCTGCGCGAACGGCATCCCGGCGTACCCGTCGTAACCTACGTGAACACGAGCGCGGCGGTGAAGGCCGAGTCCGATATTTGCTGCACGTCGTCGAACGCGGTGGCCGTCGTAGAGTCGCTCGGCGCGCCGCGCGCGATCATGCTCCCCGATGCGTTTCTCGCGAGCTACGTTGCATCCAATACGAAGGTTGAAATCATTCCCTGGCATGGGCACTGCGAAGTGCACGAACGCTTTCGCGCGATCGACGTCGAGCAGCTGCGCGAAGGCGACGAAGGCGTGGTCGTCATCGCCCATCCGGAATGCCCGCCCGATGTCCTCGCTGCCGTAGACTTCGCCGGCTCGACCGCGGCCATGATCGATTTCGTGCGCACGCATCAGGACCGGCGGGTGGTGATGCTCACCGAATGTTCGATGAGCGACAACGTCGCGGCCGAGTTCGCCAACGTGGAATTCGTGCGTCCGTGCAATCTGTGCCCGCACATGAAACGCACCACGCTACCCAAGATTCTGCGTTCTCTCGAAACGCTCCAAGATGAGGTGCTCGTCGATGAACCCATTCGACTCCGCGCGCAACGTGCGCTCGAAGCGATGATGGCGCTATGATTCCGCTGCTGTACGAAGAGTTTCTGCGCGCCGCGCTGCGCGAAGATCTGGGCCGCGCCGGCGACCTCACCACCGACGCGATCGTGCCGGCGACGTTCACCGGACACGCCGATGCGGTCGGCCGCGCCGCGGGCGTCGTTTCCGGCCTGGAACCGTTCGGGCGCACCTTTACGCTCGTCGACGAACGCATCTCGGTCCTTTTCCATGCTGCCGACGGCAATCGCGTCGCGCCCGGAACGCCGATCGCACGGGTCAGTGGGCCGTTACGCGCGATCCTTGCCGCCGAACGAACCGCGCTGAATATTCTCGGCCACCTCTCCGGTATCGCAACCGCGACCGATCGCCTCGTGCAAGCCGTTAGCGGGACGCATGCCGCGATCATCGACACGCGCAAGACCACGCCGGGTATGCGCGCGCTCGAAAAAGCCGCCGTACGGCACGGCGGAGGCCATAACCATCGCTTTGGTCTGGACGACGCGATCTTGATCAAAGACAACCACGTGGCCATCGCCGGCGGAATCCGTCGCGCCATCGAAGCGGCACGCGCCTACGCCGGGCACCTCGTGAAAATCGAAGTCGAAGTCGACTCCCTCCCACAACTCGACGAAGCCCTCGCAGCCCGCGCCGACATCATCCTGCTCGACAACTTCACGATCGATCAAACCCGCGCCGCGGTCCAGCGCACTGCCGGTCGCGCCCTGCTCGAGTCCTCCGGACGCATCGACGAAACGACCGTTCGCGCCGTAGCGGAAACCGGCGTCGATCTCATCTCGAGCGGCGCGCTAACTCACAGCGTTCGCGTCCTCGACATCGGCTTAGACATCGCCGATGCCGAACGCTTTGATCAGCACGCGCTTGGGACGCCGGCCATCGAATTCCCCGTAGTGCACCCGCTCCCACGGGCCTAAATCGAGCTTGCCGGCGGTGACGGGAACCAGCACTTGATGCCCCAGGATCATACGCTTGAGGTGCGCGTCAGCATTGTCCTCGCCGGTTAGGTGATGCTTGTAGTCTCTTCCGAACGGCGCTAGTTCTTCGAGCCACTTCATGATATCCGACCATAGTCCCATCTCATGGTCGTTCACGAAGATGCTCGAAGTAATATGCATTGTACTGACCAGCACGAAGCCCTCGCGTAGTTTCGCCGTCGCGCGCACGCGGTCGACCTCATCGGTGATGTCGCGGATCTCGTAGCGTTCCGGGGTCCGAATCGTGAGATATTCGGTAAAACTTGTCATCGTCAGCGTCATACGCGACGGCCGTGTGGGTGACCCTTTCGGGGCATTGAGCGCGTGGGCCGGCCTCTAGGATACTAGGAGCACGGCCATCGCTTTTATCTCATTGAGGAGTTTGCATTGGCAGTGTCCCGGCCATCCGCGCTCTTAGCGCTGGATAGTTCTGCATCTCTCGACATCGCCGCACCCGTTGCGCGGGCGGTTGACGTGACCTTGCGGCGCGCGGTCTCAATGCGAGCCAGCGACGTGCATATCGAGCCGTTAGGCGACGGCGCCGGACGGACGCGCCTGCGCGTTGACGGGGTCATGCGGACGGGCGAGCCGATCGGTCGCGAACTTTATGCACCTCTCATAAATCGTATAAAATTGCTCGCCGGCCTAGACATCGCGAATCGCCGCCTGCCGCAAGACGGACGCTACTCCGTCGTCGTCGATTCACGCCGGATCGACGCCCGCGTCTCATCGATCCCGACATTGGAGGGCGAGAAGCTGGTGATCCGCTTGCTCGATCATCACGTCGCACTTCCTAAACTCGGCGATCTCGGTATGGATGCGGCGGCGCTCGCTGCTTATCGTTTGATCGCGCACGCACCATGGGGTTTTGTCGTAGTAAGTGGACCCACGGGAAGCGGAAAGACAACGACCTTGTACGCCTCGATCGCAGAGCTCGACCGTAGCGCTCGAAATGTCTGTACCGTCGAAGATCCGACCGAGGCTTGCGTCGCCGACACCACCCAGGTCCAGGTTAATGTGCGAGCCGGTCTGACGTTTCCAACGGCGTTACGATCGTTGGTAAGACAGGATCCGGACGTCATTATGATCGGTGAAATGCGCGACGCCGAGACTGCCGCCGTCGGCGTTTCGGCCGCGCTCGCCGGTCAGACGGTCTTCGCCACCGTTCACAGTAACGATGCGCCGCGCACGATCGATCGGCTCGTGGAGCTCGGCGTGGCCCGTCATTCTTTGGCGGCCGCGCTAACCGGAATCGTCGCGCAACGACTAGTGCGCAAGCTATGCACGGCCTGCCGGCAAGTCGAGGCGGTACCGGCACACCTGCGCTCCGTATTCTCGCCTGCGATCGCAAAGTGGTTCGTTGCCTCCGCCTGCCTCGTTTGCGACGGCACCGGATATGCCGGGCGTATCGGCGTGTTCGAGGTGCTCGAAGTCGATGGCGCGATCCGCGAAGCGATTGCGGCCGGAGTTCCTAGCGCGACACTAGCCCACATCGCAGCCGAACGGGGCCATCGCGCGCTTCATCACGATGCGGCCGCAAAGATCGCCGCCGGCGTCACCAGTTTTAGCGAGATCGAGCGCGTCGTCGGCTGGTGGGTCCGATGAGCGTCGACGTCGTTCGTCTGACCGAACTTATCATGCTCGCACGTGGACGGGGCGCAACCGATCTGCATGCAGGCGCCGGGGATGCACCCACGCTGCGCATTAACGGCCGCGTGAACACGCTCGACGTGCCGGCGCTCGGTACGGCCGCACTCGAGTCGTTTCTAGAAAGCGTCTTGACGGCCGACCTGTCACGACGCTGGAAAGCGACGGGTGCCGTCGATGTGGCCCGCCGCGCCGGCACCGGCGCGCCGTACCGTCTCCATGCCTACATCACCATGTCGGGCGTGCGGCTGGCCTTCCGTTTTCTCGCGGCGGAAATCCCCGCACTCGACGGATTAGCGTTGCCGGCCATCGTCGCAACGTTCACGACGCGCACGAACGGTCTGATCGTTTTTACGGGCCCAACCGGCAGCGGCAAGACAACCGCGCTGGCCGCGCTGATCGATCGCCTCAATCGGACTACCGAACGCGTGGTCGTTACCGTCGAGGACCCGGTGGAATACGTCCACGAGCCGGTCCGTTCGGTCATCGCACATTGCGAGATCGGCCGGGACGTCGAGAACTACGCGACCGCACTTCACGGCTTCATGCGGGCCGATCCGGATGTCATTTTGGTCGGTGAGATGCGTGACCGCTCAACAATGGAAGCCGTTCTCTCGGCGGCCGAAACCGGTCATCTCGTCCTCTCGACACTGCACACGATCGACGCCGCGCAAACCGTCGACCGGATTATCGACGCCTTCGCGAGCGACGCGCAGAGCCAGATCCGAACGCAGCTGGCATCGACATTGCTGGCTATCATTTCATTGCGGCTCGTCCCGCTGCGCAGCGGCGAGGGCCGCGTGGCGGCGAGCGAGATCCTGATCGGCACCGACGCGGTGCGGGCCATGATCCGCGAAGGCAAGACACACCAGCTGCGCAATGCGATCAGCACCGGCCGCGCCGCAGGCATGCGAACGCTCGAGACATCGCTCTCGGACTTGGTGGTCCGCGGAACGATCTCCATCGATGCGGCGCGCCTGGCCGCCAATCGGCCGGACGAAGTACGCGATCTCCAACGCGTGGCCGTCTAGTGGACTTCCGTTACACCGCTCGAACCACGGATGGCGCCGTGGTTCGCGGCTGGCTAAACGCCGCCGACGCTGAGAGCGCCGTCGCGGGGCTGCGCCGCCGCGCGCTCTTCGTCACCGCCGTCGAACCGAAGCGTATCTGGAACCGGGAATTTCGCTGGCCGCAGGCGCCGACCGGATCCAGCAGTGCGCGTGTTGCCTTCTTCCGCTCCTTTGCGACCCTCGTCCGCGCCGGCGTGCCGATGCGTCGCGGCCTCAACGTCACGATCGAGCGCTGCGAAAACGTCACCTTCGCGAACGCCTTGCGCGACGTCCTGGCCGACATCGAGCGCGGCGATCCGCTCAGCGTTGCGTTCGCGCGACGCCCACGCGCCTTCGCGCCGCTGATCGTGGCAATGGTTGCGGCCGGCGAGGGCGGCGGCATCCTCGATGACGTGCTCGACCGCATCGCTAGCTTTCTCGAGCGCGATCACGCACTGCGCAAGAGCGTGGTGTCGGCACTCGCATATCCGGCAACGGTGCTCTTCGCGTCGCTGACGCTGGTAACGTTCCTCATCGTGCGCGTCGTACCGATGTTCTCCACGCTGTTCGCGTCCTTTCACGTGCCCTTGCCACTTTCGACGCGCGTACTGATGGCGATCGGCGATATCGCGTCACGGCCCGCATCGACGGCGATCGCACTTAGCGTCGCGGCATTGGCGGTTGCAGGTTCCGTAGCGACGAGCCGCACGCGAACCGGACAACTCGCCTTCGATCGCTTCCGGTTGAGCCTCCCGATCGTCGGTACGCTTTTACGAAAGACCATCGTCGCGCGCTTCGCACGCATGCTGGGGACGCTGGTTCATTCCGGCATCGAGCTGAGCGTCGCGCTCGATGTGGTGCTTCCGGTCACCGGCAGTCCCGTACATGCGGCGGCACTCGGCAACGTAGCGATCGCCCTCCGCGAAGGCGAGGCGCTGACGCCGCCACTCGCAGCGACCGGGATCTTCGATCCGATGCTGATCGCGCTCATCGACGTCGGCGAGGAAACCGGAATGCTCGACGTCATGCTTCCCAAAGCCGCCGACTATTTCGAGTCCGATGTCGCGGCGGCAATCGCCACACTCGGAGCCGTCATCGAGCCCGCGCTCATCGCCGTTCTCGGCGTCATCGTCGGGCTCATCGTCTATTCGGTCTTCATTCCGCTCTACTCCCTGATCGGCAGCGTGTCACAATGAACGAGCGCCAGAGCGCGGTCGCCGCCTATCTCGTGGACCGCTCGCAACCGAATCGCGATGCCGTCATTACGGCGCATATGTATCTCTGCAAACGTGGCGCTCGCAAGTTCCGGCGACCCGAGAGCGAGGGCGCCGATCTCGAACAAGTCGCCGCGATCGGTCTCCTCAAGGCTACCGATACCTACCTTGCCGAGCGCACGACGCCGTTTGAGGCTTATGCGTGGATCGTGATGGTTGGCGAACTGATGCACTACGTACGCGATTGCGAACACGCCATCCGCATTCCGCGCTGGTTGCGCGCACTCGACCGGCGATACGTTCAAACATGGGAGATGCTCGCCGCCCGGCAACATGCCGAGCCGACGGCACGGCAACTCGCCCACGCACTCGACGTCAGCCTCGACACCGTCGAACAACTCCAGGCTTTGCGGCGCGGTTCGGTCTACGAAGCGGACCGGCGCGGCGCCAACCGTTTCGATGCAATGGCCACACCGGCACGCGGAGTCTCAATCGATGAAAGACTAACACTCATCATGGCCGTTGAGGAACTGAACGAGCGCGAGCGCGTCATCGTCCTCGGCACATACGGCGCCGGCCTCTCGCAAGCCGAAGTCGCCCACCTCGTCGGGCTCTCACAAAGCCAAGTATCCAAAGTCCTCGCGCGCGCACTCGGAAAGCTGTCCCAAAAAGTTGCATAACGCACTCGCGCTCGGGCACTGCCTTGACTGTCCCCCAGACCGCGTGTATACTGTTGTGTATACCATGGAGACGGAAAGCAAGATCGCCCGTTACGGAAACAGCCTGACGGTTCGCCTTCCCGTCGGCATCGCTCGCGAGCTCGACCTGCGCGATGGCGATCGCGTCATGCTCAGGACCGTTGGTGACGGCGTCATGATCGAACGCCCAAAGCGTAGCCGTCTTGCCGCTCGATTGGCGACCGTACACGAGCGTGAATTGGAAGTCGGCGCGGGTCGTGCCGTTGGCGCAGAGTCACTGGAGTGAGGGTTCCCGAGAAGGGAGACCTCATCGTCTTGGACTTCGATCCTCAACTCGGTCACGAACAGATGAAGCGTCGACCTGCACTCGTGCTTTCGCCGGCGGCTTTTAACGATGCGTTCGGTCTAGCGTTTGTGGCTCCGATCAGCACAAAACCGAAGGGACACGCATTCGAGGTTCCTCTTCCGGTCGAATCAAACGTCAAAGGCGTCGTCATGGTGCAGCAGCTGAAATCATTTGATTGGCGTGCGCGACGCGCACGCTTAGCTGGGAAAGTCTCGGCGAAAACTCTAGCCGCCGCTACCGAAATCGTAAAAGACATCATCGAAGCATAATTCGTTCACACGCGGGCACTACTCCGGTCACAAGGGTTAGACGTGGAGGATGTGCAGGTGGAACGTAATGATGAATGCGGTTTTACGCTTATTGAATTGATGATCGTCGTTGCGATCATTGCGATTCTCGCCGGTATTCTTATCCCGAATTTCGTCAACGCGCGAGCACAAGCGCAGACCTCGGCCTGCGAATCGAACCTGCGCTCGATTGCGACCGCGCTGGAGTTAGTCTATGCCGACCTGCAAACCTACGAACCAAACGGCCAGGCGAACTTCAATGCCGATCCGGCCGATTTCACCAACTCGGCCGGCACGGCGTACCTCAACAACACGCCGCGAGATGCTGCGGCGATCGATCCGACGCAGTTCTACACGATCAAAGTGACCGAACAAGCTGGCGGTGCGCCGCCGGCTTACGTGATTACGTGCCCGGGAACGCATGTCGGCTCGACGCTCGCAAAGCTGCAGAAAGCCGGAACGACGGACGGCTCGATGTGCGGACCGACGTGCACGTCGACGACGATCACGTATACGTCGGGAACCGGGATGCAAACGCAATGATCGATCCCATCGCACTCGCGATCGATGCGGTCGTCCGCGGCGATGCCACGCGGCTGCCGATCGTCGCCCTAGCGGGCATCGTCACGAGCCTCGGCCCGTGCGTCGCGCCTCGTTATGTGGCCGTCGCCGCGCTCCTTGGCGAACGGCGCCGAACGCTCACGATCGCAACGTTTGTTACCGGAATGCTGGCAGCGTATACGGCGCTCGGCTTCGGCGTAGGCATGCTTGCTCAACTTGCCGGGCACGCTTCGGCATTGTATCTCATATTGGCCGTCGCGCTCATCTGCGCCGGGGCGGCAACGCTGTTGCGGAGCCCGCGCTGCAATCATGGGCATGACGAACGCCGCCGATCGCAGCCATGCCGCCTAAGCGGGGTCTTCAGCTTGGGTGCGGCGTCGGCATTCGTTGTTTCCCCATGCTGCACGCCTGTCGTCGCTGCAGTCCTCGGCATGACGGCATTCGATGCAAATCCACTCTCCCGTGCGGCGTTGCTTGGCGCGTTCGCGCTCGGCCATGCCGCGCCGCTCTTCGTCGTCGGCTCACTCGGATCGTTGTGCGCACGAACGTTTCGGAGGTGGAACGCGACTCAGGCGCCCGCCGTCGTCTCCGGAACGCTCACGCTTGCACTGGGCGCCTACTACGGGTTACTCGTATGAGCCACATGACGCGTGCGCGCCGGCTGCTTTTGTCCGGCGTAGCTCTCGGCATGGCATTTGCCCTCTTCCACGGCCAACTTGCTGCGGCCGTGGTGACGCGCGGCGATGACGCACTGCGTGGCGGCGATGTCGACACCGCAATCCGCCTCTACGGCCGCGCCGTAGCGCTCGACCCGCACTTTATCGTGGCCTCCGATCGTCTCGCATTTCGTCTCGCCCTGCGCCACGAGCGCGACGGCGCACTTGCAGCGGTCGCCATAGCGTCGCGCGCTCTAGCAGCGGGCGCCATCGAACCCGCCCTGTTCGTCGATCGCGCGTTCGCTGAATTGCAGTTGCACGCATGGCGCGATGCCGAGCGCGATTTCGATCGTGCAGGAACGCTCGCCCACGATCCACGCTACGAGCACTTCGCCGGACGCATGGCGCTGCGCGCGGGCAACCGAACCGCGGCCAAATACTACGCACAACGCGCGCTCGCTGACGATCCCACCTTTGCACCAGCTCGCGCGATGCTACGGACGCTCGAATGAACGCCGCGCTCGCCGCAACGGCCGCTACTGCCGCGACGATCCTGTACTGGACGATCGCCGCGGGTGCCGCGGGACGCCGGCAGACGACGATCGGGACGTTTCCGCCGCTACTCCCCATTGTCGTTGCCGCTTCAGCCGGCGCCGCCGCGCTCGGCGGCGTACACGCATCGGCAATTGCCGCGACCGCCGGCGCTGCCGTCGCCGGAGTGGTCGACGCCCGAACCGGATCTATCTTCGATCCACTCACGGCTGCCGTACTCTTCGCCTCACTCGCGCTATCTGCGCTCGACGGGTCGCTTGCCGACGGGCTTACCGGTGCCGCATGCGTGGGTGGCGCGCTGCTCTTCCTGCACGCTCTCAGCGGCGGACGCGGTCTCGGCCTCGGCGATGTAAAGCTTGGCGCGGGACTCGGCATGGCGCTGGGGTTCTCGGCCGGGGTCGCCGCGATCGCGCTAGCGTTTGTATTCGGCGGCGCATATGGAACCTGGCTCCTCGCAAGCAAACGCGCAAGCGCCGGCGCGTCGATCCGTTTCGGTCCATTCATGGCAGCCGGGACGTTTGTTGCGCTCCTCGTGCCGCTTGGCTGTCGCGCGTGAGGAGCCACGCGACCACCCTGCCGCTGGGCATCGATATCGGGCAACGGCGCGTGCGCATCGCGTTGCTGAAACGCGAACCGGATGAAACGCCCAAGTTAGTCGCCGTCGCGGCCCGCGATCATTGCGGTGATCCCGCCGGCGCGCTTGGTGCAGCGTTGGCGGAGTTACAAACGCGCGAGCGGCGGTGTGTTATGGCGCTGGCCCCGCCCGATGCGCTGCTCTGCCTCGCCGACCTCCCGGCAATGTCGCCTTGGGAACGAGTGTGCGCTGCGCGTTTCGAGGCGGCGCGCTTCATCGATTATCCGATCGCCGAAGCATCGGTCTCCATGGTGCACACCAGCACGAATCAGCGCTGGGCAATCGGCATCGTTCGGCGTTCGGCGCTTACGGCCGCATTGGCCGCGGCCAAGCGCGTCAACCTGCGGCTGCTTGCTGTCGACGACATGGCCTTTGCGCTGCGCCGGGCCCATCCGGATGCCGACGGCATCATCGACGTCGGCGAGGATGCGACGCGACTGACGCTTTTAGGCGGAACCATTCCCTATGTGGCACGCATCCCGATCGGTGGCCGCCATTTGACCGACGCGATCGCCCAATCGCTCGGCGTTGATATCAACGCCGCAGAGGAACGGAAACGGCGCATCGGCTTTGCCGGCGCCGGAGATGCGCAGCGCGACGAACTGATCGAGTCGCTAGCCCAAGCGCTCGCCGATGCGCGCGCCAGCGGCCATACCGACGTTCGCCGGATCGTGCTCTGTGGAAACGGTAGCCGCATCCCCGGTATTGATGAGGCGATCGAGCGCGCGACGGGCCACGCCGTCCGGCCCGCGACGCTGCCGCCGGATGTGTCCGATACGCTGCCGCCCGACGTATTGCGTGCGGCTGCCGCCGACTGGTCCGTAGCCTACGGCTTGAGCCTTTGGGGTGTGCCGGCTTGATTCGCTTCAACTATCATCAGTCGCCATACGAACGGCTTTTCGGCGCCGCGCCGGCCGCGCTCCTCACCGAACGCTTGCGCATTCCGCTAGCGACGATCGGTGCAGCACTCCTCACCGTTACCGCAACCTGGTCGATCCAATCGCACCGTGTTGCCGGTCTCGAAAACGAGCTGAACCCATTACAATTGGGCGTGCATGCAGCGAGCGCCGACGAGCTGCGCGCCGAACGGCTGACCGCGAGCGTCGCGCGATTGCGCGCCCTCCGCGCCGGCGTTGCGGCGGCCCGGCGCGAAACGCTTGCAGCAACCAACACGATCGCACTCATCGGCAACGACTTACCGCCCCAAACATGGCTCACGAACGTCGGGTCGACGCCCAACGGCACGTGGACGATCGATGGACGCTCGACGCGTGTCGGTGAGATCGGCACGATGTTGCGCCGCCTCCAAAGCATCGATGACGGCGCGACGGCGCGGCTGGTTTCAATTGCAGCAACCGGCCGAACGGGGCGCGTCCTCGACTTCGTCATCGGTTGGGATCGCCGTCCATGACGTTCGATCTTCCACGAGCCAGCCTATTCATGGCCGTCCTGATCGTGCTCGGCGGATACCTGCTCGTGTTCCGGCCGCTGGAAGCAACGATCGCGGAGCGTTATGTCCAACTCGACGCCGCGCGAACGGCGCTCGAACGCAGCCTCGCGCTAGCACGCCGCATTCCGGCGCTCACGGCCGAACGCTCGACGCTCGAAGCGCAACTCGGGCACGTCCACGTTCGCGACCGGCGCGCCGTGACGATCGAACGGTTTCTGCGCGCGGTTGCCGGCGCGGCTCGACGTGACGACGTCGCCGTGGAAAACATCTCTGCCGATGTCAGTCCGGCTCCGCTTCCGGTCGCCGAGCGCGCGCCAACGCCGCTCTTCGATGAATTGGCGTTCGACGTCTCGTTGCGGGGCCGCTACAGCGACGTGATCCGCGCCGTGCGCGAGCTCAACACCGGCGACGTTGCCGCACGCATCAATCTTGCATCGTTAGGCGCCGCCGACCGGCGTCCCGGCGCAGGTCCACAACTCAACGCCGCATTTCACGTGCACGTATTGCGAGAGGCCGATGACTCAACAAACCATAACCCGCGCCCACGCTAGACGCTCCCTAGCCGCCTCCGCCCTGTTGTGTTTTGCCGCAGCCATCGTGCTCACGCCCGGCGGCGTGCGCTCGCAACTCGCGGTCCGGCAACTCGAGAGAGCGGAAGCACCACCGCATGTCGATCCCCCACTTGCAGCGATCGCTCCAGCTGGGGACGCGTTCGCGCCGCGGGCCAACCTCGACGAGGAACTCCATCCCGCGTTGCCCGTGACGCCGCGCTTGCTCTTACCGCAGTTGCCGCGCACGCCGCAAATCGGATTGCGAATCCCGGTCGCGCAGCCGCCGCGATTGCGCGTTACCGCGATCGCGACCGGGTCGTATCCATCGGCAATCGTCGATGACGGCGGCACCGCGCGCGTCTTCAGCCTCGGCGACCCGCTCGCCGGCTCGAGCATCTCGGCAATCAGCGACGACGGGATCCGTCTGACGAACGGGCGGCACCTCTCCCTCGATCCGGGAGTGCCCACACCATGATCCGCCGCTTCGCCGCAACCCTCTTACTCTTCGGACTTGCTGCAGGTCCCATTTTTGCCGGCAGTCCCATCTCGATCAATGCGCGCGACACCGACCTCGGCGACGTGATCGGTTTGATCGCACGGCAATCCGGTCTGAACATCGTGGCGGATGCATCGGTCAAGCCACGCCGCATTACGTTTCGCTTGCACAACGTCGATGCCGACACCGCGCTCGCCACGTTAGCGCAGGCCTACGACTTGCAAACGCATCGCGATGGAAATATCGTCTTCGTCGGCGATGCCGCGGCGATGAACCGCCGCTATGGCGGTATTAACTCAACGAGCATCGCCCTGCGCAACGCCAAACCATCGGACGCCGTCAAAGAGCTCAAGGGCACGCTGCCCGAGGCAAGCATGGTCGCCGACGATCGCTCGAACTCCGTCGTCGTGACCGGTAACGCCGAACTGCTGGCTACGGCTCGCGCCCTCGTGAGCAGCGTGGATCAGCCTGGGCAGCAGGTCATGTTCGAAGTACGCGTGACAGACGTCAAACCGATCGACGACAGCACGAACGTCGGTATCCAATTCGGGGGCACCGGCTTCGGCGCAGGCGCCATCGCGCAGTTTCCATTCGCTCTAACCAAAAGCACGATCGCTGTCAACGCTCAGATCAACGCGCTCGTGCAAAACGGGCACGCGCAGATCCTCGCGACGCCGCGCATCGCCACGTTGAACAATCGTGAAGCAACATTACTCGTCGGGGAAACATATCCGATCGTCACAGTCAATCAGCAGACTGGCTTTCCCAGCGTGTCGAACATCAACGTTGGCGTTCAGTTACGCGTGACGCCGACGATCGGCGATGACGGAATCATCACTGCAGAAATTCATCCGGAATATTCTGAAATAATTGGTTTTAACGCCAGCTTCCCGATCATCGCAAACCGGAAGGTCGATGCTACGTTGCGCGTGCGCGACGGGGAAACGATCGTGCTCGGCGGTTTGTTCGAGGACACGTCGTCGGAGACGATCGCCAAGCTACCGTTCCTGAGCAACGTACCGATCCTCGGCGCGTTCTTCCGCAACAAAGCGACCTCGCGGCAACGCGATGAGGTCGTCTTCTTCATCACGCCTCATCTGCTGCCGCACGATCCCGGAAACTCCTAAACGGAGTTGGCGGTGAAGAACGCTCCGGGAATCGGGATCATCTCCACGCGCTTGTTCTCTATCGAGTTGCCGGCGAACGGCCGTCCGTCGGGGAACGCGCGGCCGTCCTCGGGCCACTTTTCCGCCGCGCCGACGCGCAGCATGACCAAGTTTTCCGGCGCACTGCTCAAAAACCAGTACGTTACGCCGCGCGGCAGCATGACGCCCTCATACTTGGTGAGCACGCGAACTTCGTCTTCCTCGCCGATGTGAAACGTCGCTTCGCCCGCCAAGACGACGAACGAGTGATCCTCATAGGGATGCATGTGGAGCGCGTTCTCGCCGCCCGCCGCATACACTTTGACGATCATCGTCAACAGATCCGTGCGCGCGACTTTATTATCGAACCGGCCTTGCGCGAGCAGCGGTGAATCGAGGTTGAAAAATTGGGCTTGCGCTACGGCTTTTTCTTGGGTCTCGGTTGACATGCTAGTTCTCCTCGAGTCGAGTGGCCAGGCCGTAAAGACGGATGGCGTTGTCGCGGATGAGTTTGGTTTGAACGTCGGTCGGCAGCTTGCCGATGTGGTGGAGAATGTTCTCGCGTGAGTACGGAAAGGTGGAATTCGGATGGGAGTAGTCGTTCGACCACATTAGGTTGTCTTGTCCCCACCACGAAAACTGACGCGTACCCGAGTAGTCTTCAAGCCACGTGCAGTATACGTGTTCGTTGAAGATATCGCTGGGCTTACGTTCGATTCCCATCGATTCTTTCGTGCGAAAGCGATCGAAGTAGTAGTCCCATTGCTGGAGGATGAACGGCAACCAGCCGCACTCGCTTTCGGCCAGCACGACGCGCAGCTTCGGGTGCCGGTCAAACACGCCGGAGAAGATCAAATCGAAGAGCGCGTTGATCGTGTCGTTTTGCTTGGTATTGACGGAGCCGCGGATTCGTTCGTAGCCGGTAATTTTCGCCAGCCGGCGCGCGTAGGAGTGTCCGGTAAGAATGTGCATGTGGACCGGTGCCCCGGCTTCGGCGGCGGCGGCCCAGAGCGGATCGTAGTGCGTGGAGGTAAACGGAAGCTGCGGATCCGGAACTTGCCAAATCATGACGCCGATAAGCCCCATATCGTGCGCGCGGTGCATCTCCACCACTGCGGCGTTGATGTCGTATGCCGCGACGCACGGGACGCCGAACAGATTCCTCGGAGCGGCTTTGCAAAAATCGGCGAGCCAGTCGTTATAGAGCCGAAAGGAGGCCTGCTGCACCGGACCGCCGTCCAGCCCAAAAATGCCCATGCCGTCGTTCGGGAAGAGGATCTCCGCTTCGACGCCGTCGCGCTTCTGATCGGCGACTCGAGCGAGCGGATCGAACGCACCCGCCGGCATCGATGCCGATTTGAACGCGAATCGGTCGAGTTGCTCTTGAACCGTCTCGCGAAATGGCGACGGTAATTCCAGCCACAGCGACCGCGGCTCCATGACGTGGGAATCGGCCGAAATCAACGGCGGCAGCGCGTCGAGGGCGGCGCGGTCCGCCGCATCAAGTTCGCTGAGGACGGCGAGGTTCCGAACTTCGAGTTTGTCCGTCTCGGGATGCATCAAGTTCATGGATGGGCTCCTGTTGTGGTCCCTACGGCTCGCACCGTCCGGAAACCTCGGGCCTACTTGGCAAAGAGCGTTTCCGCTTGGAGCGGTTTATCGATCGCTCCGAACTTGTACATCGCCGTCAAGACCGGCTGGAACTGCGCGGGATCCAGCGATGTCGCGAAAGACGACCGCGACATGTGCTCGAGGACGGCGGGATCGATCTTCGCGTACTTCGCAAGAATCGCCGCGGTTTCGTGGTGGTGCGTGTTCACCCAGCGCGCGGTGTCGTAAATAGCGCGTGAAAAGCGCCGGACCAAGTCGGTGTTCGCGCGGTAATAGTCCGCGGTCGAAAACCATGGGCTGAGGACGAAGAACGGAGCGATATCGCTAAAGACGCGAGCAAACACTCGCACGGTTGTGCCGTTGGCGGCCGACAGCCACGGTTCGGCCAACATCCCGGCGTCAATGGTTCCGCGGTCGAGCGCGGCCGCAACTTCGGAGAAGGGGATCTCGACGAAGCGTGTCTTGGAGGGGTCGGCGCCGTTGTGCTGCATCCATAGTGCCGGACCGATCTGGGTGAGGTCTTTCAGGGCGGTCACTGAGCACGTTTTGCCTTCGAGGTCGCGGGCAGTACGAAGTGGCGAGTCCTTTGCGACGGCCAGCGCCGAACTCGGTATGGCGTTGGAATAGACACTGCCGGCGCAACGATTACGAACGGCGCGCCGTGCGTCATCGCGTTCACGAGTTGGACGGTGTTGCTCATGCCGATATCGATGGAACCGCCGGCCACGGCAGCCGAAATTTGGGCGCCGGTCGTCATGCCGACGACCTCAACGTCGAGTCCGGCCTTCGTGAAAAATCCCGCGTCTTGAGCGTAATAGCCTTCCGCAAAGTTGTCGGCGCTGGTGATCGCTATGCGGATCCGCGCCGGCGGGGTAGTCTGCGCGCCGATCGGCACAGGCACGAGCGGCGCAGTCGCGGCGGCGAGCAACGAGCGGAGTACAAAGCGGCGATCGGGCATGCATTTCTCCCCGGATAGTTCTACCAGCTAGGATGCGCGCGGTACGCGGAGTCCTTTTCGTTCGAGGCGCGGTAAGATCTCTTCGGTGTAGTAATGGAACTCGTTCACATAATGCGGGCTCGTTAGTCCGATCCCGGTAAACCCGGTCCGGCTGATCGTCTCCAATTGGTCGGCAATTTCATCGGGCGTGCCGATGCAGGCAAAGCCGCCGCTCGTCGTGGCGTAGCGATTGCGCAGGACTTCGATTTCGGCCGGCGTGGAATCCTTATTGCGGCCGCGCATCCGGATCATGTTGTCAACGGCTTCCCAATCCGCTTGTTCCACGCACATATAGTGGTGATAGTCGACGGCTTCTTGGTGCGTGGGACGGCACAGCAGCGTGCCGTTCGTGTAGACGTCGATCTCGCGTCCGGCCGCCGCCGCCGCATCCTTGAGGCTCGTGATTTCGTTGCGCGCCTTCGCCAGCGCCTCATCGTCGAAAGCGTAACCGGTAGCGGTAAAGAGCGCATCGCAGTTGCGCACGCCGAAGGCCCGGCCGTCGTCGGAGATGGCGGCGTTCATGATCAATGGATGGGAGTTGCCCCACGGTTTCGGCTTCTCGCGCACGCCGGCTAAATCGTAGAATTCCCCGGGGAAATCGAAATCGTCTTCGTCCCAGGTGCGCTTGATCGCGTCGATCCATTCTTGCGTCTGCCGGTAGCGCGTCTCATGATCTTTTTGAGCGATCCCGAACATCCCGAACTCATCTTCATTCCAACCCGCAACGATGTTGAGGCCGAAACGGCCGCCGCCGACGTGGTCGGCCGTCACCATTTGCTTAGCCGCAATGATCGGATGGAACAGTGGCGCGTGAACGGTGCCGAAAATGTTGATACGTTTGGTCGCGGCGAGTAGTGCCGCCGCCCAGGTAATCGTCTCGAACGACGTCCCGGCGTAATCGCTCTTACCGCCGTAGCCTTTCCAGCGCCCGATCGGCAAGAGAAAATCGAGCCCGGCGTCGTCAGCTAACGTCGCCGCGCGCAGATTGTCTTCCCACGTTGCCGCCCAGCTCTCTTTGGCCAGCGTCACGTAACGGCCGCCCGAGCAGTTCTGGCCGAAGAAGCCGAGTTTGAGCGTGTTGGCATTCTGCATGGAACGCCGCGCCGAGGTTTGCGTGTAGGGCGCGGGCGTCGTGCCGCGTGTCGCCGCCTGCGTCACGGATGCCAGAATAGGTCAGCGGCGACGACCGGCTTCGGCAACGCTCCATACTTATAACCGGAATCCAGCAAGGCTTGCATCTCGGGGAGCCGCGGGTTTTCCGCATACTCGATGCGGTTCATCACGCGCGTAACGTCGGGATCGATCTTCATATACTTCGAGATGATCAGCGCCGACTGCGCCCGATGCGTATTGGCCCATTTTGCCGTCGCGTAGATCACGTCGACGAACTTCTTGACCGTGGCTGGATTTTGCTGCGCGAACGTACGCGTCGTGAACCAGGCACCGAGCAGGTAGGCCGGCGCGATCGCTAGGTTCGGATCGCCAAGCGAGCGAACGGCGCCCGACTTCAGGCTCGTCGTCAGAAATGGCTCGGACATGATCGCCGCATCGATCGTGCCGCGGTCGAGCGCCGTGCCCATTTCGGAGAACAGCACCTCGACGCGACGGACCGCCGAGCGCTGCGCGCCGTTTTTATCGAGCCACGCATCGAGGCTCAGCTCTTGGGTCGTTTTCAGGACGATCATGCCGACCGTCTTACCCTCGAGATCCTTCGCGGTGTGCAAGTTACTCTGCGTCTTTACGCAGATCAACGATTGCGGCGCTTGCGTCGTGCTTAGCGGCCCGGCGGCGATCAACACGAACGGCGCTCCGCGCAGAATGGCGTTGGCCAGTAAGATCGGCGTCGTTACGCCGACGTCCAGCGCGCCGCCGATGATGGCATTCGCCGCAGCACTTCCACTGTTGAGCGTCTCGACGTCGGCGTCGAGGCCGCCCTTGAGAAAAAATCCCTCATCGGCAGCATAGTACGCTTGAGCGTAGACCTCAGTCGGCGTGACGCCGATGCGTACTTTCGGCAGGCCGCTCTGAGCAAGCGCCGGCTCGATCGCTGCAAGTGAGAATGCCAGCGAACCGCCCAGGAACGTCACGCGCGTAGATTGGTGCATTCGAGCCGACATCCGGCGGTGACTGGGGGATGTCCTGTCGCCTCAAAATGTCCGAAGATAGCCCAATGTCGACTTTTGTGCTATGGTGGGTGGGTCGATTCAACCGGAGCGCCGGTCGATCGATATCAAACAGAGTCTGAGCGGTCGTGTTGCGTTGTCTGCAAACCCAGGAATGACGAGTTGATGAATCTAGCGCTCTCTTCCTAAGAATGTAGACCCACACATGTATACCGATGAAACCCTCAATTGCGTTGATTGCAGCGCGCCCTTCACGTTCAGCACCGGCGAACAAGAGTTTTTTGCCTCGAAGGGGTTCACCAACAAACCGAACCGTTGTGTCGATTGCCGTGCCGCGCGTAAGGCGCAGCGTGGCGCCGGCGGCGGCGGCGGTTCGAGCTATAGCTCGGGCGGCGGCGGCGGCTACGGTGGCGGCGGCGGCGATCGCGCTCCCCGCGAAATGTTCGAAGTCAAGTGCAGCCAGTGCGGCGGCAAGGCCTCCGTGCCGTTCCAACCGCGCGGCGATAAGCCGGTCTACTGCCGCGACTGCTTCCAGTCACGTGGCGGCGGCGGCGGCGGCGGCGGTTCGTACCGCTAACCTCCGGCTCGTATAAGCCAAACGACGCGCGCTTGCCCTTGCGGCCGGCGCGCGTTGTCGTTTAACGGAGCGCGACCCACCGAAGCGGAACCCACCGTACCATGGCCGATAAAGAGTCCGCTCCGGATCCCCAACCTGCAGCTGCAGCCCAAGCGGCACCGAGCGCCGACATCGATCGCCTGACTGGTGCGCTAACCCGGCAAGCGCTCGACCTAGCAGCCGAGTCCGCCATTGCGGCCGCTGCCGCCGAGGGCGAACTCGTGGCCTTCGGCTATGTCGGCTTGGATGGCTTCGCACTGCTCAAAGCTGCGTACGGCAGCGTCGTCACCGACCATTTGCTGCGCGAGACGGCCAGCCGGATCGCGGAATGCCTGCGACCGCAAGACGTCGTCGGACGCGTCGAGCGCGATGAGTTCATGATCGTGTTTCGCGGCCTAACCTCGAAGTTCGAAACGCTCGCACTCGCCTCGAAGCTGCGGACCAGCGTTGCCGAACCGATGCGTGCCGGCAAAACGGAAGAGCGTCTTGCTCCGAGCTGCGGGATCGCCCAATATCCGGCCAACGGGAAGACGGTCGATGAGCTCCGCGCTGCCGCGGCAAAGTCGATGCTCACGCTGCAAGTCGCGCTGCGTTCGGCCAGCGTCGCTACAGCCCAAGAAGGCGTCAATCGAGCACGCCGGGCCATCGCAGCGGCCCAGCTCGCACTCGAAGAAGCCGAGGCCGCCTTCGAGGAGACCGTCGCCATCGCAGCCGCCGCTGAGGAAGTGGCCGCGCAGGCAGCCCTAGCGGCCACGCCCGGAACGGAGGCTGCCCCGTGAACGCATCGCTTTCCCGTCGCTCGATGCTCGCGGCAACGGCCGCCGCACTCGCGCTTCCGAATGCGGTCGCCGCACAGACGCCGGCAACCCTCGCACTCGCCGGGGTACCGGAAGATTCGATCACCCCGGTACTCTACGGCGTCCAGAGCGGTCTCTTCAAGCGCAACGGTCTCGACGTGCAAGTTTCGCCGGAGCGCAGCGGCCCGGCGATTACCGCCGGCGTGGCCGGCGGCGCCTACCAGATCGGCAAATCCAGCATCACACCGTTGATCCTCGCACATGCCAAAGGTCTTCAGTTCGTTATCGTCGCGCCGGCAGGCGTGTACACGAGCGCCGCCCCGATCGACGGCATGTTCGTGCGCACCGATTCAACGTTTAAGACGGGCGCCGATCTTAACGGCAAAACGTTCGGTGTGTACGGCATCGGCGACGTCTACACGATCTCCGCTCGCGCCTGGATGGAGAAAAACGGCGGCGACCCCAACTCGCTAAAATTCGTCGAGTTACCGATCAGCGCAATGGTCGAAGCGATCGCGACCGGGCGCGTCGACGTGGGTGCGATGAACGAGCCCGCGGTGGAGGTTGCGTTGACCTCACCTCGTTTGCGCCTGCTCAGCCATCCGTTCGGCGCCATTGCGCCGCGCTTTCTTTACACGGCCTGGTTCGCGTCGACCGAATACGCTGCAGCGCATCGGCCGGCGATGGATGCGTTCGGCCGCGCGATGCGCGAAGCCGCGGGCTACGTGAACACGCATCACGAGCAAACGGTGGAACTGATCTCGAACTTCACCTCGGTCGATGCGGCGATCATTCGCAAGATGACGCGCGTCGAGCAAGGCATCGTCGCCGATCCGAAGCTCGTGCAACCGGTGATCGATGAAATGGCGAAGTCGAAGGCGATTCCCACCGCCTTCGACGCGCGCGAACTCTTCCTCCCTAACGCTCGCTAGGGAGTTTTCCTAGACCAGGCTGTCGTTCAGCGGCAGCGTGCGGATGCGCTGGCCCTTGAGGGCAAAGATCGCATTCGCAAGAACGGGCGCAACGCACGGCGTGCCGACCTCGCCCGCACCGGTGGATTTCTCCTCACTGCGCACGATATCGATGACGAACTGCGGTGAATCCACCATGTGAAGCACGGTGAAGTCGTTGAAGTTCTTCTGCACGGCGCCGCCATCGGCGAACGTGATCTTGCCACCGAGCGCAGCCGACAAACCATAGATCATCGCGCTCGGTACTTGCTGCTCGAGACCGTCGATGTTGAGTGGTTGCCCGACGTCGACCGACGCGATCAGCTTGTGGACCTTGAGCTTGTTGTTGGGCAACGAGATCTCCGCAACCATCGCAATCCAGCCATCATCCCACTGGCACATCGCCACACCGTGAGCGTGACCCACCGGCAGCGGCGCGCCCCACTTCGCGAGTTTCGAGACGCGGTCGAGCACGACTTGCGGACGCGAGCCCGGTTCGAGCATCGCCATACGGAACGCAACGGGATCCTGGCCGGCGGCGTGTGCCAACTCGTCGATGAACGACTCGGTCGCGAACGTGTTGGAGTTCGCATACGGTGCGCGCCAGAAGCCGACCGGAATCGCCACGTTGAGCCGGTGCCAGTCGACGAGCTGGTTTGGAATCGTGTATGCGGTGTTCGTCATGCCGTTGCCGGCCAGCGGGTCGACACCGTTCTTGAACAGGAACGGAATTGCGCGCGCGACGATCGACGAACACACCATCGTGTGTTTGAGTGTCGTGACCTTACCTTCGGGAGTCATTGCCGCAACCATCGAGCTGACCGAACCACCGCGGTACGGATCGTTGCGGATATCGTCTTCGCGGGTCCACACGAGCTTCACCGGGATGCCGGCTGCCTTCGAAACGTACACCGCATCTTCGACGAAGTCGGTCTCACCGCGCCGGCCGAAACCGCCGCCGCAGAACGTCGTAACGACCTTCACCGCTTCAAGCGGCACGCCGGCGATTTTTGCCGCGGTCTTCTGCGAGTCCGTCTGCGCCTGGGTCGGCGTGTAGAGGGTTACACCATCGGCGCGTACGTCGGCGGTCGTGTTCATCGGTTCCATCGGCGCGTGCGCGAGGTATTGCGTCTCGTAGCTGGCCGTGACGACCTTGCCCGTCAACGGGCTCGTCACGTCGCCGGCCGTCTTAAGGACGACGCCGGGCGTCTTCGATAGCGCGCGTGCCTCGGTATAGATCGAGTCGGTCGACACGCCGGCGTTCGGACCGGGCGCCCACGTGACTTTCAGCAGCTTGCGGCCTTGGAAAGCGGCCCACGTATTGTCCGCGATCACTGCGACGCCGGCCGGCACTTGAATGACTTGGCGCACGCCGGGATACTTCAGCGCGGCGCTCGCATCAAACGATGCGACCTTGCCACCGATCTGCAGCGGCTTCTCGATCGACGCATATTTCATCCCCGGAATCTTGACGTCCATACCGTAGATGGCCGTACCGTTCGTCTTGGGCTTCACGTCGAGACGTCCCTGACGCGTACCGAGAATCTTGAATTTATCGGCCGTCTTGAGCGTTACGGTCGCCGGCACCGGGACGGCCGCAGCAGCGCTAAGCAACTCAACGTACTTGGCCTTTTGCCCAGAAGGTCCGATGACCGTGGCGTTGGCCGTAGTGCACGCTGCGGGGTCGACGTTCCACTTCGCGGCAGCAGCGGTGACGAGCATCGCGCGCGCCGTGGCGCCCGCCTTACGCATGACCGGCGACATCGACGGCGTGCTGCGGCTGCCACCGGTTTGAATACCGTGCCAGGCAGCGTTATAGTATTTCGGTTCGGCCGGCGAAATGCGGAAGCGCACGCTCGACATCGGAATGTCGAGTTCTTCTGCGACGCACATCGGCAACGCGGTCGTGATGCCTTGACCAAGTTCGGTTTGGTTGACGACGATGGTGGTGAGACCATCGGTGCCCATTTCGACCCACGCGACCGGAACGAACGCCGGTGCGGCAGGCGACATTGCGGGTGCGGCCGCGTCGGCGCTGCCGGGCGCGAATTCGAGCCCGAGTGAGAGTCCGGCGCCGCCGATGGCGACGATTCGAAGGAAGTCTTTGCGATCGAGTGCGACGGTCACACTACACCCTTGCCGGACTTGATCGACAACGCCGCGGTCTTGATCGCCGACTTGATGCGCGGATAGCAACCGCAACGGCAAATATTCGTCATCGCGACGTCGATGTCTTGATCGGACGGCGACGGATGGCGGTCGATCAACGACGCGGCAGCCATGATCTGACCCGACTGACAGTAGCCGCATTGCGGCACGTTCTGCGCGACCCAGGCGACCTGCACCGGATGCGGCTTATCGATCGGCGCGAGACCCTCGATCGTCACAATCTTTTTGCCGACGGCGCTTTTCACCGGAAGCACGCACGATCGGACCGAGGCACCGTCGAGATGTACGGTACACGCGCCACAGGCGGCGATGCCGCAACCGAACTTCGTGCCCGTTAACCCAACGACGTCACGGATGGCCCACAAGAGCGGCATCTCGTCCGGGACGTCAAGAACGTGGTCAGTACCATTAACCGAAAGCTTCACCATGCGCCCGGAATTCGCGAGCTTGCAACCCGCTACCCGCTATGCCGGGCAAAGTTGAAAGTATTCTCCGCGCTATATTTATCGGTACTTAACGGTCTTAGAACAAGCCCGAAAGTCTCGGCGATCGCGTGCCGGGATGACGCTCGATCAGTGACGCGGCAACCATGATCTGACCCGACTGACCGGAAAACCCGGGAAGGTTTTCCGCGCCATTTTCAGCTCTGCTTAGCGATCTTGACCGTCTTGGTTTTGGCCGCGGTCAGGTCGGTCTCGCCGGCCGGGTATTTGTTCTGCTCCAGAATATACGAGAGGACTTGGAGAACCTCAGGCGGCTTGAGGCTGGCGGGTGAGGTCAGCGGCATTTGCGTCGCGATGACGTCGCGCAGATCGTCGGCCGTCTGGCCGGTCCACTTCGACATGAAGTCGCCCCCAGCCAGCGGCGGACCCGAGATTCCCTCGAGCTTCACGCCGTGGCACATCGAGCACTGTGCGGCGAAGATCTTGGCGCCCGCGCTGGCCTGTGCGGCCGAGTAAACGCCGGGACTCTGGGCGTTGAGCGACTGCGTGGTAAACGCCGCCGATGCGACGAGGGTGAGGACAAGCGGCGCGAGTACGCGGACGAGCTTCATAGGACTCCTTGGCTTTGACGTTCAGCCAGACAATATCGAGTCGCGCCGGACACTTTCCTTGGGCCGGCGATGAGGAACCACCTGACCGCAAGCCGCACTCAAGGGGCAATGGCCGAAAGCGCTGGGGCGCAGCGGCGCCTGGCTGCAGTCGTCCTACCCATCTTTGCGAACCCGCCACACGAGGTTGTGTTCATCGAGCGCGCGCAGCATCTGCGCCGCCATGCGGGACAGATCGCGTTCCCCGGCGGCGCGCTCGACGACGAGGACGGCGGCGACCTAACCCGCGCCGGCCTGCGCGAACTCCACGAAGAGATCGGGATTCCGCCCGAAGCGGTGACGATCGTCGGGCGCCTCGGCCTGATTCGTCAAACGAACAACGTCTTCAACGTCACGCCGTTCGTCGGCGTCGTCGCACCGGGTACGCCCCTGGTCGTCGACCTCAACGAGGCCTCGGCCGCCCACCGGGTTCCCCTCGCCGCGATCGTCGAGCCCGGCGCCGTGCACCCCGGCGTCGAGATCATCGGCAACTACCGCCGCGAGACGCACATCTTCGACTATGGTTCGCTGCACGTCTGGGGCTTGACCGGGACGATGCTCGACATGTTCGTGCGGCGCTTCAACCGCGCGGGCTCGGCGCTGCGTGCGGCCCTCGACGAGCGGCTCCTGCGCTAAGGTCCGGCCGGCCCCACCGTCACCCGCGCAAACGCATCCGGCCGCACCCATTTGGCCACGGCGGCGCGAACGGCGTCGGCGGACGCGCCGAATTCTGCGCGCGCGTAGCGGCGATCCGTATCGAGCGGACGACCGGTGACCGAATAGGTGAGCAGCGCGCCGGCAACACCGTCGAAGGACTCACTGCGAACCGGTAACTGCCCGAGCAGTAATGCCTTAGCGCGGATCAGCCGGTCGGCCGGGAGCGGCGTCGTCTGAAACGCCTTGAGATCGTGCACGATGAGATTCTGCGCGCGCAGCGTGTTCTGCGGATACGCGCCGTAGTTGACGGTGAACGTCGAGCGGTTGTGGCCGCCGGCAAACGAACTGTCGACGGAATACGCGTAGCCGTGTATTTCGCGAACGTCATGGAACAATATCGAGCCGAAGCCACCGCTGAGCGCGGCATTCGCCACTTGCAGCACGGGGTAGTCCGCATCGTTATATGTCAGCGGCAGCGTCTGGGCAAGCGTCACGTCGGACTGAATGCGGCCCGTCGCGGGAATCGAGGCCTGTGAAGGAGCGTTGCGCGGGATCGCCGGCGGATAGATGTTCGGCGCCGGACCGGTTGCCGTCCACGCGCCGAACGATGCCTCGATCGCAGCGCGCGCGTGTTCCGGCGTGATATCACCGACGGCAACGATCGTCGTGAGGTCGGGCCGGAACGTCGATGCGTAGTACGCTTTCACATCATCGAGCGTCAGCGTGCCCACTGTCTCCGGCGTCGCCGTGCGACGCGCCGGATCGCCGGTCGGATAGAGCGCCCTGGCTAGCGCTTGGTGCGATTTGAAGTCGGGGCCTTGCACGGCGCCCGTCAGCTCGCCGACCGTTTGTTGCTTCACGATCGCAAACGCGTCGGCCGGTAGCGCCGGATGGAGTTCGTCGTCGGCAAGCAACACAACGCCACGATCGAAGTTCTTCGAGAGCACGTTGAGGCTGAATCCGCTTCCCGCCGTTACGTCGGCGGCGATTTTGTCGAGTTCCGCTTGATACGCCAACCGGTCGTAGGTCGTCGTGCCGTATTCGAAGAGCGAGCTCAAGATCGAATCGACGCCGTCCTTTCCGGGCGGCTGCTGGACGTCGGCGTTGTTGCGAATTTCACCGCGCAAAACGACGGTCGGCGAGATCGAACTTTGCACCGTGATCAGTTTGATCCCATTCGGCAAGGTCTGCACGTTCGGGTGCACGGTCGACGGCGGCACGTGCAACTGAGCGAGGACGTTGCGCGCGAACGCCGGCAGCACCGTGTGGGCGCTCGGCGGAACGCTGTTGTTTTCGCCTTCACGGCCACCGAAAGCCGAACCGGTCGCCGCCTTCGGCGTCGCGATCGCTACCGTGGCGGTGGCATCGTCGTAGTAGGTGCGCAGAACGCGGTTGACGTCGGCCACGCTGACTTTTTCGAGCCCGGCAAGTTCGGCGTCCGGCGTGCGGTGTTCGACCGCGAGTTCCTGGCTCCACAGCGACGCTAAGCCGCTGATCGAATTGCTCTGGAACTGCGCTTGCGCGACCTCGCGGGCTTTCGCTACGGCGACGAGTTCGGGCGGCAATCCGTTCCGCTTGTACGCGTCGATAACGGCCTTCACGTCGAGCACCGCTGCATCGCCGGTCGTGGTGACTGGAACGGCCGCGCCGACGATCGACAACCCGGCCTCCGGATGGGTGGACGACTCCGCAAAGGTTTGCAGCGCTTTGCCGCTGGCTTCTAAATCGTAAAGTGCGCCGCGCTGGCTGTTGAGCACGTCGTTGAGAATTTCCGAGGCGTAGTAGTCGGCGCCGTTGTAGCCTGGAACGCGGTAGCCCACCATCACGAGCGTGATCGGATCGGAGCTGTTATCCCGGACGGTCAACGGCGTGAGCGGCGCGAGGTGCACGCTCTTGCGCGCCGGCAGCCGGGCCGCCGGAATGGAGCCGAAGAGCGAACGCACCTTGGCGATGGTTGTGGCCGGATCGACATCGCCGGCGATCACCATGATCACGTTGTTGGGG